>JADMIO011184658.1_pt1 | contig 20146 bp, 17 predicted proteins | sample 8958161 | NCBI WGS metagenome assembly JADMIO01 (sample SAMN16585339, study PRJNA669376) | soil metagenome | isolation source: Crop rotation soil | place: USA: Cullars Rotation, Alabama | collected 2011 | reverse complement strand
CGCGACAACTTGTCCACGTGGAATTCTAAGCTTAGGATCCCAATGTGCTGGAAAGGGAGGGGTGATTGTGCCGTCCAGCGCGATGTGTTTCGCGATCAAACGATAGGTAAAGCTGCCCGAGGTGACCAGCGAGGCGCTGACCACGAACCCGGTGGCATCCGCGTCGACGTCGACGCTGTCGAACTGCCCGAGCCCCTGGGTCCCCATCGAGAGCACCGGCACGAGGTCCGACCGGGTGCCGTCGTCATCACCATCGCCATCGACGCGCAGGCGTAGCGCGCTCACGTCGGGATACGCCCTGCCGACGAGCAAACAGCTGTCGCCAGCGCAGGCCAGCGCGCTCGGCGTGTCCAGACCAGTGGGCGGCAAATGGGTCACGCTGCCGTCGCTGGCGAGCCGCGCGAGCTCCACCGTGCAGTCCATCTCGGGGAGACAATCCTGGTACGCGACCAGGCAGGTGAGCCCGGCGCAACCGACCGCCGGCGGCATCTGCGGCGCGGAGATGCGGGCGATCACGAAGCTGTCGCCGTCGTCCGCTGGATCCACACCGAGCCGGCGACCCCAGAGCTGTGCCGCGTCATTCCACACCACCACGAATCGCTCCGCGTCCGCTGCGACCGTCGAAAGGTCGGTCGGCAAGGTGACCGGCGGCAGCAGCGTGCCATCGGCTCGGATGCGCACGAGCTGCTGCTTCACATCATTAGCCTGATCGAAGCTCAGCCAGACCACGGCGCACGTGCCGGTCGCACACACCACGCGCGCGTCGCGCAGGTTGCTCCCCGGCGCGATGGTCGCGAGGCTGCCGGGGATCACCACCCCATCGACGCCGACACGCTGCATGCGGATCCCGAGGGTGTCGTCGATCCACACGACCAAATAGTCGCTGCCGGTCCAGGCGACGGCGGGCGCGGATTGGTTGCCGTCCGCCGGGCTGTCGACGACCTCGTCGAAGCCGATGATCTCGCCGGCGCTCAGCGCGCCGACGGCGACCGCAGCGTCGGGGACCGCGACCGGCGGGTCCGTCGCCGACGAACCACACGCCGCCAGCGCCGCGACCGAGAGCACCAATGGCACGCGCATGCGTCGATGGTCACACAATGCCGCGGCGCGGACTGTGACCGAGGTCATGCGCACCCCTGGTAAGCTATCCCCGTGCAGACCGTAGGCGATCGCTACCGCCTCGAGCGCGAGGTGGCCCGTGGCGGCATGGGGGTGGTCTACCGCGCGCACGACCTGCACACCGGCGCGCCGGCGGCCGTCAAGCTGCTCACTGTCGGCGACGAGCTGATCGTGGAGCGCTTCGCCCGCGAGGCGAAGCTGCTCGCCGAGCTCCGCCACCCCGGCATCGTGCGCTACCTCGGCCACGGCACCGCGCCGCACGGCGAGCTGTACCTGGCCATGGAATGGCTCGACGGGGAAGACCTGCAGCAGCGCCTCGCCGGGCGCCCGCTCGCCATCGACGACACCGTCCAGCTCGCCACCCAGGTCGCCGCCGCCCTCGCCGAGGCGCACGCGCGCGGCGTGGTCCACCGCGACATCAAGCCGTCGAACCTGTTTCTCGTCGGTGACCAGGTCAAGGTCCTCGACTTCGGTGTCGCCCGTCTGGCCCAGGCCGACCGGCTCACCCAGACCGGCGCAATCCTTGGGACCCCACGTTTCATGGCGCCCGAGCAGGCCCGCGGCGAGCGCGATCTCGACGCCCGCGCCGACATCTTCGCCCTCGGCGCGGTGCTCTATCGCTGCCTCACCGGGCGCTTGCCGTTCCCCGGGAAAAACGCCGCCGAGGTGATGCACCAGGTGCTCTACGAGGACCCACCGCCGCCGCGCCGCCTCGTCCCCGAGATCCCCGTCGCGCTCGACGCGCTCGTCACCCAGATGCTGGCCAAGCCGCGCGAGCAGCGTCCGGCCAACGCCGCGGCGGTGCTCGCCCGCCTCGACGCGGCGAACGCCACCATCTACCCGGACTCCGAGGAGAAGTCGCAGCTCCTCGCCGGCCGCTACCAGATCCTCGGGCTCATCGGGGCCGGCGGCATGGGGACCGTCTACCGCGCGCTCGACACCGAGCTCGACGAGGTGGTCGCGCTCAAGACCCTCCACCGGGTCTCGCCGGAGCTGCTCGCCCGCTTCCGCCAGGAGGTCAAGCTGGCCCGCCGGGTGACCCACAAGAACGTGGCGCGGACCTTCGACATCGCCGAGCATGGCGGCGAAAAATTCCTGACCATGGAGTACGTCGGCGGCGAATCGCTGGCCGCGCTGCTCGCCCGCGGCCCCAGCCTCGATCCCCGCCGCGCCGCCGGCATCGTGCGCGACCTCCTCGCCGGGGTGGGGGCGGCCCACGACGCGGGTGTGCTCCACCGCGACCTCAAGCCGGCCAACGTCATCATTGGCACGAGCGGACGCGTGGTCATCACCGACTTCGGCATCGCCCGCGCGCTCGTCGAATCGACGTCGGAGATTGTCGGCACCCCGGGCTTCATGCCGCCCGAGCAGCTCGCCGGCGACGCCGTCGACGCGCGCGTCGATCTCTACGCCATCGGCGTGATCTGCCAGCGCATGCTCGGTGCCGACGCCCGCTTCTCCGCGCTCCTCCGCCGCTGGACCGCGCCGCGCCGCGAGGAGCGGCCGGCGACCGCCGGCGAAGCCGCCGTCGAGCTCGAACGCACGCTCGCCACCATCGAGGCGCCGACGCCGCCACCCGTGGCCGCCCCCGCCGAGCCGCGCCTGAAGACGGTGGCGGTCATCCCGTTCCGCAACATCGGCCCGGCCGAGTCGGACTACATCGCCGAAGGTGTCACCGACGATCTCATCGACGCGCTGTCGATGACTCCCGGGCTGCGCGTCCGGCCGCGTGGCCTGGTCACGCGCTGGAAAGGGCAAGACCCCGACCCCCGCGAGGTGGGGCAGGCCCTCGACGTGCAGGTCGTCGTCGACGGCTCGGTGCGCGCCGTCGGCCCGACGGTGCGCTTGTCCGCGCGGCTGTCCAGCGTCGCCGACGGATTTCAGCTGTGGGCCCGCCGCGTCGACCGCCCGGCCGCCGACGTGCTCGTCGCCACCGACGAGGTCGCCCGCGCCGTCGCCGACGCGCTGACCGTCGAGAAGCAGGGGCCGGCGCGCGAGACCCCCAGCGACGGTGCCGCCGTAGACCTCTATCTGCGCGGCCGGCAGCAGCTCCTCCAGGGGTGGAACAGCGACGTCTCCGCCGCGGTCGCCTTGTTCGACGAGGCCCTGACGCGCGCCCCCGGCGACCCGGTGATCCTCGCCGGCGCGGCGCGGGCCCACTCACGCGCGGTGTTCTTCGGCCAAGGCGACGCCGAACGCGCGCGCGTTCTCGCCGAACGCGCGGTGGCCGCCGCTCCCGAGCTCGGGGACGCCTGGGGGAGCCTGGTCCAGGTGCACATGCACGGCGGCGACGTCGCCGCTGCCGCCCGCGCCGCCCGCGCCGGAGCGGCCAAGGTGCGTAACTTCCCCAAGCTGGAGGACATGCTCGGCCGCATCCTCGTCGAGGTCGGCGCCACCGCCGAAGGCGTGCGCCGCCTGGAGACCGCGCTCCTCCTCGATCCCACCGACGAGCAGCCGCGCTGGGACCTGTTGCGCGTGGCGGCGCTCGCCGGCGACTGGCCGCGGGTCGACGCGCTGCTCGACCGCCCGCTCTTCGATCAGGCGAGCCGCGGCGTCCTCGCCATGTGGCGCGCGCGTTACGACCTGTGGCGGCCGCGTCTGGCGCCGCCGCCGCTCACCACGGACGATGGGGCGCCGATCGGCTTCGCGCGGATCTTTCGCCGCACCCTCGCCACCCGGGTGCTCGCGCCCGAGGACGCGGCGTATCTCGAGGACGGCGCCGTCCCGCGCGGGCCGCGGCTGCGGGTCTTCGCCGCCCAGCTCCGCGGGGAGCTCCACGCCTACGTCGGTGACGACGAAGGTGCGCTGGCCGCGGTGACCCACGCCCTCGCCGGCAGCTTCTTCGATCTGCTGTGGTTCGATCGCTGCCCGCTGTTCGCACGGCTGCGTCGGGACGCGCGCTGGGCGGCGCTGCGCGAGCCTCTGGCTGCGCGGGTGGCGCCGATCATCGCCGCGCTGGCCTGAGTTGTGGGCGCGTACATTGTGCCCGCGAGGGGCCGTAGTCGCCGCCGCAACAGTTCGCTAAGTAACCGATACAATGGGTGATTCCGCGCTGGCGCGCCGCTTGCTCATAGCGCGACGCAAGGAGGAATCATCATGAACGCCGAAGCCGCGCAGCACATTCAACAACTCATGCAGATGGGCACCGCTTACTGGATCTCCCGCGTCGTGTGCGTGGCCGCGGAGCTGGGTCTGGCCGACCAGCTCGGCGAGCCGCGCAGCGCCGCCGAGATCGCCGGCCCGCTCGGGCTGCATGCTCCCTCGCTCCACCGCTTGATGCGGACCCTGGCCAGCCTCGGCGTGCTCACCGAGCGCGACGAGCAGCGCTTCGCCTTGACGCCGCTCGGCGCGGCCATGCGCAGCGACGCTCCCGGGTCGGCGCGCACCTCGCTGCGGGTCCTCGGCGGCACCGCCTTCGTGCGCGCGTTCGATCACCTGGATCATTCGCTCGCGACCGGCAAGACCGGCTTCGAGAAGGAATACGGCGTGCCGGTCTTCGACTGGCTCGCCGGCCGGCCGCAGGATGCCTCGATGTTCAGCGAGACCATGGTCGGCATCCATGGCAGCGAGCCGCCGGCGGTGGCGGCGGCTTACGACTTCAATCAGCTCGACACCATCGTCGACGTGGGTGGCGCGAGCGGCAACATGCTGGCGCACATCCTGGCCAAGCACCCGCGGCCCCGCGGGGTGCTGTTCGACCTGCCGCACGTCGTCACCGACGCGCCGGCGTTCCTGGCCGCGCGCGGCGTGGACGCGCGGGTGAGCATCGCCCAGGGTGACTTTTTTCAGGCGGTTCCGTCGGGGGGCGACGCCTACATCTTGTCGCACATCATCCACGACTGGAGCGAGGAGCAGTGCCTGACGATCCTCGGCAATCTGCGCCGCGCGATGAAGCCGAACAGCCGCCTGCTCATCGTCGAGATGGTGCTCCCTGCGGGCGACACGCCGCACCTGGGGAAGATCCTCGACATGGTGATGTTGGCGCTCCCCGGCGGACGCGAGCGCACCGAGGCGGAGTACGCGCCGCTCCTGGCCAAGGCCGGCTTCCGCCTGAACCGCGTCGTCCCCACCGAGTCGGCGGTCAGTATCGTCGAGGCCTTCCCCGCCTGACCGGTTATCCTCGGGGCTTGATGAAGCCTTCATTTCCCGCCGAGCTGGCGGCCGGCGTCGCCGTGGTGCGCGCCGCCGCCGATTATGCCGAAGCCCATGGCGCCATCGTCGGCAAAAAGGCGCGCGAGCAGATCGAGCGCGTGGCCTCGATGGTCGCCGGCGCGAAGGTCGACGCCGCCACCCTGAGCAAAGCCAATGACGAGCTCGAGCAGGAGCATATCAAGCTGAAAAAGGAGCGCCATGGCGTCGAGAACGCAAGCATGGCCACCTCGCTGGGGACCTCCTGGATCGGCTCAGTGATCTACAACCTCGGCGTGCTCGCCCGCAAGGAGCGGGGCTGGCAGCAGACCGGTGCCGACCTGGTGACCAGCTCCAGCTACGCCGTGAACCGCATGCGCGACGACGCGCTCGAATGGCTGGAGGGAATCCGCGCCGCCGCGCTCGCCGCGCCGCCAACGGCGAAGGTGCTCGCGCCGCCGCCGCCACCGCGTCCGGTCAAGCTCGACGACAGCATGTTGGCGCAGGTGGGGGAGGTCGCGTTCGCCGAGCTTCGCCGCTCCGGCGCGGCGGTGCGCGCCTCGGCGCGGCTCGCCGGTGCCGAGCTCGATGCGGCTTTGCAGGCCAAGGGGTACACCCCGCACGCGCCGGCGCGCGCGTTCGAGTCCAAGTGGGGCGGGGTGGAGCTGCGCGACGGCTGGATTTTCGGCGCCGCGGCGTGCGCGCCGTCGGGAGAGAAGGGGGGCCAGCCGGGGCTGATTCCGGTCGTGCTCACCGACAACGACAACTATTTCTTCCTCGCCGCCGACGGCGGTGCCTGGGCGCAGGACGGCATCGAAGATCCTGCCGCGGTCCCCTACGCGGACGACGCGCGGCGCATGGTCGCGCGGCTGCTGCTCTACCGCGCCGCCGAGCGGCTGCGGCAGCGCAAGCAGGTCGACGCCGCCGTGGGCGCGCGCTGGGCGAAGCTGCTCGGCTTGCCGCGCATCGCGCAGGCCACCGACAAGCTCGGCCGCGCCTGGGGTGACGCCACCGCGCTCGTCCTCGAGTCCAGTGGCCGCACGCTGGCCGCTGCGGGGTCGCTGAAGGCCTTGCGCGTCCTCGACTGACGGGGGGACGGCGGGCGACGTCGCGGCATGAGTGGCGGGGAGGGGGCTCGACCCGCCGCCCCGCCGCGCCTTTGACCGACGACGTGGGTGCGATGCGCGAAGCTCACGCGAAGCACCTTGAATCGTGCTCAGCGACGCTGGTGGATGACATTCTTGAACTTGCGGACGATGTGGCCGCGTTGAAGGAGGCGGCGCGCGTCCTGCGCGCAAGGCTAACTCTGTAGACGTCGGAAGGGTCTCGCTGCCGACGAACGAAGACGCGGCAGTGACGAGGCGTTGGCACCCGGCCTGCCCGAACTGCGGCTCGACGTCGGTGTCCTTCGGCGTTGAGTGTCAGAATCAGTGGCCATCGCTGATTCGCAACGCCCCGCGAGGGGTTCGACGTCGCTCACCAAGCTGTCGAGGCATGGCGCCGCTGGTTGAAACAAGAGAAGTCGATGTAAGCGCGCGGTAGCGATCGGGCAACGTAGGTCCGTCGGATCCTGACCATGGAACGCCGGGTGTCGCGCCGTGTGCAAGCCACGTGCCTGGCATGGCAGTCGAGGCAGGGGTTGACAGTCGGGGCTGAGTAGGATAATGTCCGCCTCATTCAAGATGAAGAGACGGCGTCAGCTCGAGCTCGAATTGAAGGTGATTTCCGGCTGGGGCGGACAACGGAAGGGGGCGGGACGGAAGGCGGCGGATCGGAAACAAAGGGAAGTTCCACATCGAGCGCGGCCATTTCACGACGCGAATCTGCCGGCTCACGTCACGTGGAAGCTTGTCGGCGGGCTGCCGTCGCTACGACGAGGTGGGTTGAATACCGCGATAGGGGAAACCCTGCGGCGGTATGCGCGACGACATGAACGTGAAGGCGAACGGTTCGGCGTTGTCCACTTCAGTATCCAGAGCAATCACGTGCACATGATCGTCGAGTGCGTCGATCGATTCGCCATGGCCCGCCATATGAAGGGGCTGGGGGGCGCGCTCGCGCGGCGCATCAACAACGAGCTCGGGCGGAAGGGGCAGGTCATCACCCGGTATCACCTGCAGCCGCTCACCAATCCGACGCAGGTGCGCAACGCGGTGGCCTACGTGCTCCATAACCACAAGCACCACGAACCGAGCCGCTATCTCATCGACGATTCCAGCGGTCCGTGGTTCACCGGGTGGAAAACACCAGTGAAACTGCCTCCTAGCCCGCCGCCTGTGCGGGCCGCGCGGACCTGGATGCTGCGCACGGGTTGGTGGCTGCAAGGCGGTGGCGGCATCGGCCTGGAAGAACGTCCACGAAGCTGACCTGCGAGGCGGCGCGGCCACCGCGAAGCTCCGCGCAGCAGGGTGCGGGGCGCACACATCGCCGACGCCGTGCGCTCAGTGTTTGCCCCTGAACCGGAGAACGCAGGGGGCCCACATAAAAAGGAGGCCAAAAGGAGGTTTCTTGACGTCCTTCCGGCCCTGGCGCCCTGGCGTCCTCTCCCGCTCATTCCCCGTCGCGAAACGCCTGAATCGTCGCGTCGTGGTCGAACGCCGGCTTCCAGCCGGTGGCGGCGCGGACCGCCGCGTCCAATTTCTCAGCGCCGGGCGCGTCGGCCACCCGTGACCGGCGCCGTCCCGCCAGCCTACCCGCGCGACCGCGCGCGGGCCTCGTCGCGACGCTGCCGCTCGGTGCCGAGATACGGCCGCCGCGTCCCCATGAGGTCGTCGAACCACGGGTACAAGGTGCACCAGTTGGCGTCCTGGTCCGGCCCCATGTGATGGTCGTAGTGCCAGGGCACGTTCTTCTTCGCCCACTCCACATCGAGGTGCGACTTCTTGTGCGCGCGGTACGATTTCACCGCGTAGTACCAGGTCCCGACGGTGAAAAACGGCGCCACCGGAAGCAGCGGCAGGTGCACCGCGCACGCCACCGCCACCGCCAGCGTCTCTTTGCCCTGCGCGTGAAAGCCCACCCGCGAGCGCAGATAGTCAGGGTCATGGTGCCCGTTCCGCCGCACGTTCCGATGATGCTCGTGCCAGTGAAACGCCCAGAAGCTCTTCTTCTTGCGGCCGAGCCCGTGCTGCAAATATCGGTGCGACGCCCATTCAATCGCGTTCGCGTACAAAAGACCCAGCGGGAAACCAATCATGCCCAGGACATAGCGCGCCCGCGGCCGCCGCCATAGCCCTCCCCGCCGCACTGCTTTCACTGAAAGCGTGATAGACCAAGGCATGGCGAGGTTCCGCCAGCCGGAGTCGCGTCGCACCGAGGCTGGCCGGCTCATCCGCCTGCGCGAGACCCTCGGCCTGTCGCAGCGCGAGCTGGCCAGCGAATTTCAGGTCGCCCCGGCGGCGGTGGCGCTGTGGGAGCGCGGCCAGCGCACGCTCCCCGGCCCCGCTCTTCGCCTGCTACGGCTCTACGAGTCCGCCGTCGGCCTCGAGCCGCAAGACGAGTCGCCCGGCTGGCTCGAAGTCTCACCGCTCTCTCGCGGCCTCGAGCTCACCGTGTCGATGCTCGAGCTCGGCGCCCACTGGGCCTGGCGCGGGCTGCGCGGCATCCTCAGCGAGGAGAGCGAGCGCGACGCCATCCGCACCCGCGTGCAGCAAGCCGCCGCCCGCCGCCTCGTCCAGCGTCTGGGCAAGATGAAAGGCCTCTCGATGAAGCTGGCGCAGATGCTGAGCTACGTCGATCCGCAGCACTTCTCCGAGGCCAGCAAGCTGCTCCAGTCTTCGGCGGCGCCGATGGCGCCATCGCTCACCAACGGCGTCATGCTGCGCAGCTTCGCCAAGCTCCCCCACGAGCTGTTCGACGAGTGGCGTCCGGCGCCGCTCGCCGTCGGCAGCATCGGCCAGGTCCATCAGGCGCGGCTGCGCGACGGCCGCGCCGTCGCCGTCAAGGTCCAGCACCCCGGCATCCGCCAGGCGCTCGAGGCCGATCTGGAGAACGTCGACGTCCTCGACCGCGCCTATTGCATCCTGTTTTCCGGCCAGCGCCGCGGCGTCATCGCCGGCGAGCTCGCCGACCGCGTCGCCGAGGAGTGCGACTACACCGTCGAGGCGCGCAACCAAGAGACCTTCCGCAAGGTCTTCGCCAAAAGGCCGGAGATCGTGGTGCCGCGCGTCATCCCCGAGCTCTCCGGCGAGCGTGTGCTGACCAGCGAGCTGGTGACCGGCATCCCATTCGAGCAGTTCTGCCGCGAGGCCACCGCCGCCGAGCGTCGGCGCGCCGGCGAGATCATCTTCGACTTCACCATGGAGTCGCTGCTCGTCCACGGCCTGTTCAACGGCGACCCCCACCCGGGAAACTTCTTGTTTCAGCCGCGCGCGGTGGCGTTCCTCGACTTCGGCTTCGTTCGTCGCCTGAGCCCGGCGTTCGTCGCGAGCTGGCGCGCGACCATGCGCTGGACGCTCGGCTCCGCCGACGCCGCCAGCCTCCGCCGGATCACCGCCGACATGGGGCTCCCCGCCGACGAGCGCCGCTTCGACTTTGCTTACCATCTGGAGATGGCCCGCCTGCTCGCCGAGCCGTGGCGCACCCGCGCCCAGTATCGCTTTGATCACGACTACTTGCGTCGCTTGTGGCGAGCCATGTTCGTGGCCAACCCGAACCGCGCGGTGACCAACGTGTCGAGCGAGCTGTTTTTTCTCCACCGCCTCCCGTTCGGGATTTACGCGATTCTGGCGCAGCTCGGCGCCGCCTCGAACTGGCGCGAGCGGGTGGAAGCCGCGCTCGGCTAACGAGCGAACAGCCCCCAGCAGAGATCGGCGCGCGACACCGTACCCACCAGCTTGCCGTCTTCGACCACCGCCAGGCAGCGGATCTGCCGCGTGACCATCACCGTCGCCGCCTTGAGCGGCGGATCGTCGGGATGAATCACGTACGGGTCCATGATGATCAACCGGCGGATGCTCTGCCCGGCGTGATCGCGCGCCGAGGCGATGAACGCCTCCTCGATGTCGCGGTGGCTGCCGCCGCCGGCGAGGATCTCCTCGCCATTGGGCATCACGCCCCGGATCAGGTCGCCCTCGGCGACGATGCCGACGAAGCCGCCGGCGTCATCGACGACCATGAGGTCGCTGCAGCGGGTCAAGCTGGCCAGCTCGGCGGCCTCGGCGAGGGTGGCACCGACGCGCAGCTTGGCCACGCGCCGGTTCATCACGTCGCGGATCCTCACGCCGCAGCTTCCTGCAGGAGGTCCCACAGCGCCTCGACGTGCTGGCGCTCGGTGGCGAGCGCGCCGATCGAGACGCGGACCATCCAGCGTCCGTCGAGGATCGCCGGGGTGACGTAAGCTTTGCCGCTGGCGTTGACCGCCTCGGCCCAGGCCTGGGTGTGCTGATCCAGGCTCGCACCGTCGAGGCCGGGGGGCTCGTGACGCACGCACACCGTCTGCAATTGCACCGGCGCGAGGACCCGCCAGTGCGGGGTCTTGGCGATTTCGCCGGCGAGCCACTGCGCGTTCTCCAGGTCACGGCGCAGGCGCGCTTGCAACCCGCTCACCCCCTGTTCGCGGATGAGGCACCACAGCTTGAGCGCGCGGAAGCGACGGCCGAGCGGGATGCCCCAGTCGCGCAAGTTCTTGACCTTCGCGTCGGCGGCGGTCTGCAAGTAGCTGGGGTTGGTGCTCATCACGCGCACCAGGTGCTGCGCGTCGCGTACGTAATAGGTCGAGCAGTCAAACGCCGCGCCCAGCCATTTGTGCGGGTTGACGACGAGAGAATCGGCGAGCTCGACGCCGTCCCACAGCTGACGGCATTCGGGGAGGATCATCGCCGAGCCGGCCATCGCCGCGTCGAGGTGGAGCCAGATCTGCCGGCGCGCCGCGATCTCCCCGATGGCGCGGATGGGGTCGAAGGCGGTGGTCGTCGTCGTGCCGCTGGTGGCGACGATGGCGCAGGGTGTGGTCTTGCCGTCGTCGGCGGCGAGGGACTCCTCGAGCGCCGCCGGGATCATCGCGTGGTGGGCGTCGGTGTCGATGAAGCGGATGTGCGCCTGGCCGATGCCGGTCAGCAGTGCCGCCTTTTGCACGCTGCTGTGCGCGTGACGCGAAAGGTAGACGGTGAGCGGCTTGCCGGAGCTCTGCAGGCCTTCGCGTCCGAGGGCATAGCCCGACGCGCGCTCGCGGGCGCAGAGCAGCGCGACCAGCGTGCTCGTCGACGCGGTGTCCTGGATCACGCCGCTCCACGCCTCGCTGAGGCCCATCATCTGGCGCAGCCAGTCGCAGACCGTCTCTTCCAGCTCGGAGAGCGCCGGGCTCGACTGCCAGCTCAGGCCGAGCACACCGAGCCCCGTCGACAGGTAATCGCCGAGCACCGAGCTGAGCTCACCGTTCGAGGGGAAGTAGGCGAAAAACGACGGGTGCTGCCAGTGCGAAAGGCCGGGGATGATGACCTCGTCGAGATCGCGAAACAGCGCGTCGAGCGACTCGGGCTGCTCCGGCGGCGTCGCCGGGAGCCGCGCGCGCACCGCACCGGGGACGGCGGCGCTGCGCACGGGAAGGGTGGCGACCTTGCTGCGGTAGTCGGCGATCCAGTCGATGAGCTGGTGGCCGAGGCGACGGAACTCGTCGGGAGTCATGTCGCCGGAAAAGTTAACACGCGCCGCCAGCTAGGCGGCGGCGCGGAGGGTCGCGGGGCGAATTTCCTGGTACGCGGCGGGCGTGCCGACACCAAGCCGGCGGCGGACCTCGTCGAGGGGGAGGGCGAGCATCTGCTCCCACGGCTGCGCGAGGAGGAACGCGGCGTCGCGGCCGCGGCCGAACGAGGCGCGCAGCAGCGGCCGGACCGCCGGGTAGCGCAGGGTGCGGAACAGGCCGACGCCGATGATCAGCGCGATCGCCGGGTTGAACACCTGGCCGAGGCCAAACGCGAGGAGCGCGATCTCCCCGGCGACGTCGCCGCGGAAGCCGACGACCGCGTGCCACAGGTCATGCGTGTCGCGGAAGCGGTTCTGAACGTAGTCGTAGGGCGCGGGCACGTCGCCCTGCGCCGGGGCGCCGACCTCGGCGGCGTCGCGGATGCCTTGCGCCGAGATGCCTTCAGCCTCGACGAAGGCCAGATACGCGCGGCCCAGCGAGCCGGCGGGAAGGCGGCGAAGCGCGTCGCGGTCGGCGAGCAGCGGCACGATGTCCGGCCGTTCGGCGAGCAGCGCGCGTCCCGCGGGGGTTTCGCTCATGCGGGCGTGGGCGCGGGCCAGAGTGTCGAACGACAGCGACTCGATGATGGTGAAGACCTGCGGCAAGTCCTCTGGATCGCGGGCGAGGATCCGGGCGGCTTGCAGGGCGCGTCGCGGCTGGAACTGCAGGAAGGAGCGCTTCATGAAGACCAGGGTGCCGTTCACTGACAAAGTTGTCAATGTCGAAATTGACAATCCTGTCAGTGGTCTGTAAACTCTTGAAATGCCTCGAGCAAATTCGATTCGCGACGCCATCCTCGAGGCCGCCGAGCGCCGCTTGATCGATTCCGGCCCGGCGGCTCTGCGGTTGCAAGACGTGGCCGCGGATGCCGGCACCAAGCACCCCAACGTGCTCCATCATTTCGGCTCGCGCGACGGCCTGATCCGCGCGGTGATCACCCGCTCACTCGACGAGATGAACCGCCAGGTTCTGGAGGCGCTCTCGCGTTCGTCGGGCGCGCCCGACCAGCTGACCGCGCTCCTCGACGGTCTGTTCGAGCTCATGGACACGCGCGGCTACGGGCGTTTGGTCGGCTGGCTCTCGCTGAGCGGCTACCAGCTCGCCGCCGAGGGTGTGCCGCTCACTGCCGTCGCCGACGCCGTGCACGGTTTACGCAAGACGCGGGGCGGCAAGCAGGACAGCATTCACGCCGTGATCTTGACCGCGATGACGGTGACCGCGGCGACCTACCAGCTCCCCGCCTTGCTCGCCCAGCTCGGCCAATCCGACGCTGCCCGCTTTCGCACCTGGTTCTCGCGCCTGCTTTTGCAGCACCTCGAGCTCGAATAGCTCAGCGTGGTCACCGCTTTGGCACCACCCGGAAGGTGATGCGGACCTTGCCCGCCCCCAGCGCGCGGCGCGCGTCCATGGCCAGCCGTTGCCCCTGCGTGCGCGCATGTTCGGCCTGGAACGCGGCGATCTGACCGTTCAGCTCCGCGTCGCTGGTGAACACGAAGTCGTGGCTCACCGTGACCTTGTCGCCTTTGCCCATGCCGATGGTGTACCCCGTCCGCGCCGCCCGTGTCGCGCACCGCGGGGGTCCGCCGCGGTGCACTGCTGCCGCCGCTCCTCCTCTCAGCGCGTGCGCCGCCGTCCTTGCGTCGGCTCTCAGCCCGCTTCGTTCCGCGCGTCGAAACCACGCGCGACCGCCCGCTGTTGCGGCGCGTCGAGACGCAGCACGGCGAGCGCGGCGCGGAGCAGCCGCTCGAGGTCCGACCCACCGGTGCCGGTGCGCACGCTATCCACGGCTCGGGTCGCGGCGCGACGCGGGTAGCCGAGGCCGGTGAGCGCGGTGACCGCGTCCTTCTCGCAACGTTTCGCGGCCACGCGGTCGGCGCCGAGGTCCTTCTCCACCTGGAGCTGGTTGTGTGACCGACAGAAGAGGGTGAGATTGTCAGCGGTGGATCGGCCGCCGCGCGCGACCGGCACGATGTGCTGGTACTCGAGCCGCCGCCGCGACGCGCAGCGGTGGCCATCAAGGCCTCGATAGGTGCATTGCCCTTGTTCGCGATCGAACACTTCGCGCCGCACGGCGGCGGCGATGCGGTGCCCGTCCAGGACCCGCGGTGTCGCGGCGGGCTTGCGCGTCGCACCGTGCCTGCGCCGCTCGAGGACTTTTCGCTGCGCGCGCAGCACATGCAGGAGCACGTCTTCCGTTTTGCCACTCGGAACCGCGTGGCCGAGCAGGTTACGCACTGCATCGAGCTCTGCCCGCAGCTCATCGGTGAGCCACAGCGTCACGGGTTTCACCGCCGCTGCGGCGGCAGACGGAGTAGCCACCAGATCGCGCACCTCGCGTCCGCTCTTGCCGATCGCGCGGTCGAGCCACTCCTGGACGTTGTCTTCGTCGAGGACATCCTTGAGCGCGGCCAAGCTGCCGAGGGTGAGCGCGCCGCTACGCAGGTAGCGGGCCGCGTCAGGAAAGCGAGCGATGATCCGCGCCGCCGTGAGGCGCCGTCGTGCGGAGGTTTCCGACAACGACAGCTCGGCGACGAGACAGGCCAGGGTTGACGAATAGCCGAGCTCCACGGCGCGCCTGTCGCGATCGAGCGCGGCGAGCTCGACGAGAAACGCCACCAGCTCCTCTCGTTCGTTGCTCAGATGGAGGGCGAGCCGCTGAAGCTGGGCGCGGACAGGATTGGCTTCCATGTCCCACCCTCTCACGGGTTTTCGCGACCTCGCGGTTTGCGACAGCTGGCGAGCCACCGCGTTTCTCGAGGAGCGAACGAGCGCGTGCCTTCTCGCAATCTGCGCGGTCCACCGCGCGGCCCCTGGTTGGCTAGAATCGCAAATTCTACTCATCCTCGTCGAGGAATGCGAAATCAGCGCCGACCGCGTCAAGCGAAAAGCGCCTGAATGTCAACGGTCAGTGATTCTGTCACCCATCAACCGCTCAGTGATTCTGTCACCCGGTCATACTCATCTCGTTTTTCATCGCCTCTTCGTGCGCCGCCTCCTTCGGCAGGCGCGAGCTACGCGGTGAGGGCCACGATCTCCCCGACGAGTCGTGACCTCACGCTCCGCGTCGGCGTCGCCCCGCGGCGAGTTTACGGCGCGGGAGAGCTTCCGCCGCTTCCAGTCGGGCACCCCGCCGGTGGCATGGCGAAGTCCTGAGCGAGTGACCTCGACTTCGAGCACCTCACTGGCGTGCGACAGGTCTCTTGGGCGCCGACGACCTCGCTCGAGCGATGCGCCTGCGGCCGTAATACGACTCGCCTGCTGACGCGCACGCTGTTGTTGCTGGCGAGCTTTCGGATGTACTGCAGCTCGTCGAATTCGTTGCACGCCGGCCCGCGAAATCTCGAGGCCCTCCACCTTAACGAGCTTCTCCGTGAAGTGCTCATCGTTGAAGCCGTCGTACACGTCTCGACGGAGCGCGATCACTCGCTCACGAACAAGCTTGCTCGTCTCGTGCTTCGGCGCGCGCCCCTTGTTGCCAGGAGCCACGGCCGCGTGCCCCGCGCGCCGCACGCGGTTGCGTATGCGTCATCGGCCGCCCGGAGACACCCAGTGACCGTGCGCCCGTCGACGACGTCCAGCCTCCGCCACTCGCGCCTGCTCATCCGCATCCCCCTCCGTAGTCAAGGGGGGTGACATGATCACTGAGCAGTTAGCCGGACGAATCACTGAGCAGCAACCCGCTGCATCTGCCGTGACGACGTACCGTCCCCCGCGTGGTTTGATACGCCCATGCGCCGCCTCGCCACGATCCTGCTCCTTCTCCCCACACTCACGCACGCCGGCGACTGCGGCGACCCCGCCGACAGCGTCGCCACGCTCGAAGCCTGGGCCAAGCACCCCACCGCCGAGGAGCCGAGCCTGGCCATCGACCTGTGCGTCGAGACGGTGCGCGCCGACGCCAAGCTGTCGCGCCGCATCCTCGCCGCCTGCGAGAAGATCATGGCCAAGACGCAGAAGAGCCAGACCTGCATCGTGTGGGGCGTCCACCTCGGCGCCAAGCAGCTCGCCGGGCGGGACCTTTACGACGGCCTCCTCGAAGCCTACAAGCTCGACCCCATCGAAGGCGCGTGGGTCGTCGAGCTGCACGAAGAGCTGGCCGATCCGCGCGCGGTGCCGCTCATCGTCGACGCCTGGAAACGTGGCAACGCCGACCCACGCTCGACGCGCAAGAGCTTCAAAGAAGAGACCGCCGCCTGGCGACGCAACGCCGCCCGCCTGCTGGGCAAGCTCGGCGGCCCGCCGGAGCGTGCATTCCTCGAGCAGCAGCTCGCCGCCCTCAGCGACAAGGCGACGAGAAAATCGCTCGAGAAAGCCATCGCCGCGATCAGCGCGCGCACCCCGTGAAGGCCATTTGGCCGGCCAAATGGCCACGGCTCGCCCTTGGATGTTCAATTAAATCAGTTACTTACCCGTGGCACGCGAGCTGCTTAGCCTCTCCACATGCCGTCGTTCATCTCCGACATCGGTGACTGGTTCTCGCACCACTGGCCCTTCGGCTCCTCGCCCGCGGCCAGCGACTCGCCGCACGAGGCGCCGCCGTCGCCGGTCACCGTCCCCGCCGACCCGGCGCTCCGCCCCAACGCCAAAGACGCGGCGCCGGTGAACGACCACTACGCCGAGCAATCGGACAACACCGTGCGCGTGCGCAAACCCGCCGATGGTCCGGAGAGCGTCGTCTACCTCGGCATGAATGACGCCTCGCGCGAGGCCGAGAAGCACGCCTTCGACGGCAACCCCAACGCCACCGTGGTCACCGGCGCCGGCAAAGACGCCAAGATGCAGGGCAAGACCATGAGCACCGACGGCAAAACCGTCCTCGATCTATCCAAAGAAGACGACGTCCGCCGCTTCCTCATGGAGACCGGCGTCGGCAAGACCAAGGTCGGCGAAGACGGCAACCCGCTCGAATCCAAGGCCGACGCCGACAAGCGCCTCGCCGCGCTCGAAGATGTCTTCCTCGGCGCCAAAGGCAAAGACGGCAAGCGGAGCGGCGGTATCGACAAAGGCGCGCGCGACGAGATCGCCGGTTTCGTGCAAGTCCTCCAGCAGGTCGAGCAAGGCGACAAGCGCATGGACCAGCTGATCCTCTCCGGGCATAGCACCGGGAGCTGGGTGTATAGCGAAGGGTATGACCGTCCGGGCGTGACCTTCGAGGCGCTCACCGGCCTCATGAGCCAATTCCCGCAAGCGCAGGGCGGCGTCAAAGACCTCATGCTATCGGCCTGCCATACCCTCGAAAAGAGCGAGTGGGGCGATACCCGCGACGGCGCGCAATACACCAAGATGCTCCCCAACCTCGAGGACGTCTGGGGCTACAACGGCCGCGCCCCGGCCCCTGGCCTCGACCCGCGCAGCTCGGTCAACGCGATCAAGAACTTCGTCACCGCCGCGCCGGGGAACGACCCCGCCAAGATCGCCGAGGCCGCCAAGCGCTCCGGCGCCAACGCCACCTCGCTCGCGTATTAGCCCCCGGGTACAGGGGTACAGCCGATAGCACCGTGTACCCCTCTGTGTCGTATGTAACCAGCTGAAATGACTGGCCGTCCTCGTGGCATGCGGCGTGCTCTACACCGCCGCATGCTGCTCATGGCGACCCTCCCGCAGGTCACGCAGCGACGTCTGCCGCTGCGCCCCGCGCACGAGCTCGTCGTCGCGCGTCTGATCCCGGGGCAGGTCATCGCCGCGCGTGCCTGGCGCACCACCGACGAGGGCGAGCACGTCGCGCTGGCCACCCTGCGCGGCGCGAACCACGTGAGCTATGTGGCCCTCGTGTACGGCGAGGACGACGTCGTCGAGATCGCCGGCAGCGACGAAGACGAAGTCTGGAGCGCGGCCCGCTCCGTCACCCTGGCCCTCGATCCGCGACGCCCGCGCCGTTTCTATTACGAGCCGCCCGCCGGCTGGTCGCCGCGCGCGATTGGCGACGCGACCGTCTGGATGGCGTCCACCCACCCCGGACGTCTGTGGGTGTGGCGCGCCCGCCGGCAGAAGGTCACCGCCGGCGAGCTCTTCGCCGCGGTCGGGATGCGCGCGGCCAACCCGCGTTCGTGCGCGTTCCGCAGCACCACCGGGCTCGACGGCGTGGTCGTCGCCACCGACGACGCCGAGGCGCTGATCCTCAGCGACGGCATCTACGTCTACCCGCTGTTCTTCGTCGGTGATCGGCGGATCGTCGAGCGCGTCGTCGAATCGCTCCGCCCGGTGCCGCGCCCGCTCCTCGACGGCGCCAGCCGCGACGCGCTGGGGCACTGGGAATGAGGCTGGTTCACGCGGCGCTGCCCAACGTCACCGTCGGTCCGATCATGGTCCCGGCGGGCTCGATCGAGCCGCTGCTCGCCTGGGGCGCGCGCGGCCCGGTCACCGTGCTGCGCGAGGAGAATCGCACCTCGACCGCGGGGTGGCCGATGCGCATCGTCTTCGCCGAGGCCGGCGGCGAGCTGCGCACCGCGGTGATCTTCGCTTTCTTCGAGCTGGCCGCGGCGGCGCTCATCGTCGGTCCACCCGACGCTGCGCTCACCGTCCTCGCCGGCGCGCACCCTGACTGGCAGGAAGACACAGTTTCCCTCGCCCAGCTTTTGGCGGGCTTCGACAAGCCGACCGACTCGACGGCGATGTCCATGTGGAGTGAATAAAGGAGCAACGATGGGACACGAACACGCATCCGCCCCCACCGCTGGCGAGCACGGCCACAGCCGCGCCGAGACCGTCGAGCACATCGCCCACCCGGCCCACGCCGGGCTGGAGCTGGCCCAGCGCGTCGTCGAGGCCGGGCATCACGGCGTCCACGCCCCCGCCGTCGATGTTGGTGGTGGCGGGCTGGGCGCGGCCGAGCTTCTCCTCGGCGCGATGCAAGTCGACAAAGGCGTCGAGAGCGGCAACGGCACCGACGTGGTGCAGGGCGGGCTCGGCGCGCTCAGCGGCACGATGGGCATGTACGCCGCGCTCGGCGGCGGCCTCGGTCCGCTCGGCGTCGCCGCTACCGCGGGTGCCGCGGGCTTCGGCCTCGGCCGCACCCTCGACGAAGGCGTCGGCAAGATCATGGGCGAAGCCGGCTCGACGCGCACCATGACCGCGCGTGGCGCCGCGGGCGGCAACACCGAGGTGCGCGACGATCGCGCCATCTCCGCGCGCCTCTCCGACGCCTCGCACACCGCCGCCGGTGACAGCGCCGCGCGCTCGATGTCGTCGTCGCTCCCCGTCTGGCTCGGTGGTGAAGGTCGCGTCGACGATCAGGCCGCCAAGGCCGAGCTCGCCGCCATGGCCGAGGTCGGCTTCGACGATGTCCCGGCGTGGGGTAACTGGGGTGACGCCCCGGCGAGCTGGGGCGACCTCTGGAAGTAGCTAGCTACATCGTCCCGATGGTTTCGGGACTGATGTAGGGACCGGCCTTCAGCTTCGTTTTGATCTTCATGTCCTGCCCGTGATGCGAGCCTCGTGCCACGTCTAACTGCGCGAATTCGCTGCCAGTTGGGTGCGCAGCTGGCGAGCTTTCGCCACCCTGGTTGAGCAGAATTCGAGCTACAGCGGCTGGGCGAACAGCCGCGTGTAGCCATCGCGGAGGAGGAGCTGGTCACCGTCGGCGACGAGCGCAGACACCGCGAGCCCATGGAGGTCGGAGACGGTGACCTCGCGTGTGTCCGGCTCAATCTCGACGAGCCACCGGCTCTCGCCAATCGTGTACAGCGAGCCGCCGACAGCGGCCAGGTGGTTGAGGAACATCCCTTCCACCTCGGCGATGAGCTCGATGCGGCTCTCGACCATACTCGCCGCCATCACCTGCGCACCGAACACCTGGGCGGGCATGCCGAAGTAGTTGTCATCGACCCAGTAGACGAAATCGCCCACCGCGGCAATGCCACGAAAATGACGAATGCCAGTCGCGCCAAAGCCGTACAGCCAGCGCTCGCCGCGCGCGAGCCGGACGATGCTGCCGCCGCTCTCGTCGTCAATGAAGAAATAGAAGGCGGTCGGCGTCACCGCCCAATCGACGATGAGTCCGTCGACGGGCGCCGATTCCGTCATCTCGCCGCTGGCCAGGTCCACGTAGACCACGAAGCTTTGTGGCGGAGCCCAGCGAACCATGGTGAGGATGCCGCCCCGTTCATCGACTGGCATCGCGCTGTCGAGCAGGAGCCGCGGATGGCCATCCGGGCCAACGGTCTCTTTCCAGCACAGTGGGATCCGAAGCTTGGAATTCACGTGACTTGAAGTCGCGGC
>JADMIO011130894.1_pt1 | contig 20146 bp, 11 predicted proteins | sample 8958161 | NCBI WGS metagenome assembly JADMIO01 (sample SAMN16585339, study PRJNA669376) | soil metagenome | isolation source: Crop rotation soil | place: USA: Cullars Rotation, Alabama | collected 2011 | reverse complement strand
CGCGGTGCATCCAGAGAACAAGCAGACGTGGTACATCGGCGTGTCGTCGGGCGGCGTATGGAAAACCACCAACGCCGGCATCACCTTCACGCCGGTGTTCCAGAACGAAGGCAGCTACGCGATCGGCACTGTTGTGATCGATCCGAAAAATCCCAACACGCTGTGGGTGGGCACCGGCGAAGCCAACAACCAGCGCGCCGTCGGCTACGGCGATGGCGTCTATCGCAGCGACGATGCCGGCAAGACGTGGCGGAACCTCGGCCTGAAAACATCCGAGCAGATCGGCCGCATCGTAATCGACCCGAACAACTCGAACGTGGTGTTTGTCGCCGCGTACGGATCGTTGTGGAAGGAGGGCGGAGAGCGAGGGCTGTACAAAACAACCGACGGCGGTGCGACGTGGAACAAGGTCCTGGAGATCAGCGAGAACACCGGCATCAGCGACGTCGCGTTCGATCCGAACAATCCCGACGTGATGCTGGCGGTGGCGCATCAGCGGCGCCGCCACACCTGGACGCTGATCCATGGCGGACCGGAGAGCGGCCTGCACAAGTCCACTGACGGCGGCAAGACGTGGCGACGCATTCGCGGCGGCCTGCCAGGCGGCGATCTCGGCCGCATCGTCATCTCCTTCTCGAAAGCACAGAAGGGATTGGTCTACGCCAAAGTCGAGACGAACGAGAACACCGCGATCTATGCGTCGCTCGACTCGGGCGATAGCTGGGAGCGGCGCGGCACCGTCAATGCGCAGCCGATGTATTACCAGAACATCCACGCCGATCCGAAGAATCCGGACCGGCTGTACGTGCCGACGGTGCAGACCCAGATTTCGGAAGATGGCGGCCGCACCTTCAGCGACCTCGGCGAGCGCAACAAGCACGTCGACAACCACTATGTCTGGATCGACCCGGACGATACCGATCACCTGCTGGAGGGATGCGACGGCGGCTTGTACGAGACGTGGGATCGCGGCCGGTTGTGGCGCCACTTCGCCAATCTGTCGGTGACGCAGTTCTACAACGTCGAAGTGGACAACGCGTCGCCGATCTACAACATCTACGGCGGCACGCAGGACAACGAGAGCCTCGGCGGACCGTCGCGCTCGCGCAGCGCCGACGGCGCGACGAACAACGACTGGTGGGTGATCACCGGCGGAGACGGCTTCGTCGCCCGTGTCGATCCCACCGATCCCAACATTGTCTATGGCGAGTCGCAGTACGCGGGCATTGTGCGTCTCGATCGGCGCACGGGCGAACGTGTCAGCATCCGGCCGGTTGAAAACAAAGAAGAAGACGCGAACAAGTACAACTGGGAGACGCCGTTCATCATCAGCCCGCACAACCCGCAGCGGCTGTATCTCGGCGCCAATCGCCTGTATCGCAGCGACGATCGCGGCAATTCGTGGAAGCCGGTCAGTCCCGATCTGACGCGGAAGACCGATCGCAATCACCTGCCGGTGATGGGCCGCGTGTGGCCGCCGGAGGCCGTCGCGCAACATCAGTCGACCGCGACCTGGGGCAACATTTCGGCGGTCAGCGAGTCGCGCAAGAAGGAAGGAATGCTGATTGCCGGAACCGACGATGGAAACGTGCAGGTGTCGCTGGACGGCGGCGCCAACTGGCGGAAGAGCGAACATCCACCCGGCCTGCCGGACTACAACGGCTACGGCGTCTACGTGCAGCGCGTCTATACCGGTAAGAGCAGCGAAGACGTGGCGTATTCGCTGTACGAAAACAGCAAGAACGGCGACTTCAAGCCGTACATCTACAAGAGCACGAACCGTGGACTGTCATGGACGTCGATCGCTGGCGACCTGCCGGCGAACGGCATGGCGCTGGCCTTTGCGGAGGATCCGGTCAATCCCAATCTGCTGTTCGTGGGCACCGAGTTTGGCCTCTACTTCACTGTCAACGGCGGCCAGAAATGGATTCGCCTGAAGAACAACCTGCCGACGATTCCGGTGCGCGATCTGGTCATTCAAGAACGTGAGAGCGATCTGGTGATGGCGACGTTCGGGCGTGGGTTCTACGTGCTCGACAACTATGCGCCGCTGCGAACGATTACCGCCGACGTGTTTCAGAAAGACGCACAGATCTTCGCGACGCGCGCCGCGATGATCGAGGTCGCGGATATCAGCAAGGCGCGCGGCTCGCAGGGCGAGCAGTTGTGGACCGCCGAGAACCCGCCGGCCGGCGCGGTCGTTACCTACTGGATCAAAACGACGCCGCAAACAGCGCGGCAAAAAAGAATCGAGGCGACGCGAGCCGCCGAGGCGAGGAAGGCGACGCCTCCTTATCCGACCCAGGCGGAGCTGACGGCGGAAGCGGACGAAGAAGCGCCGCAAACGTTTTTGACGATCACCGACGCGGCCGGCAAAGTGGTGCGCCGCATGACTGTGCCCGGCACTCGCGGCATTCACCGCTTTGCCTGGGATCTGCGCGGCGTGGCGGCGACGCTGCCGGCGACCGGTGGCCGTGGAGGCGGCGGCGGTTTCGGCGGAGGAAACGCCGTTGGTCCGTTCGTCGCGCCGGGAACCTATCGCGCGTCGCTGTCGCGGCGGGTTGGCGGGACGACGACGGCGCTTGGCGAGGCGCAAACGATTGCGGTCACCGCCGATCCCAATGCCACGCTGACACCGGCGCAGCGCACGATGGCGACGGAGTATCAGGAAAAGGTGGCGAAGTTGCAGCGCGCGTTCACCGGCGCGCTCGAGCAGGCCAACAACATGAAGACGCGGACCACCGCGATGCGTCGAGCGATCGCGGACTCGGCCGCCGACCTCAAGCTGCTCGACGACGCGGTGAAGTTCGAGCGACGGGTCACGGAAATCCTGCGCGCGCTTCGCGGCGACGAAACGCTGCGCGGCCTCGAGTCTGGTTCGCCGTCGACGATTCAGACGCGTGTGAACTCTGCCGCGGCCGGTGCGCGCGGCCTCACCGGCGCGCCGACCGGCACGCAGCAGATGAACTACACCGTGGCGAACGACGAACTGAACGCCGAGACGACGAAGCTGCGCGCGCTCGAAACCGAATTACGACGGTTCGAGCAGCAGCTCGAAGCGGCGGGCGTGCCATACACGCCGGGGCGGTGGCCGGGGCAGTAGGCTGACCTCGGTTCGGAAAGCCTGGTCTCAAATCTCGAGCAGATCGCGACCCAGGATGACTTTGCCGCGGAAGCGTGACTGCGCGGCTTCAATCCACATTTGGTCCGTGATTTCCGGATCGTCAGCGGGCACGAAGTGCGAGAGCACGAGCGTCTGGACACCAGCGGCCTGCGCGATTCGACCCGCGTCTTCGGCTGACGTCTGGTGGGCGAGGATGCTTTCTTTCAGCTGTGCCGCATTCGGAACGCGGCCGACCAGCCGGCCGATTGCCGCCGGATACATCACCGAGTGGACCAACACGTCGGCGCCACGTGCGAGCCGAGCGAGATTGTCGGACGGCGCGGTGTCGCCTGAGATCACGATCGACCGGTCGCGCGCATCGAAACGGTAGGCGAACGCCGGCACGACCGGCGGGTGATCGACGAGCGCGGCGGTGACCCTCACGTTGTCGTCGGACAGGACAGCGCCGTTGTCCCGAATCTCATGAACATGGACGAGCGGCCTGATCGGCGTTCGTCCTTCGTTCGCAATCCGCGTCTCGATGTCGTACGCGTTCATCTCGAAGAACAGATTGGTCATTGTTTCGAGCGGCGGCGGCCCCCAGGTATCGACGCGGGTGCTCAAACCCGCGGCCCACGCCAGCCATATCAGATTTCCGTAGTCCGCGTTGTGGTCTGAGTGCTGGTGCGTGATGAAGATGTGGCGAATGACGGTCAGCGGCACTCCGGCGATCGCCAACTGACGCGCGACACCGTCGCCGCAATCGATCACATACGCGGCATCGTTCGTGACGATCACTTGCGCCGACGCCGAACTTGACTTGCGCGGCCGCGGACCGCCTCCGGTTCCGAGCAGGATGAGCCTGGTACGACCTTGCGCCGCGACAGTCGCCGACAGCGATCGCCACGCGGCCACCGCGGCGACCGCACCTGAAAGGAATTCGCGACGGTTAGCGGGCCGGCGCGTTGCGCCTGTCATTCGTCAAAACCTACCACGCGGCCGACAACGAACGTTCCGAATCTTTTTGAGATATCGTCGGAAAGCGCTAACACGCACCGCGGTCAGGAGTAGAGATGATGAATTCGCCGCTCGGGAAGCAACCATTCCGTTGCCAAATCGCGTTGCAGGGTGGAGGTGCAAAGATCCTGGCGCTGTTAGCAGCGATGGAGAGTGTTCAACAACTGCAGCGACAGGGAACTGTAAAGATCACGCGCGTCGCGGGCACCTCAGCAGGATCAATCGTTGCCGCTCTGTTCGCCGCTGACATTGATCTCGCCGCCGCGCGGCAACGGTTGATCGCCAGCTTAACGCCGGACTTGGCTGAAGCGTTCGCCCTGCCCGGCTACGCGAAACTTGCGTGGCAACTGGGGATTCGCAACCGACCCTTATGGGATGAACACCGGTTGGCTGAAATCCTTCGCCAACTCTTCGAACCTGCGGACGTGTCGACGCTCAATGACCTGCAAGCCAAGCGCGGCATCGCTGTTCACATTCTTGCGTCCGTTCTCTCCGACGCACGGAAGATTGTCTATGTGAGTGGCGCAGCGGATCCGAAGCCAATTCTTCCAGCGTTGCTCGATTCATGTGCAATTCCCTTCTGTTTCCGCATCTGGCAACCGGCCGGGTCGGTCGTCGTCGATGGTGGCTTGTGTGAGAATCTGCCTTCAGATGAATTGCTCGATCACGAAAAGACCGACGGACCCGTAATCGCGATCTCCTTCCGATCGTCCTGGCCTGGCACGCAACAAAACCTCAAGGATTTTGCCTCCGCGCTCCTCGATACCGCGATGTCCAACTCGGTGACCCGCGCAAAAACGCGACTCGGACTCGATCGCGTCTGCGAAATCCGGACGTCGCTCAATACCTTCGACTTTGATGTCGCGAAAGCAAATCTGTTCGAACAGAACGAAGCAGGGCGAATCCGGAAGGAAACGGCTGATTTTCTGAACGGGTTCATTACGCGACAACGTCGGACCATTCTCGGAGATCCGTGGAGCACATTGAACCCGGGGGCGATGGAGGACTGGTTCAAAATTTACCAAAAGCAGCACGCCAATCAACCTGCCGGCGAGTACATCCAGAGCAGCGTCGTCGTCCAAGTCAACGGATTGGTCACGGAGCAATCAAATGTTTTCTTCGGCCAGCCCGATTACGTCAACTACACGGTGCAATTCTCGGCGGCCACCGAAATGTTCTGCACGCAACTTGGAATCGTTCCCTCGACGGGGTCATTGTCGTTGGAATCGAGCGAGCTCGAGTTGACTGACGCTCAGAACAACCCGGTCGATTTTGTGGTCGTTCCGGCTCGCGATCCTGCCAACACAAGAAAGCGCCTGGCGCTCATCTATTTCACACCGACGCTTCCGAAAGGAGCAGGCCCGTACACGCTTCGGTTGAAGCAGTCGATCCCGGCCTACATGCAGGACCTTGTAGACAAAGGCAAAGACGAGCTCTTTCTGGCCACCAAGCCATCCGCCAAACCTGTCGGGCAAATTGACTTGGTGTTGCACGTTCCGGCCGAATACACCACCGCGCGCACCGCGGCGCAACGCGGCGGCCCGGGACGAGCGATGGTGGCTCGCGAATTCAGCGGCTATACCGCACCACCTGGATTTCGGACGATCGGATGGCGCGGGGACAACATCGCGGCGGGTTCGAAATTCGCTTGCGATGTGCTTCTGTAGATTTTGACCGGTTGAAGCGGAGAGCGTATTATGCGTAAAGGAGGTCAAAAATGTGCGGTGGCGTTGAAGTAGAGATGTAAGACAACCTGCGGGCAGCTGCCGATCCGAGCATCTGTTCGCACGAATGCGACCCTCACCAATCTAATCGGCCGTCCACGCCCGCCCATCGTCCGAAGACCAGTCGGCGCCCTGCGGTCCGACGGCAATCAACGACATCTTTTCGTGCGGCACGTAAGCGACCACCGATCGGAATTCTGATTTCGACATCGTTGAGATGGCGATACCGCTCTAGCAGGCGGACCTTCCCACCAATCGAATAGTTACGTTCGCGATGCCAGCGAATCAGTTGCTTGGCTTGCTTGCGGTAGGTCTCGATTGACGGCATAGCGGGCTCCTGCTGATGATTTCAGCGGGCGGGCCTGGCCCTTTCGGCGGCCAAGGCGCGCGACCTAAGATGACGGAACGAAGGTGATCCGTCAGTACTCGGGTCCACCGGTCGTCGACAACTTCTCGGCGCTCGCACTCGTCGTCGACGATGGGCCGTTCGGGCGGATGATGGCGAACCTGTACCTGCGCGTTGCGGACCTCGAGATGGCGACCCATCTCTTCGCGACCGAAGGCGAAGCGGTCGAGTGGCTCCTGGACCATCGACAGACGTGAAGTAGCCGTCCCGCCGAAGGAACCATCGGCTTCCACTTGACGTCCTAGTGAACCATGTGAGAGGCTCTGCTCCTCCGCCGCGGCTTTGCGCGCGCTCAACCGATGACCACCATCCGACGTTTTGTCCTGCGATTGCTGTCGTTTTTCCGCACCGGCGCGGCCGAGGCGGAGCTGTCGCGCGAGATCCATTCACATCTGCAGCTGCTCGAAGACGAGTTGGTCGCGAAAGGCATGCCGAGAGACGACGCGCGGCTCGCCGCGCGACGCGCGTTCGGCGGCGTCGAACAAGCCAAGGAGCACCAACGCGACGCGCGCGGATTTCGCTGGCTGGCCAACTGGCAGTTGGACTTGAAGCTGGGCGCGCGGATGCTCGCCAAGTACCCCGCGCTGTCGTTGATCGGCGGCGCGGGGCTGGCGGTCGGCGTCGCCATCGGCGCCGGCTTCTTCGCGTTTCTGTATTCCTTCCTCTACGCCACGCTGCCGGTCGAGGGCGGCGAACGGATCGTCGCACTCGAGAATTGGGACATCGACGCGAACAACGAGATGCGGCGCTCGATGCACGATCTCGTGGCGTGGCGGCGCGAAATGAAGACGGTCGGAGAGATCGGCGCGTTTCGAACCATCGAGCGCAACGTCACCGTCGCCGGCAGCCCGATCAACGCCGTTGCGGTCGCACAGATCACGGCGGACGGTTTCAACATCACCGGTGTAAAACCGGTGATCGGACGCACGATCGTCGCAGCCGACGAGAACGCCGGCGCCGCGGCGATCGTGGTCATCGGTTACGACGTGTGGCACGCGCGCTTCGGTGGTGACGCGTCGGTGCTGGGACGACAGCTGCGGATCGGCAACGCGGTGCATACCATCGTCGGCGTCATGCCGGAGGGGTTCGGATTTCCCGTCAACCACAGTTACTGGATACCACTCAGTAGTACCGAAGCTGCTGCGTTTGGACCGGGAGAGGGACCCGACATCTTCATCTTCGGACGCTTGCGCGACGGCGTTGCGATGAAGCAAGCCCAGGCTGAACTCTCAGCGCTTGGCGCCCAGGCAGCCAGCGCCTTTGCGCTCACGCATGCGCGGCTGCAACCGCGCGTGATGCCGTACGCGTACCCGATCCTCGATATCCATGGGATCAGCACCCGCGACTTCGCGGCCATTCAGTCGTTGATCAGCATGCTGGCGCTGATCGTCGCCGTCAACATCGGCGTCCTCGTTTACGGCCGGACCGCAACGCGACAACGGGAGATCGCCATTCGCACGGCTCTGGGCGCCAGCCGCCGCCGCATTGTCTGTCAGCTGTTCGTCGAAGCACTCGTGCTCAGCGCGGCAGCGTCGGCCGCGGGCATCGCGCTCGCCAGATTCGGCATCACCCAGGGTTTCGCTATCTACGCCGCCGAGGGAAATGACGCGCTGCCCTACTTCCTCAAGCCCGATATGCCATTGGCGGCCTACGTCTACGTCGCCATGCTGACCGTGTTCACGGCCGTGGTTGCCGGCGTGCTCCCCGCACTGCACGCGACCGGACGACGAGCGCAACACACCTTGAAGCAAACGAGCGGTACAGACGGGCTGCGCCTGGGACGCGTCTGGACGGCGATGATCATCGCGCAGGTGGCGATTGCGGTGACCGGACTGCCGGCAACGATGATGATCAGTTGGTCCGGAATGCAGCACGGCCTGATCGGGGCCAACTACAACGAGGAGTCCTTTCTCGCCGTCACGGTCATCGCCGATCCGGATCCCCCGGCCGGCATGTCAGCGTCCGCCTATGAGCGCGAATCGGTTGCGCGTTTTGGGAAAACAAGAACCGATCTCGTCACCCGCCTCGAAGCCGAACCGGCCGTAGACGACGTGACGGTGGCAACCAGCGTTCCCGGCGCCGAGCCGAGGGCGCGCATCGCCGTCGATGGAGCGGTCAAGGTTCAAGCAGGTGCTCTCGATGTGGGCTTCAACCGCGTCGCCGCGGATTTCTTCGACGCGTTCGGCGCGCGCATCATTGCCGGCCGGACGTTACGGGACAGCGATAGCACGGGCGCGACGCAGGCCATCGTCGTCAATCGCGCGTTCGTGAATCAACTGCTGGGTGGCGCCAACGCCATCGGGCGCCGCCTGCACTACGTCGAGGCCGCTCGCCGCGAAGAGGCGGCGGGTGGCGCCGTCACGCAATATGAGATCGTCGGTGTGGTGACCAACCTCGGCACCAACACCATCGCGCCCGATTTGATCGATCCGATCATTTATCACTCGCTGCGGAGCTCGACGCGCACGACGGCGCTGATCCGGATGCGCGGCAACGATCCGTTGCAGTTCTCATCACGCCTTCGAGAACTGGCCTCGGCGCTGGATCCCACGCTGCGGCTAAAGATCGTGACATTCAGCGAGATGAAGCGTCAGCGGGCAATCGGGCTCCGCCTGATGCTGCTCGGCTCCTCGCTGGTGGTCCTGACTGCGCTGCTGCTGTCGGCGGCCGGCATCTACGCAATGATGTCGTTCACCGTATCGCAGCGCCGCAAGGAAATCGGCATCCGGGCGGCGATGGGCGCTGATGCCGGCCAGCTGTTACGAAGCATTTTCACGAAGGCGGCACTGCAGCTCGTGGCTGGCGTCGCGGTCGGCATCGTGCTGGCGCTGATGACCGATCGGGCGAGCGACGGCGAGCTGCTCGGCTCTCTCGGCCGCGGCCTGTTGCCGGTCACGGCGGTGGCCATGGCGATCGTCGGATTGTTCGCCACGCTTGGGCCGGCCCGTCGAAGCTTGCGTATTCAGCCGATTGAGGCGCTTCGCTCCGAATAGTGGCCTGACATTTTTCTTGGGATTTGGTCGACACGCGGGCTCGCGACGCCGTGTCTGCGAGCGACCGAGGCCGGTCTCGAAGAGCAGTCCGGCTGGTCGGGTCAGAGCAACGGTCCGTGCTCCTACTGACTGCGTAGCACGCTCATCACGTCGCCGCGCGCGGCGCGACGCATTGGTGCATATGCGGCGAGCGCGGCAGCGGCGATCAAGGTCGCGGCGGCACCACCGATCATCAACGGATCCATCGGCTGCACTTCGTACAGCAGACCGCGCAGGAAGCGCGTGCCGGCAACCGCGCCCGCGGCGCCGAGCAGCGCGCCGGAACCGGCAAGCCGACAAGCCTCTACCAGAACGAGCCGACGCACGTTCGCACCGGTCGCGCCCAGGGCGAGGCGAACGGCGATCTCGCGATCCCGCTGCCGCACGTGCGCGGCCATCACAGCGTACAGACCCAGCGTGGACAAGAGCAGTGCGGCGATTCCGAACAGGCCGATCACAAACGCGTTGAAGCGGGGGCGCGCCAGCGGACGATCGAGATAATCGGCGAATGGGGCGGCTGACAGCACCGTCACGTTCGGATCGATCGCGCGAAGTCGCTCACGCGCGACGGACATCAGCAACTCGAGCGACGCCGTCGAGCGCACGATCAGCATCGTGGCCGTCATCTGAAACTGTGCCGCCGGCAGATACAGCGTCGGGCGAGGTGTGGTCACTGTGCGATACCGCGTCGTCGCGGCGACGCCGACGACCTCGAGCCAGCGTCCGGACCCTTCCACACGGCCCATCTTGAGGCGCTTGCCAATCGGATTCTGCCCCGGCCACAAGCGCGACGCGACGTCTTCGCTCACGATCGCGACCTCAACCGTGCCTTGCCGATCCGCCGCCGAAAATGGGCGGCCGCGTACGATCGGCGCTTCGATCGTCGAAAAGTAGTTGGGGTAAATCGACTCGAGGTTCAGCGACGGATTGCTCGCGGCCTGATCGTTGCTCTGTCCTTCGGCAGTGACGCGCGGCATGTCCCATCCGCGATCGGTGAACGGTGCAGCGTTGACCGGCGTCACGGCCGCGATCCCAGGCACCGCCTCAAGCTGCGTCAAGATTCGATCGAGAAACTGCGCGCGGCGTTCGCGCTCGGCGTAGGCGGAGGAGGGCAGATGGAGATCGAGCAGCACCAGACGCTCGGCTGACAGTCCCAAATCGATCGCCTGCAAATTGAGCACGCTGCGAATCAGCAGGCCGGCAGCGGCGAGCACCGTCACGGCGAGCGCGACCTGCCCCACCACGAGCAATCGACGCCCACGCGTCGACGTGCCGGTAATCGCACTGCTTCCTCGTAAAGCCGATACGAGATCGCCGCGCATGGAAGACAGCCCCGGCGCGATGCCCGCAAGCAGAGCGGTGACGAAGACCACTGCAACAGAAAAGACGGCGACCGTCGCGTCGATGCGAATGGACTCGATTCGCGGCAACCCGTCGGGGACGATGGTGATGAGCATTGGCAGCGCAACCCAGGCCAGCAGGAACCCTGCGATGCCCGCAATCACAGACAGCACGAGGCTCTCTGCGAGGACCTGGCCGGCGATGCGGCTACGCCGCGCGCCGAGCGCCGCACGCAACGCCAGCTCGCCGCGCCGGCTCTCGCCGCGCATCAGCAGCAGGTTGGCGACGTTGGCGCTGGCAATCAGCAGGACGAGCGCGACGGCTACGAAGAGCGCGATCATCGTGCGTCGCACGTCGCCGATCACCACCTCGGCGAAGGGGTGCACGACGATGTTGAAGCCGCGGCGGAGGGAATCGACGGGAGCGCTGGTGGCGAGTCGTTGGTCCAGCGCCGCGAGTTCGCTCGATGCCTGCTCGACCGTTACGCCAGGACGCAACCGGCCGATCAGATTGACCTCGCGCTGCACCGCGATACCGAAAGCACCATCAGTCGGAATCGATCGCGTTGTCCTCCAGATTTCGACCCCGCGCGGGTAATCGAGATCGGGAGGCATGACACCGACGATGACGGAGGGCTGTTCGTTGATGGTTATCCGCCGGCCAACGACGTCCGGTACGCCGCCGAAATGACGCTGCCAGTAGCCGTGACTGATGACCGCAACAGGCTCCGCACCCTCGCGGTCGTCGGCGAGTGTGAAAGGGCGTCCGAGTAGAGCCTGCGCACCGAGCACCTCGAAGAAGCCCCCGGTGATCAAGCCGACGTTGCCGTAAGACGACGTACCGCCGTCGCTCACGACCGCGCGCCCAACGCCGTTGCGGGTCACACCAGCCGCGCTCTCGAGAAGTCGACTCTCTCGCGCGATGGCCTCGATCTCGACATTCCCGAACGGGTAGAACGCCGAACCGGCGGTAGGCGCCTGTCTCCACGAGAGGATCAGCCGGTCCTGCTGCTGCACTGGCAGCGGCCGCAGCAGCACACCTTGGATCAGCGCGAACATCACCGTCGTGGCGGCGATACCTAACGCGAGTGTTAACACGGCAGTGGTGGTGAACACCTTGGCACGCCACAGCAGCCGCACGGCGTAACGCGCGTCCCGATGAACTGTGTCCAACAGCCGCATGTCAATCATCACCAGCCCCTAAGCGTTTCGGCAGCTTAAGCTACTGCTCAACTACATTAATGACTATGCCCGCCAGGCGCTCACTTCGACGCTGGTTTTCTCCACTTTTGTGTGCCACGGTGAGTGTCGCGCTCGGAGCGGCCTACATGTATGCTGCCGGAGCGCCCTCCTACTATCTTCTCGTCAATTTCTCCGCACTCGCCGCCGGCTTACTAGGGGCATCGTTCGTGAGGTCCGCCCGCGTCGTCAATCGACGGGTCGTCGGAACACTCACAGTCGCCGTCGGACTGGTGCTGCTCGCAACGGCACTGGTTGGTCACCGAGTCGATGGCGCGTCACGGTGGGTTCGGATCGCGGGTATCTCGTTTCAGCCGAGTCTCATGCTGCTGCCGCTCGTCATGGTGCTGTTTGCTGCGCATCGGTACTGGCTATCGTCAATCGGGCTGCTAATCGCAGGCGCAGCGCTCGCCGTCCAGCCGGATCGCGCGGTGGCAGGTGCACTCACTGCCGCACTTGCGGTGCAATGGGTCTATCGCAGGGACGCCTGGGTGACACTGAGCTTCGTCGGCGCGAGCTGCGCGTTTGCGGCAACATTGGTCAGGGACGATCATGTTCCGCCCGCGCCATTCGTGGAACACGTGGTCCAATCGGCGTTCGCGTTCGATGCGTTGTACGGACTGGCAATAGTTGTGGCGTTAATCTTTCAGCTGATTCCGGCGATTGCCGGCGTCGTCGCTGAGAAGGAGAACGTCATGGAATATGCCGCATTTGGAACAACGTGGCTCGCGCTGATTGCTTTCGCACTCGGCGGTAACTATCCAACACCGCTGGCGGGTTATGGCACGAGTGGAATCGTTGGCTATTGTTTAAGCGCCGGGCTACTCGTTCGTCGACGCCATCTACCGTCGCCATCGCAAGCGAATTGAATGTCCCGGTCTCACAACCGGTAACCTGCGCCGATTCGTATTTGAGAAGTTAAGTGACGGTGACGCAGGGATTCGGAACCCTCTCACGCCGAGTGAAACGAGGCGTGGCGCGCCCCGCAAGACGTGCGCGTCAGAGAAACGACCGAGCAGACGGTGAGGCAGTTTGGCTGGGACGCAGGGATTCGAACCCCGATACCGTGGTCCAGAGCCACGTGTCCTACCGTTGGACGACGTCCCAGTACCGGTCGCGCAGTGACAGCAGGAACTTTTGATTATAGCGTCGCAAAAGTCACGGCAGCAAGCGCGGCTCCGGCACCGGGCGCGTCGCGGGCGCGGTCAGTAATTCGGCTCGTCGCGAACAGCGCCTTGTTCGCCAGTGTCGGTCGGGTTCTCGAGCGTCGAATTCGATCCGCCGCCCTCGCCGCCAGACTGCTGTTGCTGCTTCCGCCGGTGACTCGCCATTCCACCTTTGCGGCCAGCTTCGCGCGCTTCCTCGCTCGTCCACTCATGCGCCGTGCCCTTCTGGTGCGCGGCTTTACCGCCCTTGCTGGCAATCTCGCGCTGCTTGGTACGATCCATCGAAGCAAATCCACGATCCTCTTTTGCCACGTCCCCCTCCGTGCACACCCGGGTGCTTCGAACACTCGGGCTGCAACCGATGTGCCACGGAGTCGCTGTAAGTGCTAGTTGATTAAGGACTTAGGAAAAGGTTTTCCGTTGAGGCCGCCGCGCGCGCCGTCAGGTACGGAAAAGTCGCGACCAACTGCCGTAAGCCAACCGATGTCAGCCACTTAGATGGTGGAAATTCAAAGGAACAATTAGGACGCGACGCCGGATGCGACGCGGACGGCGGCGTTGATGCGGATATGGACGCGCTCACGGCCGAGCAGCGCGAGTACGTCAAAGATTCCAGGGCTGATGGATTTCCCTGTCAACGCGACGCGCAGCGCGTGAATAAGCGTAGCGGCTTTCACACTTCTCGCCTCGGCTGTATGTCGAAGAATTCCTTCGAGCGTCTGCGCATCGAATGTCGCCGCGCTCGCCAATGCTTCGTCCAACGCGACCAGGTGCTCGGCCATTCCCGCGGCGCGGAGATGTTTATCGGCCGCGGCCGGATCGAGTTCGACCGCGTCGACGAAAAAGAACTTCGCCTGCTCGGCGATGTCCTGCAGCCGCTTCGCGCGCGGACGGAACAGCTCGAGCATCGCAAAGAACCACGCGTGCCGATCGTCGATCAGATCATCGCGCCAGATTCCAACCGCTTCGAAGAAGGGACGCACCCGCACCGCCAGATCGTTCGGCGCCAACCGCATGATGTACTGCTGATTGAACCAGTCGAGCTTTTCCGGATTGAACACCGCGTTGCCGCCATTGATCCCTTCGAGCGCGAACGCGGCGATCAATTCCTGGCGCGTGAACATCTCTTGATCGCCGGCGCCGGGCGACCAGCCGAGCAGCGTCAGGAAATTCAGCATCGCCTCTGGCAGGTATCCCTGACGCGCGTACTCCATGACCGACGTCGCGCCGTGCCGCTTGCTGAGCCGTTTCTTGTCCGGTCCGAGAATCAACGGCACATGCGCGAATTCAGGAACCGGCGCGCCGGCGGCGCGATAGATCAGAATCTGCTTCGGCGTATTCGAGATGTGATCGTCGCCGCGCACGACATGCGTGATCCCCATGTCGATGTCGTCGGCCACCACCGAGAGTTGATACGTCGGATGACCGTCCGAGCGAAGAATAATGAAGTCTTCGACGTTGGCGCCATCAAACGAAATCGGACCGTGCACGCGATCGGTAAACGCGATCTCGCCTTCCGGCACTTTGATGCGCACCGCGCGCTGCCGTTGCTCCTGCTCGCGCGCCGCAACCGCCGCCGCCGTCAGCCCGCAGCAGGTGCGGTCGTACTTCCATTCGCCGCCGGCCGCGTCCCGTTTCGCCTGCAGCTCCTCAGGAGTGCAATAACAGTAATAAGCGTCGCCGCTTGCCAGCAATCGATCGACCAGCGCGCGATAGCGATCGAGCCGTCCGGACTGGAAGTACGGCTCATGCGGCCCGCCGATCCTGGGCCCTTCGTCCCAGTCCAAACCGAGCCAGCGCAGGCCGTCGAGAATTCCCTCCACCATGTCGGCCGACGACCGTTCGACGTCCGTGTCTTCGATCCGCAGCACGAACACGCCGCCGTGACGGCGCGCGAACAGCCAGTTGAATAACGCCGTGCGCGCACCGCCAATGTGGAGGTAGCCGGTCGGGGACGGGGCGAACCGGACGCGCATCGCTCCATTCTATCGAGCAGTTGGGGCGAGCGGACGGACCGGCTGGCGGGGCGGCAGGGTTGGCCGTCAGGTAACATCCGCTGGTAATGTCGACGCGTCCACGCGAGCTCACCGTCCGCGGGCTGATTCTTGGCTCTGCGATCACGACGATTTTTACCGCCGCCAATATCTATCTCGGGCTCAAAGTCGGCCTCACCTTCGCATCGTCGATTCCGGCCGCGGTGATTTCGATGGCGGTCCTCAGCGCGTTTCGCGATTCGTCGATCCTCGAAAACAACATCGTCCAGACCGTTGCGTCGGCAGCTGGCACGCTGTCCTCGATCATCTTCGTGCTCCCTGGCCTGTTCATCGTCGGCTGGTGGACGACGTTTCCGTTCTGGCAATCGTTTCTGATCTGCCTCGCGGGCGGTGTGCTGGGCGTGGTCTTCACGATTCCGCTGCGGCGTGCGCTGGTGACCAATTCAGACCTGCCCTACCCGGAAGGCGTTGCGGCGGCGGAAGTGCTGAAGGTCGGTTCCGAGACGCGCGGCGAGTCGAAGGTGGACGCGGGCGAAGCGCGCGAAGGGTTGATGGCGGTGGTCTACGGCACGTTGGCGTCCGCCGCCCTGGCGATCGCTGGCGCGACACGAGTGATGGCCGCGCAGGTTTCCGGGTTCTTTCGCGTCGGAACATTCGGATCGAGCGGCTACGACGTCGCGTGGTCGCTGGCGCTTTTCGGCGCCGGTCATTTGGTCGGTCTTTCGGTCGGCGTCGCAATGTTTGTCGGCCTGGTGATCGCGTGGGCGATCGCAGTGCCGATCCTCACTCATCTTCAGCCGATTCCCGCCGGTGTGACGATGGCCGCGCACACCCTCACGGTGTGGCGCACGCAGGTGCGGTTCATCGGCGCCGGTGCGATTGGCATTTCGGCGATCTGGACGCTGGCGACACTTACGCGTCCGGTCGTCGGCGGGCTGATCAGCACGATGGCCTCGTCGCGTGCCGCGGCCACAGACGATGAGCGCGATCGCGATTTGTCGCCAACGTGGATCGTCGCGCTCACCGCCGCATGCCTGCTGATCTCTGGCTGGCTGGTCTACACCTTCGTGATGACGACGACGCTGGCGCCGCGAGCGGCGACGCTGACGCTCGTCTCGGTTCCGTTCATTTTCATCGTCGGGTTTGTGATTGCCGGCGTTGCCGGCTACATGGCCGGACTGATCGGCGCGTCGAACAGTCCGATCTCGGGCATCGGCATTCTGGCGATCGTCAGCTGCGCGACGCTGCTCACGCTGGTGGTTGCGCCGACGGCCGACAGCCGGCCGCCGCTGGTGGCGCTCGCGCTGTTCGTCACCGGCGTGGTGTTCGCGTGCGCGACGATTTCGAACGACAACCTGCAGGACCTGAAGACCGGCCAACTGGTCGGCGCGTCACCGCGGCGGCAGCAGATTGCGCTGATCGTCGGCGTCGCGGCCGGTGCGGCGGTGATTCCGTCGGTGCTGAATCTGCTGGCGAAAGCGTACGGGTTTGCCGGCGCGGCGAACGTCGGAGTGGTCGCGCAGAATCCGCTGCCGGCGCCGCAGGCGACGCTGATTTCGGCGCTGGCGCAAGGCGTGATTGGCGGCAGCCTGGACTGGAACATGATCGGCATCGGCGCGCTGGTCGGCGTCGGCCTGATCGTTCTCGACGCGGCGCTGGGCGCGATCGGAAGAACGCGGATTCCGCCGCTGGCGGTCGGCATCGGCATTTACCTGCCGATGTCGGCGACGTTCGCCGTCGTGATCGGCGCGCTCGTCGCAACGTGGTACGACAAAGTGGCGAAGGCGTCGCGCAACTACAGCCGCGCCGAACGGCTGGGGACGCTGGTGGCGTCGGGATTGATCGTCGGCGAAAGTCTGTTCGGCGTCGTCAACGCTGGATTGATCGTCGCATTCAACAACGACGCGCCGATCGCGCTGGTGCCGGAAGATTTCGCGCTGGCGCCGCTGCTCGGCCTGATCGGATTTGCGGCGCTGGTTGTGCTTCTTTACGGCTGGCTGTTGAAACGAATTCGAAAGTAACTGGCGCCCGGGTATACTGGGCTTTTCCTCCGTCGCGGTGAGGTGGCCGAGTGGCCGAAGGCGGCGGTTTGCTAAACCGTTATACGGGCTAAAACCTGTATCAAGGGTTCGAATCCCTTCCTCACCGCCACCCTTCTGTTGATTAACGCTTCACGACCGTGTCCAGACGTGATCGTTCAACAAAAAATCCGAATCAGATCCGGCCTGGGGCCTAGCGGCTCGTCCCGCGTCAGCGGCAATCGCTAGCGCCGGCCAATGCCGCACGCGGCGATATCGCCGCTGTTCAATCCGGTCCGAAGCGCCGCAACCCGCTCCGCCGACGACCCGTGCGTGAACGTTTCAGGCACCACTCGCCCCGTGCTGGCGCGCTGCAGCCGGTCGTCGCCGATCGCAGCCGCCGCACGCAGACCCTCTTCTGCGTCGCCCGTGTCGAGCCGATTGCGTGCCGCCGCGGCATGACCCCACACGCCAGCGAGGCAATCGGCTTGCAGTTCCTGTCGGACTGACTGCGCATTCGCGGTTCGACGAGACAATCCCTGGCCGCTCGACAAGGCGCCGGTCAACTGCTGAACATGATGGCCGACTTCGTGCGCGATGACGTACGCCTGCGCAAAGTCGCCCGGCGCGCCGAAGCGGCGATCGAGCTCGCGAAAAAAACTGAGATCGAGATACACCTTTTGGTCCGACGGACAGTAGAACGGACCGGTCGCCGACGATGCCTCGCCGCACGCCGAGTCGATCGCGTCCGAGAACAACACCAGCTTCGGTGCCCGATACTGCGAGCCGGCCTGTTGGAAGATCGTCGTCCACGTGTCTTCGGTGTCGGCCAGAACCTTACGCACGAATTCCGCTTGCGGGTCGGAGCCCGGAGGGCCGGCGGGCGCGCTCGGTGGCGCGTCGGTGCCGGAATTCACACCGCTGTCGTTGAGCAGCGAACTGGGATCGACGCCGAGAAAATAGCTGACCGCGAGCAGCAGAATCACGCCGCCGATGCCCAGGCCGCCAACGCCGCCCGGTAATCGGCCGCCGCTTCCCCGCCGATCTTCGACATTGTCGCTGTCACGAGCGTCATCTAATCGCATCGGCGGGAATTCCTCGTGCGGCGGCAAGTGTATAGGAATTTATTGAAAGCGACGAGTTTAGAATCAGCTCGACATGCCGCGCGACGCGTTCTACGCCGACCCGGACCAGAGCGAAGCTGAAAAACAGCGCCGCGAGCGTCACTACAACGTCGTCACCGTGCCGCGCCTGCGTGTGCTCGGGTTCGGGCTGGTCGGCGCGCTGGTCGCGCTTCATCAGGCATTCGTTCCGGAAGAATCACGCTGGCTCGAAACCGTCGGGCTGGTCGCGTTCATGGCCGCGTATTCACTGTTGTCGTGGCTTACGCTGCGCGCCTGGTACGACCGCGTCAAGTGGATCAATCTCGGAATCCTGTTTCTCGCCCTTGATCTGATCCCGTTTGTGCTCGCGATCTACGTGACCGGCGCCGATCGCAGCTGGTTGTTTCTGCTGCTGTTCGTCAGGGTCGCCGATCAAACCAACACCAGCCTGGCACGGGCGCGTTTGTTCAGTCATCTTTCTGTTCTTGCCTACCTCGCGCTGCTCGGCTACCTCGCCGCGGTCGAGCACCGCACCATCGCGTGGCCGGTCGAACTCTTCAAGCTGCTGCTGCTCTACAGCGCCAACTTCTACGTGTCGATGACCGCGAAGGCTGCCGAGCGGCTGCGCGAACGGCTGGTCGAAACCATCCGGCTGGGGCGCGAGCTCGTGGTGCAGCTGCATCAGCAATCGTCCGAGCTCGAAGCTGCACGCCGCCTCGCCGAAGACGCCAGCCGCGTCAAAAGTGAATTCCTCGCCAACATGAGCCACGAGATCCGGACGCCGATGAACGGCATCCTCGGCTTGACCGCGCTGACGCTCGATACCCCGCTCTCGAACGAACAACGCGAAAACTTGACGATGGTCCACCAGTCGGCCACCCACCTGCTCGAGATCATCAACGACATTCTCGACGTGTCGAAGATCGAAGCCGGTCGCATGACGATGGATCCGGTTCCGTTTCACCTGCGCGACGAATTCGATCATTTGATCAAAGCGATGACGCCGAGGGCGCGCGAGAAAAACCTGACGCTGTCCGCGATGATCTACGACACCGTGCCGGATCATCTGGTGGCCGATTGGGCGCGAGTGCGCCAGGTGTTGACGAATCTGGTCGGCAACGCTCTGAAATTCACCGATCAGGGATCGGTAACCGTGACCGTGCGGCTCGACAACGAATCGCGGGCCGAACGCCGCGCGATGTTGCGGTTCACCGTCGCCGATACCGGCATCGGTATTCCCGCCGACCGCCGCGAAGCGATTTTCGAAGCCTTCAGCCAGGCCGACGGCTCGACGACGCGCAAGTACGGCGGGACCGGATTAGGCCTGACGATCTCGCGCCGCCTGGTCGAACTGGCAGGCGGCAAGCTGTGGCTCGACACCACGGTGCCGCGCGGGTCGACGTTCCACTTCACGCTGCCGGTCGATATCGCCGAGCGCGGCGGCTATGCCGAAGCGGCGATGCCGGTTGGCGCCAAGGGCTCTTCAACGGGCGCGAAGCTGCACGTGCTGATCGCCGAAGACAACGTCGTCAATCAGCGGCTTGCGGTGCGGCTGCTCGAAAAGATGGGACACACGGTCCGCGTCACGTCGACCGGGCGCGAGGCGCTCGAGGCGATTGAAGACGGGTCTTTCGATCTGGCGTTTATTGACGTGCAGATGCCCGAGATCGACGGCTTCGAGGTGACGGCGCAAGTCCGCGGCCGCGAGCGGGCAGGCGGACGGTTGCCGATCATCGCGATGACTGCGCATGCGATGGTCGGCGACCGTGAACGCTGCCTGCAGGCGGGTATGGACGGTTACGTCGCCAAGCCGATCGACGCGGAGATGCTCGCCGCCGAGATCCGCCGCGTGATGGGATAGCGGGGCTACTTCTTGCTGCCGGCCTTGCGCCGCGCCGGCTTCTTCTTCGCCGCAGCCTTACGCGCCGGCTTCTTCGCCGCCTTCGCTTTGGCCTTCGGCTTCGACTTGCTCGCGCCCTTCTTGGCTTTCGCTGCCGGTTTGCG
>JADMIO010306719.1_pt1 | contig 20146 bp, 20 predicted proteins | sample 8958161 | NCBI WGS metagenome assembly JADMIO01 (sample SAMN16585339, study PRJNA669376) | soil metagenome | isolation source: Crop rotation soil | place: USA: Cullars Rotation, Alabama | collected 2011 | reverse complement strand
GCCGCGACTTCAAGTCACGTGAATTCCAAGCTTCGGATCCCACTGTGCTGGAAAGTCAGCAAGCAGCATCGCGGTGACGCTCACGCCGAATGAATGCGCCGCGACCGATTCAGTGCCGTTCGCAAAGCCACGCAGAACCCAACCAGTGCGGTCGAGACGTTTCAATCGTTGTAATTCGATTAAGGTGCTAAGCATTCAAACACTCAAGCGCTCCGATGGAGTGTTACTCATTCCCCACCGGAGCGTTTGAAATTCACGGATTTTCCGGCTATCTGCAACCACCGTGCTGGCAGCCACAGGCTATCTCGGCGATTCCCGTATCTTCTGCGTTCTCGCAATACTCGCTACAGTAGTCGCTCTCGCCTTCAGCCATACAGTTACAAACACCATGCGCACATTTGTTGTCGTCGTCTGCCATACCACTCCCCTGCTGTTCGATCCCTTTGTGTTTGGAGGCTGAGGTCAATCCTAGAACCGCCGCTGGTACTGGTCAAGCACATCACGGCGCGGCGCGAACAATCAACGTGCGCTGACGCTCGCCCAACGTGAGCACGAGCGGTTTGTCTAACTGAATCGGATGCGACTCACCGTCGATCACGATCTCGAGATTTGCATTTGCGCGCGTGAGCGGAGCGACGAGTTGGGTTGGCACGATGCGCGGCAAGAGATTCGTGGCCACGACGCGCCAGCTCGCGGGCTCGCAACGAATGCGCAGTCCCGGTGTGTCCGTCTCAAAGGATTCGTTGGTCGAGATCGCGTCGGCTTTGAAAACTCCTTCGCCACAACGCACGCCGGCAGCGTCGTAAAACGTGACGAGCCCTGAGACGAACGCGTAAGGAATCGCGCTCACGTTCTTCACGACGACGCGAACGTTCGTGACTGGCGCCTCAGGCGAACCGTTCAGCGTAGTCGTGCGCAACGTCGCTTCGAGCGCAGCGGCGCCCGTTCCGTCCAGCGCCACAGCCGCTTCATTCAACGGCACGTGCTTTTCACTGTCGGCCGGCGGTGTTTGCTGTGCGTTAACAAGCAAGACGCTGCATAAGACAACGCAAAAGGCAGCGAGTGTTTTCATGACGTGGTCCCCTTCGAGTTTGTCAGATTAATTACTCGCGAATCATCGCATACATCAACTGGTCTATCGTCTGGCCGTCCTTGATCACGGCTTTTCTCATCCGCCCTTCAAGGACGTAGCCCGCCTTTTCCAGCACGCGTGCCGACGCGCCGTTCCAATCAAACACGTGCGCGTAAAGGCGGCAGACATCGTAATTGGAAAAGGCGTAATTCGTCACGGCAATTAATGCCTCAGTGGTGATGCCGCGCCCCCAAAAAGCCTCACCGAGCCAGTAACCGATCTCCGCGGAACGGCGCGCGACGTCGTGTTGCACAGTGAAACCAATGCCGCCGACAACCTCATCTGCGACGGCGATCGCGAAGTTTGTTTCGGGTTTCAGATCGACGACTGTTTCGAGCCAAAGCCGTGCGTCGTTAGTCGTGTACGGGTGTGGAAAACGATCGCGCAGATTGATCCAGACGTTGCGATTATTGGCGTGGCGCACGATTGCGTCGCGATCGCGCCAATCCCAACTGCGCACACTACACGTCTTGAGTTTCAGTTCCACTTCGTGTTTTCGATCCGCGGCAACACGGCCGCACCGCGCGGCATGATGAACCCGGTTTTGTTTCCGACGCCTGCGAGCGCCTCCGCGAGCGAACGCGCCGGCGTCAGGCGCATTCGTTTCACCTGTTCGTCCGGCAGTTGCGAAATCAAACAGACTCGATAGCGTTCGGCTTTCGTCAACAAAGCCCACGCGGTCTGGCCGTTGACTTCATATTCAGTGCGCAAACGATTCGCAAGCGCGCGTGCGTTTCCGCTGTCGAACCATTTCATAAAATCCGGACGGCCAAGGCCATCGGCGCATTCGGCGAGCAACACAATCGTTCCGCCATCGTTGCAGGCGTAGCTCGCCATGTCGAGGGCTTTGTGTGCCTGAATCAGATTTATGTCGTAAGGAAAGCCGCCGCAGCTCGCGATCACGACGTCGCGCTTGGCCGGGAGCTGCACCGAATGCTGGTCCAGGTAATGTTCGCAAGCCGCACGATGTGACGCGCGCCAGTCGCCGCAAAACAATTTCACTGCGCGCTTTTGCGGGTTGACGATCGCGTTGATAACAAAAGCCGGACTTATCAATTGCGCCACGCGATCGCACTCTTCGTGAACTGCGTTGCCAGCCAACCGCGCGGTGCCGACGCCTGCTTTTCGTCCGCCGGTTTCGAAGTCCAGCGCGAGCATGTGCGTGGCTTCGATCGTTTTCGCCGACGCGAGGCCGGGGCAAATCGATTTGCGACCGCCGGTGAAGCCCGCGAAGTAGTGAAAGTTAATGCCGCCGATGACGATGACGCGCGAGTACTCGCGTAACGGACTACTCAGCTCAACCGCGACGCCGCTATCTGTTTTGCCGAACGACGTGAGCCTCGCGGAATCGTAAGCGTCGTGGTCGATGATCTTGAGTCGTTGGACGATGAAAGGCGTTAAAAGCTCGCGCTTCTCTTCATCGCTGACGCGACGATGAATCCCGGTCGCGAAGATCACGCCCATGCGCGAAGGTGAAACGCCGAGTTGGACCAGCCGGCGCACGAGCAGGTTGACTAGCTGCGCGCTTCCCGTAGGACGCGTCGCGTCGGAAACGACGAGCAGAACCGAATCGTCGCTTTCAATGATTTCATCAAGCGGCGGGGAACCGATGGGTGAATCAAATGCTTCGCCTACCGCGAAGTCGCTTAACGGTTGTTCTGTCTGTTGGTCGGGAGGAGCGACTAGCGCGAACTGATCTGCGTCCCACGTGAACTTAACGTTGTTGCGTCCGTAGGCGAGTTCGATCGCACTCGTCATAACATGCCCGTCATAAACCGAAGTCGATCATCGCGCGTTCGATAACGTGCAGCGCAGCGAAATCAGCGTCGCCGGCCGTGCGCGCTTCCGCCAGCCATTTCCGGAGTTGCCGCGCCTCCTCCATTGAGCCGATGCGACACCCGCCCGTGAGCGCAAGCGTGACCAACGCATCGGGCGCTCCGTGAGTCACGAGCGCCGCTTGTAACGCTGCTTGTTCGCGCAGATCGAGCGTGAGCAAAAGATTGAGTTCCATCGCTGACTTTAATTTCGTTCCGAACGGAAACACGCCGTGCCGGCATGACAAAAATGAAATGTCTCGTCTTCGAAATCCGGCGTTTCCATTTGGATCGTCAGATGGTCCACGCCAAAGCGGTCGTGTAGTTTCGTGCGTAGCTCGCGCAGCAAATCGGGCTGCGAAATACTCTCGGCGTGAATCACGTGCGCGCTCAACGCCTCGCGCCCGGAAGTGATGGTCCAAACGTGCAGATCGTGAACCGCGGCGACGCCGTCGGTCGCGAGTATTTCATCTTCCACCGCGGCGAGATTGATATGCGCGGGCGTGCCTTCGAGCAGCACGTTCGTCGACTCGCGAATCAATCGCACCGAGCCCCAGATAATCAGCAAACTGATAACAACGCTGAACAACGCGTCCGCGGCGTACCAGCCAAACAGCCACATACAAACGCCCGCCAGAATGGCCGCCACCGAACCGAGTGCGTCACCCATCACGTGCATCGACGCGCCGCGAATGTTCAGGTCGATCTCGTCCGGCGCGTGCAGAATCCACGCGCAGATCAAGTTAATCACGAGACCGCCCGACGCGACGAGAATCATCGGTCCGGTGCGCACGACCGGCGGCGCCAACCAACGCTCGTACGCGCCATAAAAAATGAACAGCGAAATGATTACCAGCGCCACGCCGTTGACGAGCGCCGCGATTATCTCGAGACGGTAATAACCAAAAGTTTTTTTGGAAGTTGCCGGCCGCGAAGCGAACCACACGGCCGTTAACGCGAGCACCAACGCCGCGACGTCAGTGAACATGTGACCCGCATCCGCAAGCAACGCGAGCGAGCCGGTCCACCAACCACCAACCGCTTCCGCGATCATGTAGAGCACGGTCAGCGTCAACACCAGACTCAAACGCCGCCAGTTGTCAGACGAACCGCGATGCTGGTGAGCGTGAGAGTGCACCAATTGAACGTGTGATGCTTTCGAGGTCGCCTCTTTCATCGCCACAAAATAATGCCAGCGACGAGGGCGAACTACAAAGCCGTGAGACCGAATGCGCTGTAGAACTCGCGATAGAGTTCGTTGAATTCGCGCAACGCGATCTCCATGACACGATCGAGGTCGTCAAGATCGTTGAGGTTGACGATGGCATTGACGTTGTTGAGAAAGGCGGCGTGCGCGTCCATCGTGCGCAGCGAAGGCGATAAGAGAACGAAGAAGACGCGGCGACGTTGTGTGGGTCGCAGCACGTTTACTTCGCGAATTACAAAAGCCGAACCTTGCTCCGCGGGATCGAACTGCGGCTCGAGTAAAACGATGTCCAGTTGCTTCGAGCGCATCGTCTCGATTGCCTGGCGCGTGTCTTCCGCGACGTAAACCTCGTAGCCGTTGTCACTCAATTTCTTCGCTACTGGCTCGCGGTAAGCTTCCGACGCACAGACCAACACCTTACGCTTGTTCCACGAGGGACGCGCGCCGGGATCCTGAGCCTCACGGCCGCTGCTCTTCGTGAGTAACTCCGCGAGCATTTGCAGCGCTTCATTCGCTGAACCCGCTTCAACTGCGGATCCCGTCTTGCCCACGGGCTCGTAAACACGTGCGGTTGGCTGTTCGAAACGCGGATGATCCGTCGACGGCGAGCCACCGATTGCCAGTGCGCTCTGCTCGACTGCGGGACTCGCACCGCTGGAACTGATCGTGGCGCTGCACTTCGGACAACGAACGTTGAACGGACGATGGGCCGACTTCTCCTGGTCCACCTGGAGACGCGTCGAGCATTTTGGACAAACGATGATCATGCGATTGATTGAGGACGGCTATTCGATCATGCCGAGCATCGAGCCGGAGTCGGAAAAAGCGCTGGGTGGCAGGTCGTCGACTTCGCGGCGAATAAAGTCTTCGGCGGCAGTCATGCCTTGCAGCGACAGGAGCAAGTTGTTTTGGTTGGTCGCAAAAGCGAGTCCGTCTTCCAATGAAACTACGTTGGATTGAATCAGCCCTTTGATGACTGTGTCGAAGTCCTGCATGCCGTCGAGTTTGCCGTCGCGCATCGCATCCAACAGTGACTTGCCTTCCACTTCGCCGTCTTCGATGTATTCGCGCGTGCGCGGGCTCGAACGCAAAATCTCGACTGCGGCAACGCGCCCGGAGCCGTCGGCTTTGGGAATGAGTCGTTGGGAGACGATGTAACGAAACGTTTGCGCGAGGCGGGTTCTGATAACGGGTTCTTCGTTCTTCGGATAAAGACCGATGATGCGATCCACGGTTTTGGAAGCGTCGATCGTGTGCAGTGTTGAGAGCACGAGGTGGCCCGTCTCGGCGGCTTCCAGAGCGATCTCGGTGGTTTCGAAGTCACGCATTTCGCCGATCAGGATCACTTTCGGCGCCTGGCGCAGCGTGGCGCGTAACGCCGAAGGAAAGTCGCGCGTGTCGTGACCGACTTCGCGTTGATTGATCGTCGAACGCTTGTGCAGGTGGAGATACTCGATCGGGTCTTCGATGGTGACGATGTGATACTGCTTCTTCTCGTTGATGATATCGATGATGGCTGCCTGCGTTGAACTCTTGCCCGAGCCGGTTGGGCCGGTGACGAGCACGAGGCCGTTGCGGAGTTCCGAAATGTCTGCCAACTGCTCTGGCAGACTCAGAGATTTCAGCGTCGGGATTTCGGTGGGAATCACGCGCATCACGATCGAATAGACGCCGCGTTGCTGGAAGATATTCACGCGAAAGCGGGCACGCGACGGCAGCGAATAGCTCAAATCCGCCGTGCCCGTGCGGGCCAATTTCTCGGCGGCATCCGGATGGCCATGCATCAGGGTCATGGCGACGATCTCGGTCTGATAGGGGGAGAGCTTCTGCATTCCGAGCGGCTGCACGGGAGTGAGTTTGCCGTTAATTTCGACCTGCGGAACCTGGCCGACGGAGAAGTTGAGGTCGCTGATTTTGTCGGAAACCAGCAACATTCGCTCGATTATCGGCGGTAAATCGAAGAAACTCATCTAGTCGGAGCTCCGGAAACGAAGGTCAACAGTTGGTAAGTCGCCGCTGAGAGGTAGGCGGTTTCGCACAATCCTGGTCCGTCGCGAAACCGTCGGCGATTCTCGCGCATAACGGTGACAAACGCAAGAAAATAATGTTTGTACGCTAGGGGACGGTGGTGAGCAGAAGCTCGACTGTCTCGGGAATCTTCTCGGGGTCGGATAAAAGCGCGCTGATTAAGGCGACTGAGTCTGCGCCCGCGCGGATAACGCTGTGAGCGTTGGAGGGAGAGATCCCGCCGATCCCCACGAGAGGCCTCCCGCCAATGGCTTCGCGAGCTAGTCGCACACCTCCCAAACCGACGACCGGATCGGGGTTCTCTTTGGTCGAGGTTGGGAAGATCGGACCGATGGCAAAGTAGTCGATCGGGAGCTTTGCGGCTGCTTGAATCTGGGTTACGGAGTGAGTCGAGTAACCGATGATCGCGTCTTCGCCGAGTAACCGGCGCGCGGCTTCGGGCGGCAGATCGTCCTGGCCGAGATGCACGCCCGCCGCTCCGAGTGCCAGCGCGATGTCGGCGCGGTCATTGATGATTACTTGCACCCCGCGTTTTTTAGCGACTTCGAGCGCAGCTTTCGCTTGCTCATAAAACTCCCACGCTGATGCGTGCTTCTCGCGCAGTTGGACCACGGTGGCGCCGCCGTCGGCAAAAAGCGCGACTTGTTCGGCGTGTGACAAGCGGGAGATCCTTGTGTCGGAGATCGGATAGACGCGCGGCAGGAGAAAACGAACTCGCATCGCGCTACTCGGCGGACTCTTTCTTCTTGGGTCGCTGGTTCGCCGGCAACACGCGCTTGCGCAACCTGATCGTCTGCGGGGTCACTTCGACGAGTTCGTCATCGGCGATGAACTCCAGCGCCTGTTCGAGCGACAGTTCTTTCGGCGGCACGAGCCGCATCGCTTCATCGGCTGTCGACGCGCGCATGTTCGTCAGCTTTTTCTCTTTCACCGCATTGACGTCGAGATCGACCGCGCGCGCGTTCTCGCCGACGATCATGCCTTCGTAAACCTTGGTGCCCGGTCTGGCGAACAACGTGCCGCGCTCTTGAAGATTGAAAAGCGCGTAAGTGGTCGTGTCACCCGTGCGATCGGCAACGAGCGATCCCGTCGCGCGGCCGCGCATTGCTCCCTGCCATTCACCCCAACGCAGAAACATCGTGTTGAGCAACCCCGTGCCTTTTGTCTCGGTGAGAAACTCGTTGCGAAAACCGATCAAGCCGCGCGAGGGCGCTTCAAACTCGAGCCGCACGCGCCCGGTGCCGTGATTGATCATCTTCGTCATCTGACCTTTGCGACGGCCGAGTGCTTCCGTGATCACGCCGATGAACTCGTCGGGACAATCAACCACGACCGCTTCGATCGGCTCGAAGATCTGTCCCTCGACTTTGCGCGTGATTGCTTCCGGCTTGGAAACCTGAAGCTCGTAACCTTCGCGGCGCATCATCTCGATCAGGATCGCGAGCTGAAGTTCGCCACGTCCGGAGACCTTGAACTGATCCGGCGATTCGGTTTCTTCGACGCGGATGGCCACGTTGCCGAGAATCTCTTTGTCGAGACGCTCCTTGAGCTGCCGCGAGGTCACGTACTTTCCTTCGCGTCCGGCAAACGGCGAGTTGTTGACGCCGAAGATCATCGCGATCGTCGGCTCGTCCACGGCGATCGAAGGCAGCGGATGCGGATTGTCGACGGAAGTGATCGTGTCGCCGATGTTGATGTTCTCGATGCCGGCGAGCGCGACGATTTCACCGAAGCTTGCGCTGTCGACAGCCTCACGCTTCAGTCCTTCGAAAACGTACAGCTGCGACACTTTGATCTTCTGTGTCGTGCGATCGGGTTTTACCACCGCAATCTGGTCGCCCACCTTGATCTCGCCCGAGAAGATGCGGCCGATCGCGAGCCTTCCGACGTAGTCGTTGTAATCGAGATTGGCGACGAGTAACTGGAGCGAGTCGGAGCGAAGTTCGTGCGGCGCCGGAATCGTCTGGACGATCTGATCGAAGAGCGGTTGTAAGTTCTTCGACTCGTCTTCGAGTTTGTATTTGGCGACGCCGTCGCGCGAGACGGCATAGAGTATCGGAAATTCGATCTGTTCGTCGGTGGCGTCAAGATCGAGGAAGAGTTCGTAAATTTCGTTCACCACTTCGGCCGGGCGCGCATCGCTGCGGTCGATCTTGTTCACGACTGCGATCGCCGGCAGCCGTGCTTCGAGTGCTTTGCGCAACACGAAACGCGTTTGCGGCAAACATCCTTCGGCCGCATCGACGAGCAACATCACCCCATCGACCATCTTCAACACGCGTTCGACTTCGCCGCCGAAGTCTGCGTGACCGGGCGTGTCGACGATGTTGATCTTCACGTCGCGATAACGCACGGCGGTGTTCTTCGCCATGATGGTGATGCCTCGTTCGCGTTCGAGATCCATCGAATCCATCACGCGGTCGCGCACCTGTTCGTTCTCGCGGAAAGTGCCTGACTGTCGCAGCATCGCATCGACGAGAGTGGTCTTGCCGTGATCGACGTGCGCGATGATCGCTATGTTCCGTACGTTCTGTTGTTCGGTCATTGGGTACCGGTCTGTCTCAGTGCTTCGTAAAGCACGATACCGACTGCGGTCGCGAGGTTCAAGCTGCGGACTTTCGGATTGAGCATGGGAATGCGCAGGCAGTGCGTCCAGTTGCGGCGTAGTAAATCCTCGGGCAAACCGCGAGTTTCCGGCCCAAAAACGAGGCAATCGCCGGGTTGAAACGACCACTCGGTGTAGACGCGATCAGCCTTTGTGGTGAGATAGACAAAGCGTGCTTGCGGTAGTGCTTGATAAAACGAGTCGAGATCTGTGTGGCGGGTGAGTTTCACTTCCGGCCAGTAATCGAGACCGGCTCGCTTGAGCGCGCGATCGTCCATGCGAAAGCCGGTGACGCCAACGATGTGCAACGGAACGTTAGTCGCGGCACACAGTCGGGCGATGTTGCCGGTGTTAGGTGGAATCTCGGGTTCGACTAGCGCAACGGACAGCATGGAAGAGAGTATAGGTCGAATGCGATATGACACGACGTGTGAAAACAAAAAGAAACGACGAGCTTCGTTCGAAGGTCTCGTCGTTTCTTTTGTAAGGCCCCGTTGGCCTCAGATGTTTGTGTGCGCCGGTGGAAGGTACGTACTGTGACCTGCTGGTTCGGGTTATCTCTTCTTTGCGGCCTTCTTGGTTCCGCCCTTCTTCGCGGCTTTCTTGGTTCCGCCCTTCTTGCCTGCTTTCTTTCCACCTTTTTTAGTTGCCATAGCTTCTATGTGCTCCTTCTTTCGAGATTAAGTTTTTTGTTTCTTCATGACCACAAGATACTGTGCTTACTTCTCTCTTGTGGGCTAGAGTAAACGGCGCACAACATCTTGCTATATAAACGCAAATATCTCCGATGTCAATAACTTATTACTACCGGCTGAAATATTTTTTCGCGCGTCGATCGAGCGTTGCGAGAGCGTTTAGACGCGTGATGAGGCACTCAGCTTTCGCCATATGCGACTAAGTTTGTTTGTTTAGTTCGCTGGTGTGAGTACAAGAGACAGGAGCGTGTTGAGAAAAGAAAGTGAAACGAAACTAGAGCTGATGGTCCAGGTGTGGTCCAACTCTTAGTTGCGAAACAGCGGAGTGAAGATCCATTGATCGTGACGCTCGATGCCGTAATAAGCGATCACTGAATTTTTCTTGCTGCGACTCGCGACGCCGATGAATGGACCACTCGAATCGTCATCGATCGAGCTCGACTCGCTTGCCGCTGGTTTCGTGCCTGTATTCAGCGTGTTAACCAACGTAGGCACTGCAAGTGATTGTAATCGTTGAACTTCCTGACTGTGCGGCGGCGGCAGAAAACCACCGGTGTAGAACAACACTGACTGCTGAAAGTCGATCAATCTTTGCGTGCGCGGATGGATGAAGCGCCACTCGCCGCCGCCCGTTAACGGATCGCGCGCGGCTGAAGCGCGAAGTATTTGTCGATTCTTTGAACCACCGACAACCGGTATCCCTTCGAGCAGTTGGTCCATCGAAGTCGGCAAACCTTGATCGCCGGCGTTGCCGGTAGTACCCGAACGATAGCGGTAGTATTGAAGGATCGCATCAGCCACTTGCTCACCGCGAAAGATCGTTTCCTGCTCGCGGTCACGTTGCGTTTGTTGCGTCATGCTGGGTGCCACAGCCATGGCGAACAAAGCGACGACGCTCATTAGCGCGAGCAGCGCGACGAGGGTGTAACCACCTTCGGAGCGTCTCTGCGCGCTCACTTTCGTCTCTGAGACACGCAGCCAACGCTCGGAGCTCGACCCGAATATATTGTGGTCGGTGTTTACCTCAAGGTTCATCATCTTCAGCCTCGACTCGCGGCGTTGGACGCGTCAAAGGATTACCCAAAGCCTTGTCGCCTTCGGTCATCGCCAGCGTGTGTTTGATCTTCAGCGTGGTGTCGATCATCACCAACTCTTTGTCGGAGATACTCGTCACACGAAACCTTCCGCTGAGCACGTCGCCGCGATGAACGTTTAGGATGTTCTTGTTGCCCTTGTCCTGGACGAGCGCTGTATCTTCAACACGCGTGTGCGGACTAATGATGCCGACGTAAAGGTAGTTGGGAGTCGGCGCCGCCGCGATACTCAACAACGCCGGGTTTGAATAGAGACTGTTGTCAGCACTGCGAACGATGACGTTGCGCGAGCCGGGCGCCGCGATCATCGAGGCTGAAACATTGGCCGAGAGCTGCTGCGGACTGATGTAGTTCGTTTGCAGTTCGCGCCCGTCGAGATAGATCTTCGTGGCCGGTGTAAACTTGTCACCCGCGACTTCGAGTTTGAAATCCGCACTGCGCGCGTAGACGTTAGAGGGCGACATCGAAGCGAGTAGCAGTGGTGGTGGCGGCGGCGGCGTCGGAGTGGGCGCCTGAACAGTGGGACTCGGCGCCGGTGGCGGCGGTACGTAATAGGCAAAGATGTTGCGCTTGACGTCGGGCGCAACGTAAGACGACGGTTGATAAACAATCGGCGCGATCTTCGCGATATCGAGCACATCCGCAGAGGGAGTTTGGTTCTGCGGCTGCGCGGCTGCTGCTGTTTGCGCCGCGCGTGATCCCGGGCCTGAGGGTACGGGCGTGGCGGTCGCCCGCGGTGTAGTCGGACTCTTGCTGCTGCTGCCGAACCCAATCAACGCCCACCATAAAAAGACCACTGCAACGAGTCCCAGAATGGAGGCCCAAATCAGCTTCCTTCTCTCGCCGGGCTTTGTGAGATCTACTGCTTGCATTCCGCTATTCCTGACTGTGGGCGCTGGTGTTTGCCGCGTTGTCGCGCTGGAAATAAGTCGTCATGTTCATTTGCAGACTGATGAGCGACCCGCGCGCGTTCGCCGCACCTTCATCGGCAGAAGCCGGAGCGTTGTTGTTCTCGTTAGCGCGCTGCAATTCGACCTGGTTGATGATTACAAACTGCTTCGCTCGTTCGAGGTCGCGAATGAAACGGCGAATGTCGCTGTACTGTCCTTCGACGGTCACCAGCACGGCTACTCCCGGATAAAAACTCTGCCACTTCGTGGTCGTTGATTTGCCGCCGACGGCTTTGGTTCCAGTGGGATCGAGCGGCGTGTAAGTTGGACCAGAAGTATTTCGCAGCCCGTTCTTCACGATGATTTGGTTCAGCTCGTCGTAGAGCTGTATGCGTCCTTCATCCGGGCGCAACAGATAGCTGCTTTCGAAATCGCTGAGACTTGTGGTGATGTGCTCGACTTGTCCTTTCGTGTCGCGACCTTTGCTGACGAGGCCCTGAAGTGTTTGCAGGTTTGCCTGTAACCGCGCCTTATCGGTGTTGAGCGACGTCACGCGCGAACGCGCCGGGACGAGGAAATACAGATAGCTCAGCAGCACGAGCAGCAGCACGAGACAACTGCCGGCCAGCGCCGCGACTTCCGCAATCCCAAACATCTTGCCGCGACGCGAGTCGAGAAACGCACTCAATCGCTGCTTGTAGCCGGCGTCAAATCGAGGCGCGACTTCTGCACTCATTTCGACACCTCGCTTCCCGCTCTCATTGCCGCAACGTTCTCGTGAGCGTAGCCGGAACGCGGACGATAAATTACGTCGAACCCATATTCCGTTCCGCTTTCACCGCGGCCCTTTTGCAGCGTCTGCGTGCGCAACTCAAGCTGAAAGATCCCCTCCTGATACATCGACGCGATCATATCGTTGACGGTCTCGGGATTCTTCGCAAACAATGCCAGCTCGAGATCAGCGATCATTTGATCGCCGTGGATCGTCACATCGCGCACGGCGATTCGCGACACCTTCACGTTCGCCGGTAAAGAAGCTTCGAGATCCACCAGCAGTTTCGACCAGAGAAACTTTCGCCGGTCGACTAGCTGATGCGCGGCGGGAACTGCCTGCTGTTGGTCGGGCGAGAGCAAGCTCTTGATCTCGTCCGCTGTTTTCATCAGGCCTTGCTCTTGTTGCCGCAGATTATTGATCTCGAGTTGCGCGGCGTCGCCCTGCCTTTTGGCGACGGTGGTGAGTCGCACAACGACCAGCAATCCGGCGACCGAAACCAGGAGAATAATGGCGGTAAGCGCCCACGGCAGCAGGCGGTTACTAAAGGGTTTTGAGGCTAAATTGAGATTACTATTCACTGCGGAAAAAGAATAACGGCCAGTTGGAATAATCGCAAATCGCGGCGTTTGCCTCGATTTACACGTTGCGAAGCAGCATCAGTTGCAAATAAACCGCACTCCCTAATCGGATCTTGGACGCAGCGGGCCTTCATTCAGCGCGAGCGAGTGGCGATAAGCGCAGGTGACGTTGCGCCCGTTTCGCTTCGCCCGATAAAGCGCCGAATCAGCCAACTCGACCAGGCGAATCGGGTCGTGCGCGTCGTCAGGAAAACAAGCTACCCCGACGCTCATTGTCAATCGAAAACGCTCCGCGGCCGGAGTCGCTCCTTCGGTAGACGCCGCGAAGACGGACTGTTCGATGCTTCTTCGCACGCGTTCGGCAGCCACGAGCCCCTGCAAATAATCGGCGTCGAGCAGAAACGCGGCAAACTCTTCGCCACCGAAGCGCGCCGCCACGTCGCCGGTTCGCAACGCCGCCTTGATGATCACGCCGATGTCCTGAAGCGTTCGGTTGCCGACGAGGTGGCCGTAGCTATCGTTGACGGCTTTGAAATGGTCGAGATCCATCATGAGGACGCAAAAAGGCTGCGACGTCTGTTCGGCGCGAGCCGCTTCGCGTCTGAGTTCCGTAAAGAACGACTTGCTCGTGAGCAGGCCGGTCAATTCGTCGTGCCCGAGCAGGCGCTGAATCCGTTGCTGAAACGCGCGGTCAATTTCGTCCAGAAGTTCGAACCGAAATAGCTGATCGCCAATCACGATCTTGTCGCCGTGATGCAATGTGGCTTCGGTGACCGGGCGCCCGTTGACTAGAGTGCCGTTGGTTGAGCTTAGATCGCGGATCTTGAAAACAGTCTCTCCCGACTCCGTATCGACTTCCGTACTGATCGAGGCGTGCAGCCGCGAGGCTTTGGCGTCGTTGACGCGAACATCCGCCTCGAGCGCGCGGCCGAGTGTCACCGCCGGCTGGTCAAGCGGGATCGGCGTCGCGAGCAGTTCTCCGGCTAATGCCACCAGCACAGGCCTGCGGTCGGAGCCGGCAAGAGAACTGGCGCTAGCGTCTGGTCCAACTTGCGTCGGGGAATCAGTCTCGTGGTAATCGTGTGTCATTCAGGGTTCGGCGAGGCTGTCAGGTTCCGTGGGGCGGCTAGGATCTTACCGCTCTTGCTCCTATAATTACCACATCCAAATTTACTCTAATACCCTGCGGTAACATCATGGGCGCATCAACATCGGAAAATTCGGCTTTCGGAACTTGTTGTGATTCGGTTGAAACCGGCAGTGTGGAACGGGTCGCCATTGCCAACTTGCCCACGGAATGGGGCGACTTTCGGGTCGCTGCCTATCGCTCCCTGAACAGCGACGAGGAGTTTGTGGTTCTATTTAAAGGCGAGATGCGGCGCGACGTGCCCACCCTCGTCCGGATTCACTCGCAATGTTTGACCGGCGACGTCTTCGCCTCGACGAAGTGTGACTGCGGACGCCAGTTGCACCAGACCATGCAGATGATCAACCAGGAAGGACGCGGCGCGATCGTCTACCAGCAACAAGAAGGACGAGGCATCGGCATCGTCAATAAGATCCGGGCCTACGCGCTTCAGGATCAGGGCGCTGACACTGTCGAAGCGAACGTGAGATTAGGTCTCGAGGTCGACTTGCGGGAGTATAGGCAGTGTGCCGAGATCCTTTACGATCTCGGCCTCTGCAACGTGAAAGTTATCTCCAACAACCCGTTAAAGCTGCGCGCGCTCGAAGAAGCGGGATTGAAGATTGTCGAACGCGTTTCAATTGAAGTCGATGCGACCGAGGATGCGGCCGGCTACCTGCGCACCAAGAAAGAAAAACTGGGCCACCTTCTCGATCTGAAAAGAAGTTAGTTACTGCTTCTTGTCTCGCAATTCCTTGATCGTGCCCTTGATGCGCTCGGCGTCGGGGGCCTTCGGATCGAGTTTCAAATATTTCTCCAACTCATCCGCCGCTTCCTTGTTTTTGTGGGTGCTCATGTAGAGCCCGCCCAGGTATTTGTGCGCGAGCGCGAGATTTTCGCCGCCATTCGCGATGGTCGTCTCAAATTCCGGTAACGCGTCGCCGTAGCGCTTCAGGCTGATCAGCGTCAGACCGAGATAGTAGTGACCGGTCGGACCGGAACTGTTCAACTCGATCGCCTTGCGCAGGTGCATCTCGGCGTCTTCAAACTTCTTCTTATTGAACATTGCGATGCCGAGATTGAGATGGGCCGCCGCGTCGTTCGGCTTGAGTTTGAGCAGCGTTTCGTAAGCTTCGCCGGCCTTGTCCATCTGGTTGAGCTTCATGTACTCCAAGCCGAGATCGCTGAGTGCAATCGCGAAGGATGGATACGCGGCAACAGCCTGCGAGAACAATTCCGCTGCGGCTTTGTTGTCGCCCTTCTGCGCTGCTTGTGTTCCTTTTTGATAAAGGCTAAGCGCGTTCTGCGGCACACCGGCAAAGGCCGGATTCGAAGAGTCAGCCTTGAAATGCAATTCGACTACGACCTGGGAGACACGACTCGCTCCGGGTTCGATAGTCAACGGCTCGCGACCTTTTTCGTACTGCGAGCCCGCATCCACAACGACCGTGTAAGTGCCGGGTCGAAGTCCTCTGAACCTGAAGGTGCCGTCTTGATCCGTTGCCGTTGACATCGAGCCAAACGTACTGACGCTTTCGAGATTCACCTTCACCTGATTAATGGTTTGGCCTGGAGGGAAAAGAACGCGACCCTGGATGCTGTTGTTGCCGTCACCGTCCGACAAGCCACGTGAACTGCCCGGCGTCACGCCCTGGGCAGAGACGGCGAGGGCGGCGGAAATAACGATGAAAGCGACCAGCAGGAGTTGAAGATAACGTAAACCACTGGGCGATTTAAGTGTCCTCATGGAATGATGGCTTCCTTTCTGACTCAATTTGTTAGGGAGTGCGACTGCGGAGTTCCTTGATTGTAGCACGCACTCGGTCAGCGTCGTGCGCGTTCGGAGTCAACCGCAGGTAATCTTCGAGAGCGGCGACAGCCTTCGGATATTCGTGTTTCTTCCAGTAAATCCCGCCGAGATAATACTGAGCCAGGCCCAACTGATTGCCGCTGCCCTGAATCGCCGAGAGCAGTTCCCGCTCGGCTTCGTCAAATCTATTCGTCCGGAGGAAACACACACCCAGATACATGTGCGCAGTCGGCAATGACGAGTTGCGCTTCAACGCTTCGCGCAATTGGCTTTCGGCTTCGGCAAACTGTTTGGCTTCGAGCAGTGCGATTCCGAGATTCAGTCGTGGGCCATAAGCGTCGGGAGTAAGTTTGACGGCATTCTTGAGAGCGTCGACCGCCTTGCTGGTTTGGCCCAGCTTTAGGTACTGGACGCCGAGCTCGTTGAGCGCCACCGGAAAGTTTGGGTAAAGCGCGACTGCTTCTTTCAAACTGTCGGCAGCCTTCGAGTCGTCGCCCGCGCGCGCCTCATCCATTCCTTTCTCAAACAGCTTTCGTGCTTTCTCCGGCACTTCAGCCAGCGACGCATCCAACACCCCCGGCTTAGCACGAGCAGTGTTCTTCAGTTGCAGGTGGACCATTACCGTGCTGCGTTGCGGTTGCTGCGGCACGACCACGCCGCCGACGCGTGACAGGTTAACGTCGCTGTCGAAGTAAACGCTCTCGCGTGCGATTTCGTAGTCATCGCCCGCATTCACGACCACCGTGTAATTGCCCGGCGCTAATTGTGTGAACGTGAACGCGCCGCTGCTGTCGGGAACTACAGTGATCTCGCCGGACGTGTAACTCTGAAGCTTGACGATGATTTGACCTTCGGCACGGCGGCCGGAGGGATAGAAGATGTAGCCTTGGATCGTGTGAATACCGTTGGTGCCCGTCGAGGCTCGACCGTTCCCCTGGGCCAGCACTGCGACCGGCAAGACTAAGAGACTAATAATTGCGAACAAGGAATAGACTTCAACGCGGCCCCGGTGAGACTCCAGACGTGGCATTGGAACAAACCTCCTGAAAACCCTTTTCGGTTTTGAGATTTAACTCCTCGGACTAACGAAGATCAAGCCCAAAGATTCCGCCCCAAAAGAAATTGGGGAGAGGCGTTTATGCAGCGCCTCTCCCCATCAATCGCCAGGCTAATGCCCGTTGCGTAAATTAAGTTTAGAACGTGAATTTCGCGCCAAACCTAAAGGACGAAGGAGGCTGCACCAGCAGTGCCGAACCGTAGAACGGATTCGCCACCGGCGGAACACCCGTAACGCCACTGTTAATTGTGAAGGTCTGGTCGAGAGTAACAGCACGCTGACTGTTGAAGACGTTGAACCAGTCTCCGGTCAAACGAAGCTCTTTACCTTCACCGACCTTGATCGGATAGTAGACGCCCAGATCCAGGTTCATCGTTGTCGGGGTTCGGTTGGAACCGATGCTCTCGACGGTGTTCGGGAATCCGGGTTCGGAAGCCTGCACCGTCGGAACGATAGCGGTTCCACGCTGCACGCCGAATCCTTCGTTGTTGCCATAGATCGGATGCGGAATCAGTTGGTTGAACGGCACACCTGACTGCGCATAGAAGTTACCGCTGATCAGGAGGTTCCACGGCGTGCGATAGCTGCCGTTGAATTTGAACTGATGCGGCCGATCGTTCGGCAAACGTCCGTAAGTGTTATTGAGCAAGCTCTGGAGGTCGAACAACGAAGTGATGTTCGGGTCAGACTGCCCGTTGTCGTTACGGAACAGACCTTCGTAGTTACCGATCAGGCTCGAGAACACGTAGGAAGCGATGAACTGGAAGTTATTTGTAAACCGCTTCGTCGCCGTGAACTCAACCGCGCGATAGAAACGCTGAGCGCGGCCGAAGCACTGAGGAGCACGATGCGTGGCAGGATCGCCAGCGCAAGCGTTTTCTTCAGTGGTACCGGCGCCAATACGGCCGGGGTTGAAAATGAAGTAGGTGTCGCCGTCGTCGAACGAACCGTCTTCGATGACGTTGACGTAGTTACGCCAGATGCCGCGGCTTCCGATCGTGATGTCGTGGCCGATTTCATATTCAAAGCCGGCGGTGTATTCCCTGAGGCTCTGCGGTTTCAGACCCGGATCGGCCGGAGTCGCATCCGAGCCCAGGTTAGTGGAGCCGGTGCTAACGCCGGGAAGAATGAGTGCACCCGCAGGCGCATTCAGCCGGTCGACGTTGAAGTTCTTGTCCGTCTGGACATCGCCACCGCCTGCGCGGATGTTGAGGTCCAGCGGAATCGGAGTTTCGATGAACTGCGCGTAGTTAGCGAACACCTTGCCTTTGCCTTTACCCGTGAAGTCCCAGATAAAGCCAAAACGCGGCGCGGCGTTGTCATCGAAGTTATTGAACTTCAGGTAGGTACTGCTGTCGTTGCTGTACGACTGTTGATAGTCCCAACGAATACCGAAGCTGAGCTGGAAGTTCTTGGCGAATTTCCAGTCGTCGCCGGCATAAAAGCTTTCAACGTTGGTGTAGGTCGAGCCGACCAGCTCAAAGTCACGAACGCGAGTCGTGTTTCTGAGCAGGAACGGACTGCCAAACGCCTGCGCGGTGGTGATCGCTGTAACGGCCGGATTAATTGTCAGGCCCAACGAAGCCAACGTCGCAGCCGGAATGGACTGCGCACGTACGAGAGCCGCGGTGGTCGGACAAGTAATGGCGTTACTGATAACCGCACATACCAACCAGCTATTCGTAATACGCGAGCCGTTGGTGACGTTCGACTGACCGTTCGTCGGAGTCAACGGGCTGGTTGCGCCAGTGCTACCGCTAAAGTTCAGGTTGCCTGGCGTGAACCCGTACGTGATCGCGGGACCGCTGGAAAGCGTGCTGATCTTGTACTTGTTCCTGTTGTACTCAAAGCCCCACTTGATCGTGTGGGCGCCGCCCACGATGTTCTGCATGTGCGCGTTGAACTCGTAGCGATCGCGATTCTGGTCGCCAAACAGACCGAAGCCGGGGCCGCGTACGAAGTTGCGCTGCAATGAACCACCACGTCCGTCGACGAAGTCGATGAAACCGGTACCCACGCACTGGCTGAGCGGATTCACAAAGCCATTTGCATTGGGCGTCGGGTTGCTCGGACAGACGGCGGTGTTATTGGCGTTAACGCCGGTCGAAACTGGCGTTAGCACGTTACCGTTCTTCAACACTGCAAAGTTGTCAGTGACAAGTGCTGCGTCGATAGCGCGGGGAATGGTGTTAGCTCTCTGGAAGTGCAGACCACCCGAAATCTCAGCGATGAAGTTGCTCGTGATCGTTGAGTTGAGGCGGAATGCGTAGTTGTGACCGCCAGTTTCCTGACGTCCCTGGAAAGCGGTGATGTCGTTGCCGAACCCATTGACGTTGTTCAGCGCCGCAGTTGCCAGGAAGCCATCGATCTTCGTGAAATCGCCGAAGGTCGAGGCCGTGAACGTGTTTCGTGAACCAAGGGCCCAGGTCACTTTGCCTGCGTAGAACGGAATAGTCACGTCGTTCGAAACAGGCACGTGGAACGTCTGCGTCAGATAGTAATTCTTTCTCTTCTGCGGATTGAACGCTCCAAAGAACCAGAGCTTGTCTTTCACAATCGGACCACCGATGTCGCCACCGACGTCAGCTTCCGAGAAACCAGTAAAGGCAGAACCGGTGAACGGGAAGTTCTTCACTTCGCGCACCAAACCTTTGGTGGTGCCGTAGCCGAAGATGTCACCGTGGAACTGGTTGCCACCACTCTTCGTGATGACGTTGAAAATTCCACCGGTGGAACGTCCGTACTCCGGACCGTAAGCACCAGTCTTGATTTCCACTTCCTGCACAAACTCGAACGGGAGGTTCGCACCCGATCCACCGAAAGCGGGGTCGGTAACGTTCACACCGTCGAGGATGTAATTGTTTTCAGGACCAGACGAGCCGGCCACCGAAGGATCGCGATCGCGACCAGTGGCATCACGCAGACCTGAACGAGTAACTGTCGGGGCGATGGTGTACAACCCCTGCACAGTTCGCTGGGTGGGGAAGTTTGAGAATTGATCCGACGAGACGTTCGACCCGGTGGTCGTTCCGCTAACGTCGACGGCTGCGCCAGCGGTGTCAGTAACTGTAACAGTCGCTTGCGCACCTGCGGGCTGAAGTTGGATTTCAACCGAAGAATTTCGGGAAAGATTTACTTCAACATCATTCTTCTCATACTTCGCGAATCCCTTATCAGCTTCTACTGAAACAGCATACCGACCCGGAGGGAGGTTCAGGACTTTATACCGGCCATTGCTGTCCGTCGTTGCTGATTGCGCCGAGATCAAATTTGGACTCGTCCTTTCCAGCACATTGGGATCCTAAGCTTAGAATTCCACGTGGACAAGTTGTCGC
>JADMIO011478709.1_pt1 | contig 20148 bp, 19 predicted proteins | sample 8958161 | NCBI WGS metagenome assembly JADMIO01 (sample SAMN16585339, study PRJNA669376) | soil metagenome | isolation source: Crop rotation soil | place: USA: Cullars Rotation, Alabama | collected 2011 | reverse complement strand
CTTTTCAGAAAGATCGGGCCGCCAAACCTCAACCGCTTTGTCTCGGCCGCGGCCGCAAGAACGCCGGCCGCCGTGCCCAACATCATCTGGCGCCGTGAAATCACCTATCGATTCTACTTCGGTCCGCCACTAGCGTAGCCTGTATCCATGGACTGGTTCGAGGACGAATCGTTCTGGCAAAAACTCTACCCTTTCATGTTCGCGACTGAGCGGTTCGCGATGGCCGCCGAACAGGTCGACCAAATCCTGGCGCTCACGGGCACTCGAGAGGGCGCGGTGCTGGATCTGTGTTGTGGGCCGGCCCGGCATTCGGTCGAATTCGCGCGCCGTGGCTTTGCTGTAACGGGCGTCGATCGCAGTCCATTTCTGCTGGAGCGCGCCCGAGAGCGATGCATCGAATCGGGCATCGAACTGGAACTGGTGCAGGATGATATGCGGACGTTCCGCCGCGCGGGAGCCTTCGATCTCGCCGTAAACCTGTTCACTTCCTTCGGTTATTTCAAGGACGAGAACGACGACCTCCGCGTGCTCCGGAACATTTGCGACAGTCTGAAACCGGGCGGCCTATTCGTGATGGACGTGATGAGTAAGGAGCGAATCGCGAAACTCTGGAAGGACGTGATGATCGCGGATCTCCCGGGCGGTGGCCGAATCGTTCAAAGGCCTGAGGTCCTCGACGATTGGACACGGATCCGGAACACCTGGACGGTGCTTCAGGACGGCCGGTACGAAGATTTCGTGTTCGAGCACTTCGTTTACTCCGGTCGGGAACTGAAAGACCGGCTTCTTGCTTCGGGCTTTCATTCTGCGCATCTGTACGGGGACCTGCAGGGCAACCCGTACGACTTAAATGCATCGCGATTGACGGTGCTCGCGCGCGTGAACGACTGAAGGTTGCTATCCTGTCGTTCAGGCGCAACTGGGCGCTGCCGGTCCGCGGAAAGGGACTTTCCCACCACTCACGTTTTTGCAGTTGAACGAACCTTCTTTCAGCCCGTTATGCGGACGATGGGCGCTATTTGAAAGGAGGTCGTGTGCCGACCAATCTCGAATATTTCCGAAAGCAGGCTAAGGCGCTGCTGAAATCAGCGCAGTCCGGCGACTCCGCCGCGCTCGCCAGAATCCAGCTTCATTCACCGACATTCAATCCGGAGGGGCCCAGGCTGCACGACGCGCAACTCGCCATAGCCCGGGAGCAGGGCTTCACCAGTTGGGTCCGCTTTCGAAACGCAATTCAGGCCACGTCCGGTGATCCGGACCTTGTGAAGGCTTTGATCGACGCGGCGACATCTGATATTCGCCGGGCGGAGTCGATCCTGGCGGCCCATCCGTATCTTGCCGAGGCCGGACTCCACGTGGCATTGGTCCTCGGCGATTCAAAACAAGTCGAACGGACTTTGCGGAGTCAGCCGGATCTCGCGAAGGTCCGAGGCGGGCCGGATGACGTGGAGCCATTAATCTACGTCTGCTTCTCGCGCTATGCGAATCGCGAGTCGAACCGCGCCGGCGCGCTGGTCGAGACCGCCCGCGCAGTCCTTCGGTATGGAGGGAATCCAAACGCCGCTTTCATATCCGAAGACCTGCCGGACAATCCGCTTCCCTGCCTGTACGCCGCCACTGGACTGAATAACAATCCGGAACTAGCGGCGGTTCTTCTCGAAGCCGGCGCCAATCCGAACGATTCCGAATCGCTTTATCATTCCACCGAACATTCGGACCTCGAGTGTCTCAAGCTGTTGCTGAGCCACGGCGCAAAACCTGCCGGGACGAATGCTCTGAAGCACATGTTGGATCGCGAGGACCGGGAAGGACTGAGGCTGCTGCTGGACGCCGGCGCAGACCCGAACGAGACCAACGCGCGCGGCGAAACTGCCCTTCACTGGGCCGTCTGGCGTGGCCGAAGTCTCGCCATCATCTCGGAACTTCTGAGGCACGGCGCAAGCGTCGACGCGCGTCGCGAAGATGGCCGGACTGCCTATGCGCTCGCTGTCCAAATCGGTCGATCGGAAATCGCAACGGCTCTGGCGGCCGCGGGAGCCAACACCGAGACCTCGCCGCTCGATAGATATCTGGCCGGCTCTCTGGAGAAACTCCCGCCGGACTTCGGGCCGGATCGCATTGAAGAACGCCTGCTTTCAGATCTGACAAGGAGTCATCGCACGACTGCGGTTCGAGCGCTGCTCGATGCAGGTGTTTCAGTCAGTGCGCGCGGCGAGATGGGAGCGACGGCGCTCCACTGGGCCTGCTGGAAAGGATATGACGATATCGTGAAGCTTCTGCTGGCCCACGGCGCTTCTCTCAATTCGGAAGACGAGGAATTTCACGGTACACCTCCCGGCTGGTTCGGACATGGGGTACAGAACAACACAGAAGACCGCGGAGACTATCCGGCTGTTGCTCGCCTTTTGATTGAGGCCGGTGCGATCATTCCCAAGCCTGACCTGCCTACGGGCCACGCTGACGTCGATGCCGTCTTGCGCGAACATGGACTCATCTGACGATGCGCACAAGCCTAATTCTGTTGATCGCCGTTTCTGCCTGCGCCGATTCAGCTTCGACCGGTGCAGGCAACTCCGCGGCGATGCAATTGAGCCGTTCCGTTCCTCGGGTCGAAGCCGGCATGAAGGAACTTGTAATACGCGCCGGCGAAATCCGCGACCCCAAGCTGAAGCGGGCGACCTTGGACCTGCTGACGAACGCAAAAGCCTGCATCGCGCATCGCGTTGGTCTGACGGAGGCCGATGAGCGCCAGATCGTAGGCCGGCTCCATGAATCCGGACTGCTGGAGGATGCATCGGCGATCGCCGGCGTCTTTCCTCCGGCGGATGGCGACCGCGCGTGCCCGCATTTCCCACAGTCCTTCCAATCAGCTCCCGGCAGCGTTTTTGGCGGCCATCACTCCTATCCAGGAGGTCTGATGACGCACGAATTGTTCAACCTCACCAACGCACGGTCGCTGGCCGAGTCCTACCGGCATGTCTACGGTTCTGATCTCGCGCCGCGAATGGACCTTCTGATCGCGGCCCCGATCTGGCACGACTCGGCGAAGATTCTCGTTTTCCAGTGGAATAGCGACGGGTCGGAGTTCAAGGAGCTTGCTTTCGGCGGCAACGGCAAGACGGATAACTTCGGCGCTCCCGGAGACTCCCGAACCGGCGCGCACCACATTCTGGGCGTAGCCGAGGCGATGAGCCGCAAATTCGCCCCCGAGCAGGTGATCACCCAAGCTTGCGCTCATTCGTTTCCCACGGGCAATGGCGAGTTCAAAGTCGTCAATTGGATCCGGGCCGCGGCGATCATCGCGCGAGTGGACCCGGTACAGCGTGGCTACCTCATCGAGGATTCGAGCGGACGACTCCGGCTGCCATCGATTCTGCCGGAGTACCTGATCCACAATCTTTCCGACGCGGACTACGAGTTCACGAACTCGTCGATCACCTTCATCGAGGCGCTGCTGGAGCAACTCGCGCCGGAGTTCGGCTACTCGAGATCCGATGCGACGCGCTACAACCTCAAGTATCGAAACGTCGCACTCGCACATCTGACAGCCGAACGACTGATGTTTCTATACTCCAGGTCCGGACTTCCGGCCGTTCGATCGGAACTGCAGATTTTGAAGCAGTCGGGCAAAATTTAGCGCCGGGCGGCGAAAAACCGCTGCATCAACTCCGCGGCATCAGCGCCGAGGACGCCTTCGACAATCTCGACGCGATGATTCAACAGATCGGAATCGGCGATGCGAAACTTGCTGCGTACACCGCCGAAGCGTAGATCGCGGCAAGCAAACACCAGGCGATTCACGCGCGCAGCCACCAGCGCTCCGGCGCACATGGCGCAGGGCTCGAGCGTGACGTAGAGTGTGGACTGCGGCAGACGGTAATTACCGAGCTTCCTCGCCGCCTCGCGGAGTACGAGCATTTCGGCATGCGCGGTTGGATCGTTCGACCCGATCGGGGCGTTAAAGCCCTCGGTGATCACCTCGCCATCGATGCTAAGTACCGCTCCGACAGGCACTTCACCCTCCGCCTGTCCCCTTTTCGCCTGCTCGAGCGCCAATCGCATGAAGCGCTCATCCTGCCATTCGTCGGTCATATTTCGCCGCTCGTCCACCGGTGAACGACGCTCGTCGAATAGGTTTCCGAACTCTTGGAGCGGTCCACTAAACTGAATATACCGATGCTTCGATATCTGCCGCTCATCTTTAAGAACAGCTGGAGAAACCGCCGCCGCAGCATTTTGACCATCTGCAGCGTGGCCGCATCGATGTGCCTGCTCGGGGTTTTATTCGCGATGTACGGCGCCCTTTTCCTGGCAACGCCGACGCCGGCGCAGGCTCTCCGGCTGGTAACGTACCATAGGGTTTCGTTGACCCAGCCCCTGCCGATTTCCTACGGGGCAAAAATCCGGGCGATCCCCGGCGTGCGCGACGTAAGCATCTGGCAATGGTTCGGGGGAGTTTACAAAGACTCTCGGGATCCAAAAAACTTCTTTGGCCGGTTTGCAGTCGAGCCGGAACACTGGCTGCGTATCCGGAACGATCTCGATGTGCGGCCCGAACAGGCAGATGCATTCATTCACAATCGCACCGCCTGTATCGCCGCCAAGGATCTCGCTGACAAATTCGGCTGGAAGATCGGCGAAAAGATCATGATCGCCGGCGACGTTTTCCCGGCAAATCTGGAACTGACGCTGGTCGGAATCTATGACGACCCGGATCACTTCGAGTCTCTGGAGTTCAACCAGGCGTATCTCTACGAGAGCCTTCCCGCCGGGCGGCGCGACCTGGTCGGCGCGTTCCAGCTGCAGGTTACCAATCCCGACATGGTGACGACGGTTTCGAAAACGATCGACCAGATGTTTGATAACTCCAGTTTTCCAACCAAGACGGAGTCCGAGAGCGCCTTCGCCCTAAGCTGGGTCTCGTTCATCGGTAATGTGAAGTTCTTCCTGCTCGCAATATGCGGCGCTGTGACCTTCACGATCCTTCTGGTCTCAGCGAACACCATGGCGATGTCGGTTCGCGAGCGCATTCGTGAGGTCGGGATCCTGAAAACGCTCGGCTACCGGAACAATACGATCCTCGGCATCATATTGGGCGAGGCGGCAATCATCTCTTTAATTGGCGGCGCGATCGGACTGCTGCTCGCCAGCATGTTGACCTGGGTAGTGCGTCAAGGGCCAGCTTTCATCGCAGCGCTCAAGACCCTCAGCGTGACCCCTGGCGTGGCGGCGTTCTGCCTCGCATTCGCGGTGTTCGTGGGACTGATCAGTTCCATCATTCCAGCGAGCGGCGCGGCCCGAACGTCGATTCTCGATGCTCTTCGGAGCAACGCATAGGAGCGAAATCATGGCCCTCCCGATCGCATACAATTTCCGCAATCTCGTAGTTCGCAAAACCACTACGATCATGACCGCCCTCGGCATTGCGCTGACGGTAGCCGTGCTGCTCGCCGATATGGGTCTGGTGTCCGGTCTACGGGAGGCTTTCCGCTCTTCAGGAAACCCACTGAATGTTCTTGTCCTGCGAAAGGGCGGAACCTCGGAACTGGTCAGCATCATGACGCCCGAGGTTTATCAGGATTTGAAAATCAAACCGGGGATCGCGCGCACAGGAGCCGGCGAGCCGGTCGCATCTCTCGAGATGGTCACCATTGTGACCCTGCAGAGCCCGCAAAATCCGCATGGCAGCAACATCAACCTGCGCGGCTTGCTTCCGATTGGCCGCGAACTCCGCGACGTCAAGATCAGCGAGGGCCGTTGGTATAACCCCGGCCAGCGCGAGGTTGTTGTCGGCAAGGGCATTGCCGAGCGCTATTCGGTCGCCCGGATCGGACAGAAGCTTCGCTTCGGCAAAGGTTATTGGACCGTCGTTGGCGTGATGGACGGCGGGCGCGGCGCGCTCAATAGTGAAATCTGGGGCGACCGCAATCAGATCTCCGCCGATTTCAATCGGCAGAGCGCACTCAGCGCGATTCTGGTCCGCGCCGTCGACAAATCCAGCGTCAGCGCATTGGTGAACTCGATCAACGACGACCGCCGACTGAATGCCAATGCCAAGACGGAGCGCGAATACTATGAGGCGCAGACTGTATCCGCAGCGCCGGTGCAATATCTCGGGATCTTCGTCTCCATCATCATGGCGGTCGGCAGCAGTTTCGCGGCAATGAATACCATGTACGCCGCCGTGGCGCGGCGGGCTCGCGAGATTGGAACACTGCGCGTGCTCGGATTTTCGAGGGGTTCAATCCTGACCAGCTTCTTCCTGGAATCTGTGTTGCTGTCCGTGATCGGCGGATTGCTCGGTGTGGCCCTGGTGTTGCCGCTGAACAATATTTCCACGGCGATGGGCAGCTTCGTCACGTTTAGCGAAATCACGTTCAACTTCAGCATTACTCCTTTTCTAATGACTGCCGGCGTGATCGCCGCACTGTTGATGGGCGCGCTCGGTGGCTTATTCCCTGCCCGCTCCGCCGCAAGAAAGGAGATCCTCACGGCGCTGCGTGAGATCTGAGATGACGGCCCTGGAAACAAAGATGGAACCGGAACTCCACCAACTGAAAATCGATCGTACGAGGAAAGCGACGCCTGGACCGTCACGCTGGGCCACCCGTTGGATTCTGATCGGGATCACCCTGTTTGTACTACTCGGGGTTGGTCGTTTCGTATACGGCCGGCTGAACGCAGCGGTCGAGGTCCAGGTGACTCGGGTTCACGCTTCGGGGACCGAAGTGGCAAGCGGAGGCGCGGTGATTCTGAACGCGACCGGCTACATCATTGCCGCCCACAAGATTGAGCTGGCCTCGAAGGTGGTGGGGAAAGTCGCTTCAATCGGCGTCGAGAAGGGCGACAAGGTAAAGCAGGGTCAGGTTTTGGTTCGACTCGAGGACGACGAGTACCGCGCTCAGGTACAGCAGGCAAAAGGGAATTTGATGATGCTTCAGGCGCGCCTCAGTGAACTCGTGAATGGGTCCCGCCCCGAGGAGATCGCCCGCGCACGCGCCGATGTCGACCAGAGCCGCGCCGATCTGGAGAATGCGAAAGTCAATCTCGATCGTGTAAAGAAGCTCGTGCAGGAAGGCGTTTTGGCTCGACAGAACCTGGATGACGCCCAAGCTCGATACGATTCGCAGGCGGCACGCACATCGTCTCTTCAGCGCACCCTCGACCTCGCGAAAATCGGAACACGCCAGGAGCAGATCGACGCGGTGAAGGGCCAGATTGAACAGGCGAAGGGAGCGCTTGCGTTCGCCGAGACGCAACTGGAGAACACCCTGATCAAGGCGCCTGTGTCCGGCACGATTCTGGAACGAAATGTCGAAAAAGGTGAGTTCGTAACCACCGGTTTTGTCGGCGACCGCGGCGCCAAAGGATATGTCGTGTCGCTCGCAGACCTCAGTTATCTCCAGGTCGAGTTGGATATCAACCAGAACGATTTCGCCAAGCTGGACCGGAAACAGACGGCGGTTGTCACTACGGACGCATTCCCGGATCGTAAGTACGACGCCGTCATTGACGAGATTTCTCCTGAAGCCAACCGTCAGAAGGCGACGGTCCAGGTGAAGGTGAAGATCCTCAACCCGGATGACTATTTGCGCCCGGAGATGAACTCGACCGTCGCATTCATCGCCAAGGACCAGCCGGCGAAAACAGCCGTTGCCAAGCCGGTGATCACGGTCCCTTCAGGTAGCATTCGCGACAACGCCGTTTTCATCGTCGCGGAAGAGCGGGCGGTCCGCCGCGCGGTCAAGACGGCGGGGACGACCTCGCAGGGAGTCCGCATCGAAGACGGACTGATCGGCGGCGAAGACGTTATTGTCGATCCTCCCGCCGAGTTGAAGGACGGCGATCGAGTCAAGGTGAAGTAGCAACTAAAGGTGAACCCATGAGCGAAGTAATCATACAAACCAGACAACTGACCAAACAATTCACCCGTGACGCGTTTCAAGTCGTCGCTTTGAATGGCGTTGATATAGAAGTGCGAAAGGGCGATTTCGTCGCGCTTATGGGTCCTTCCGGCTCCGGGAAGTCGACGTTGCTGCATCTGATCGCGGCCATGGACCGAGCCACCGGTGGTGAGATTTCGGTTCTCGGGCAGAACCTCAGGGCGCTCTCCGATCGCGAGATCGCGCACTGGCGGAATGCCCACATTGGTTTTATCTTTCAATCGTTCAACCTGATTCCAGTGCTCACGGCAATGGAGAATGTCGAACTTCCGCTGAAGCTCACCAACTTGAACAAGAAGGAACGCCTCGAGCATGCGGCAACAGCGCTGAAGCTGGTCGGTTTGGGCGATCGAATGGGTCATTCTCCGCGCCAGCTTTCGGGCGGCCAGGAGCAGCGTGTCGCGATCGCGCGGGCGATCGTTACAGATCCGGATCTGATCCTTGCCGACGAGCCGACCGGAAACCTCGACGCTACTTCGGCCCAGGATATTCTCACGCTGCTCTCACGTTTGAACAAGGAATTCGGCAAGACCATTGTGATGGTGACGCACGATCCGCACGCCGCGAGTTTCGCGTCCACCATCCGCTACCTGGAGAAGGGCGAACTTCTCCCTCCCGGGCAGACGCCGGCGGACTGGGCTGGAACCATCGCGGGAGCCCGCGCGTAACGCGGTTCAGCGTCCGGTCAGCAGCAGCTTTTCCGCGAGTGTCAGCGCATCGACCGCCCAGTAGGCGGCTGGACGCGGATGAACCACTCCCGGCAGTCCGGCAAGCGGCCGCGCGGTCAGTACACGATTCAGCCACTGGCGCGGAATTGCGTGAATGCCACGATAAGCGCCGAGCAGCGCGCCCGCGACGGCTGCGTTTGTATCTGTGTCGCCACCCTGCATGACTGTATCGACAACGCCGCTCTCGAAGTCCCGGGCGTGCAGGAGTTGGTGAAATGCGTTGTGAAGCGCAACCAGAACCCAGCCTGAATGGGTCGAGAAATCGCCGGGCTTCTCCAATTCTGAAAGCCCCAGCGCATTCGCATGATCGACGATCGCTCGAGCATCAGCGCCGGTTCGAATCGCGAAAGCAATCGAAGAGACGAAAATAATGTTGGCGCGCCGGCAGACGGGATGGGGATGCGTCAGCTCAGCGTCACGCGCCGCTGCTTCGAGGATCACCGCATCTTCGCGGGCCGCCCCCAGGATTCCCAATGGGCTGGCCCGCATCAGTGCGCCATTCGCCTGGCTGTCATGATTTCTGCCGCGGCCACTCAGTGCCGCGCGGATCGTGTTCCCGACGTCGAATGGATCCGATTTGTACCAGTCGATGTAGGATTGAAACGCTCGATCGGCATCGTAGCCGCCGGAGGCGATCATGCTCCGTGCGAGCGCGAGCGCCATCTCGGAATCGTCCGTAGGCTGGCCCGCGAGGATCGACCACACGCCACCATCGGCCAGATTGTGCACTCCATTCGGGAATTCGGCGGCGATCGAGTCCTTCGATCGAAACTCGACGAGTGAACCGAGCGAGTCTCCGGCCAGTTGTCCTAACAGGCAGCCCTGCGCGCGGGCGAGCAGTCCATCGTCGTCGATGACCCGGCCTCGCAGCGGTTCCACCAGCGCGCTGGTATTCGTGCGCGTCGCAGGAGCTTGCGTCCGTCTGCGCGATTCGATGACGTGTTCCAACAAGGGCAAAGGGCCGCCGAAACATCCATCCGCAGCGCTGCTCCCGTCGGCCTCGTAGCGGACCACGTTGCCTTTTCGATCGTAGAGATTTGCGCCGGCGCCGATCAGCAGCGCGTGTCCGGCCCCGTAATCCCAAGAAGTGGGGCCATTCACCGGCCCCGCTAGGGAGATGGCCAGATCCGCGTCACCCGCCGCCACGAGAGCGAGCCGGTAAGCAATGCTTGGGATCGCGCGCATGCGCATGGGATGAAGCACTCGAGCGCGAAGATCCGGCTGGCGGTCGGAGTGGTGATAGACCAGCACGGTACAGTCGGGTGATGCAATCGATGGCCACTCTCGATAGACCGGCCGGCCGTTGCGAGTGACGGGGCCGCAGCCCTCGCCCCACGCGAAGAGGTCGGAGCCACTCTCCGGGGCGCAATAGGCCAGGACAACGCCCAGGACCGGCCGCTGCTGCTGGAGAAGCCCGATCGACACACTGGGTCCTCGATATCCTTCCAGGTACGCAGTGGTCCCGTCATTCGGGTCCACCACCCAGATCCTGCCGTGCTCGTCGGGCGGCCGCAAGCGCCCGAGTTCCTCGCCGAGATATCCGTAGCCCGGAAACGCGGCTGTCAGAATCCCGTGGATACAGCGCTCCGCGATGATGTCCGCGTCGGCATGATCGCCCTCGCCTCGAGGGCCGCCCGGGCGCAGAAACTCCTCCCGGAGCATCGCGCCTGCAGCTGTAGCGGCGCCGATTGCGGCCTGCAGCTCCGAATCCAGGGCCATCAGAAGTGCTCGCGCAACTGGGCGAAGGTTTCAAGTTCAAGCAGGTTGCCGTTCTCCCGCCGAATCTCTTCCTTCTCGAGCACCCAGGTGTGGGCGTGCGGAATGAATACCGCGCGAACCCCTGCTTCGAGCGCTGGATTGATATCCGATTTGGGGGAGTTGCCGATCATCCAGGTGCGCTCGGGATCCATCGCTCTCTGCGCAATCAGATTTGCGTAAGCGGGGGCATTCTTCTCCTTCACGATTGCAGTGTGACCGAAGAAGATACCCAGACCGGAACGATCGATCTTCAGCTTCTGCTCCTCGGCATGCCCCTTGGTGAACAGCGTGAGATCGTGGCGGGAGGCCAGATACTCCAGCGTCTCCGGAACGCCCTCGATGATCTCGATTGGCTGATCGAGAATCCGTTCCGCGAATGCAGTCACAGTCGCGAGGTCCGTATCGTCGATATCGTGTTGGGCAAGCCGCTGGTACGTCTCTCGAAGATTTCGGCCGAAGTTTTTGGATCCGTACCCGTGTACCTTTGCATTGACCGTTTCGATTTCATCCAGGACTGCGCGAACTTCGACGGGCGACATGCTCGAGTGGGCGAGGAAGGCGCAGAAATCCTCGAACGCGCGCTCAAAGTAGATGTTGTTCTCCCACAGAGTGTCGTCAGCGTCAAAAATCAGGTACTGCCGCTCCAGCATCACAATCCGGCCGGCCAGCGGCTGTGGCCGTTACTCGGGGCGACATTCTTGACGTGGGCGGTCTGTTCAAGGCGAACGATGCGTGCAGGAAAGTACTCCGCCAGCTGCCGTAAGCGATCGCTTTCCGAGCGCGTGGACAAAAGTATCTGCCGGGGGCCAAGATCCGCGACCGCTCTGCCGATCTGAAAACTGAGGGGAACTTTGGGGTCGATCTCGAATGGCTTTTCTTCGAGTTCCATCAGTTGCTTGTAGCCCTCCAGCGCACGGTCGCGGAGATCCATGGGCGCGGAGGTGTCATCATCGTCATCGAAGAACTCCACGGCTCCTCGCAGGTAGGATTTTTCTTCATTCAACATCAGAATTTCGAACCTACGGCGCCCCCCAACTTCGATGTCCATGCGCCCGTCCGGGTACTTCTTCAGAACCTTGTCAACTACCGCTGTGCAGCCCATGTTCACGATGCCTTTTTCCCCCGCCAGCACGATGCCGAACTCGGAGGCCGCGTCGATCGCCTCGCCGATCATTTCCTTGTAGCGGTCTTCGAAAATGTGGAGTTCAACGGTGTTGTGAGGCAGTAGAACCAGCTGCAGCGGGAACAGCGGCAACAGTTCCTGTTGCATGGTACTATTATTGCTTTCCTGATCTGATGCGGCAAACCGCGGCTGCCGTGCGGCGCTCAAACGAGGCGATCGATTCGGGTCGCAAAGTGGCAGTTCCGGCCGGCGCCAAGCCAGTGCGGATGGAGATTCGAGACAAAGTCGCATTGATAACGGGAGCCTCAGAGGGCATCGGCGCCGCTTGCGCCGCGGCGCTCCGGAAGCGCGGCGCCAAGTTGTCCTTAATCGCCCGATCCCGCCAGAACCTTGAAGCGGTTGGCGGCCCCGAAGCCGTGATCACGGCCGGCGATCTGACCGATCCCGCGATTCAAAAAACCGCCATCGAAGCGACGATTGCGCGGCACGGACGCGTTGATATTTTGATCAATAACGCTGGCGCCGGCGTGTATTCGCCTTCCTGGGACTCCCCTCAAGCCGAGACTCGAAAGATGTTCGAGTTGAACCTGTTTGCGCCGTGGCAGATGACGCAGCTCGCGGTCCCGCACATGCGCGCCCAGTCGGGCGGCGTCATCGTCAACGTAAGCTCCATTGCCGGGAAAGTCACGCTGCCCTGGTTTACCCTGTATTCGGCATCGAAGTACGCGCTGTGCTCTTTCAGCGACGGGTTGCGAATGGAAGTGCGGCAGTTCGGAATCCGCGTGATTTCGGTGTGTCCCGGGTACGTCGACACCGGATTTCAAAGGCATATCCTCGCCGGAGAAGTCCCCAGGGCGGTCGCCGGCGGAAAACGGTTCGCAGTCAACGCGGATGCGTGCGCGGCAGCGGTGGTTCGCGGCATTGAGCGAAATGCGCGTACCGTCGTGACTCCGCGGATTGGATGGCTGTTCATCGTGGCTGCGCGCCTGTTCCCCCGCGTGGTCGACGCTCAACTCGAGCGCATCAACGCACGTCAAAGCCGCCGGGGAGGCGCGCGCGCGGCTTGATGATCCTGAAACTCAAACGTACGCCGGGCATCTACCTGGTCGGTTTCATGTGTTCCGGAAAAACTACCGTCGGCAAGCTGTTGGCCGATGAGCTCGGCTGGTTTTTCGGCGATGTCGATGAGGATATCGAATCGGAACAGGGGACCACGATCGCACAGATTTTCGACACTCGGGGCGAGGAAGCGTTCCGGGAACTGGAGACCGCCGCCATTCGCAAACGGATCCACTCTGTTGTGCGCGGACATCCGACGGTTGTGGCTTTGGGAGGCGGCGCGTTCACGCGAACGGTGAATTACGAACTGCTGGAAGAGCACGGGATCACGATCTGGCTCGATTGTCCTTTCGACGTTTTGCGCCAGCGAGTGGGTCCCGGAGCCGAACGCCCGCTCGCGCGCGACGTCGCGAAGATGGAACGGCTTTACGATGAGCGTAAGGCGGCCTATGCCCGCGCCGATTATCGTGTGGACGCGAGTGGAGATGCCAGCAGCGCGGTGAAAGCAATTCTCGAACTGCCGATATTTTGAGACCCACGCAGCTCCGAAAAGACGCGCTGATGATCTTTCGCGCCGGACTCGCCGCGGCCGATCCGATCCAGGCGATTCAGCGCCACGTCCGGATCCGCGGATCGGCGCTGATCGTGGGTCGACATCGTTACCAGCTTGACCGCTACCGGCGGATCTTAGTTCTCGGAGCCGGAAAAGCATCTGCCGCGATGGCAAAAGGACTGGAGCGGCTGTTGGGCGCCCGCATTTCGGGCGGCCTGATCAACGTAAAGTATGGTCACACCCTCCCGCTGAAGCGCATCGAGTTGAACGAATGTGGACATCCCCTTCCCGACGAGAACGGATTACAGGGCGCCAGGAGAATTGCGGGGATCGCGCAAACGGCTGGCGCGACGGACCTCGTTCTGTGCGTCATATCCGGCGGAGCTTCAGCGCTGCTGCCTCTGCCCTCGCCGCCAATCACGCTCGCCGAAAAACAGGAAACGACGCGCCTCCTCTTGGATTGCGGCGCGACCATCCACGAAATTAACGCGATTCGCAAACACATCTCGCAGATCAAAGGCGGGCGGTTGGCGCGTCTCGCGGATCCCGCTACAGTTGTCTCGCTGCTGCTTTCGGATGTGATCGGCGACGATCTCGAAGTGATCGGATCGGGACCTACGGCGGCGGATCCTTCCACGTTTGCCGGCGCTCTCGAGATCCTGGAACGCTATAGGATACGGGAACGCGTTCCTGCCGCGGTCCTTGAGTTGCTGGAGCGCGGCCGGCGTGGAGAAGTCGAGGAGACGCCTAAGGCCGTACCGAATGCCCGAAACGTGGTGATCGGCAGCAATAGGCTGACGGTGGACGCGGCTGCGGCCAAAGCCAAGCAACTGGGCTATCGTACTCTCGTGCTATCGACCATGATCGAAGGCGAAACGCGGGAGATCGCTCGGATGCACGGCGCAATCGCAAAGGAGATCGTGCTCTCCGGACGTCCGGCGCGGCCGCCTGCGTGTATCTTGTCTGGTGGCGAAACCACCGTCACCATTCGCGGGGATGGTCTCGGCGGACGCAATCAGGAGTTTGCGCTCGCAGCGGCGCTCGAGATCGCCGGCCTGAAAGAAGTGGCTGCGATGAGTTGTGGTACGGATGGAACGGACGGCCCCACCGATGCAGCGGGCGCATTCGCCGATGGATCGACGGTTCATCGAGGTCTGCTGCAGGGGCTGGACGCAAAGCAGTATCTCGCTCGCAACGATTCCTACCATTTCTTCGAGGCGCTGGACGGCCTCGTAAAAACTGGACCAACGAACACGAACGTTGCCGATCTGCGAATGGTTCTGGTCGGCCGGTGAGCGCTCCACTCTCCGGGCGTGGGGCTATAATCGCTATTTGAATATTTCGGTTAAGGGCGAATACGCGCTGCAGGCGATCTTCGATCTGGCAACGCAGAACTCAACGGAGCCGGTTAAGATCGCGGACATCGCGAAACGCCAGAAGATCCCGCAAAAGTTCCTCGAATTGATACTTGCCGGCCTCAAGCAAGGTGGATTCGTCGAATCTCGACGGGGCGCGGAAGGCGGATATCTGCTGGCGCGCTCACCCGACGCGATCACGGTGGGCGAGGTTCTTCGGTTTGTCGATGGCGGTAAGACCGGCAAGGCAACACACCGGGAACACCCGTTTTTCGATCTCTGGAGACGCGTTGACCAGGCGGTGTCCGACGTTGTTGACCACACTACGTTCGCGGAGTTGGCGAGGGCATGGCGGGAAAGTCAGACCCAGTATGTTCCGAACTGGGAGATCTGACCGGCCGCCGCGTGAGGAGCGACATTGCGATTCCAAGACAATTCACTGAGCATTGGCCGAACGCCGTTAGTACAGTTGAATCGTGTCACAGACGGAGCGACGGCCACCGTACTGGCGAAGATCGAAGGCCGTAATCCGGCCTACTCCGTAAAGGACAGAATCGGCGCATCGATGATTTGGGATGCCGAGGAGCGTGGCGCTCTAGGACCCGGAAAAGAACTCATCGAGCCCACCAGCGGAAATACGGGCATCGCGCTGGCGTTCGTTGCAGCAGCGCGCGGATATCCGATCACGCTGACGATGCCCGACACCATGTCGATCGAACGCCGAAAGGTGCTGCGCGCTTTGGGCGCTAAGCTCATTTTGACGGATGGACCGGCGGGGATGAAGGGCTCGATTACGAAGGCTGAAGAAATGGTAGCGTCCGATCCGGATCGTTACGTGCTCCTGCAGCAGTTCAAGAATCCGGCCAATCCTCTGATCCATGTAAAAACGACCGGCCCCGAGATCTGGGAGGAAACCGAAGGCAAAATCGACGTTCTTGTCAGTGGCGTAGGGACGGGAGGCACGATTACGGGCGTGTCCCGATTCATCAAGCAACAGAAACGGGCTCCGCTTCTTTCGGTTGCGGTCGAGCCGGTACACAGCCCGGTCATTACTCAGACGCTGAAGAATGAGCCGGTGCGGCCGGGGCCGCACAAGATCCAGGGTATCGGGGCGGGATTCGTGCCGGACACGCTCGATCTGTCGATGGTGGACCGGGTGGAACTGGTCAACAACGAGGAATCGATCGAGATGGCGCGCAGGCTCTCAAAGGAGGAAGGGATCTTCTCCGGGATCAGTTGCGGGGCCGCCGTTGTGGCAGCCGTGCGCCTGGCGAAACAGCCGGAGATGAAGGGCAAAACGATCGTGGTCGTGCTACCGGATGCCGGCGAGCGCTATCTCTCTTCCGTACTGTTCGAGGGAATGTTCAACGAATAGAACGCTGGCAGGAGTAGCGGGCGCTGTCTGGTTGAAATGGGGTGAAAGCGCCCGCCGACGTAACGGGGATTTACCTGTAAACCCAAACACCAGGCCGCGGATTTTGTTGCGCTCGATTTGTGGAAATTGTTTGGACGAAGAACTGGTTCTCAGAGGTAACTGACTGAGGAGTAGCGGGCGCTTCATTTGGGTGAAAGGGGTGAAAGCGCCCGCCGTCGTAACGGGGATTTGACTGTATAACGCTCCGAACTGCTGCCTAGTTACCGCTTCATTAAAAAATTCTTCGGCTCATCGAGTGTAAGACCACAAACTTTTGTATCTCCATCTGAGGCGCCGGGGCTCTCGCTTGCTAGAGTACTAACATGTGGCGTCAGTTCCAGGCGTATCTGTTCCCAGGGGCGGCAGAACGCGACGCGGGGTTCCGGCTGGAATTGACTCGTCAGAGCAGAACCGGCCTTCTGGTGATCGGCGGAGTACTGATCGGCGCGTCCGCCTTCATGCTCCTGGCCCGGTTGCTCTTTCTGACCGAAAACTCCACGATGCCATTCCGGTTACGCCAGGGCGGACTTGTGATCGCGCTGGGGATCTTAACGATTGCCACCAGCCGTATTCGACGCTTAGATCCTTGGGCACGGCTCATGGGAGTCGTGGTCGGCGTGGCGACGGCAGCGCTACTGATCTGGGCTTCATTGCTGATTCTGTCTCAGAACACCAATCCCGACGATTTCATTCCAGGCCAGATCACGCTCGTGATGCTGGTGGCCGTCACGGCCCTGCCTTTGCGGCCTATGCAAACGTTCGCAATGGGCGCCTCTATCGGCATCGTCTATCTTGCCTCAACGCTTGTGGCTGCGCGTTTCTTGCACGAATCGACCGGACCGGACCCGAACTATATTCTGTTCATTCTCATGTTGTCGCTCCTGTGCACCGGCCTCACCGCAGTCGTTTATCACCAGAAGGTGGCGAACTATCAGCTTCGCGAGTCGCAGGCCCGAAGGATGCTCGCGGATAATGCCACTTCGATGGCGCGACTGGCCGCCGCGATCAGCCACGAATTGAACAATCCCATGGGCGCTCTCTTAAGCGGGGTCGATACGCTGCTCCTGCTGGCGTCACGCCAGGCCACTTGTACCGGTCCCGAGCAGAGCCGTTTTGTCGTGCTGCAGTCGGATGTGAGGAAATCTATACAGCAATCCGCCCAGCGGCTTAAGGATGTGGTCGCAAGGATGCAGCGGTTCACGAATCTCGATCAGGCAGAGATTCAGGCCGCAAACATCAACGAACTCGTGTCCGATGTCGTCGCTCTCGTAAAGCCGCAATTGGGAACGGGCCACAAGATTCAGCTCGAACTGCAGCCTTTGCCTCCCGTTCGTTGCCGGCCGCAACAGATCAGCGCCGTGCTCAGTGGACTGGTGGACAATGCCGTGCAAGCAATCGATGGCGCCGGCGAAGTGTTGATCACGACGCGTCCTGCCGAGGCGAAGATCGAAGTCGAGATTCGCGATAACGGGCGCGGAGTCGATCCAAAAGAACTTGCGAACATTTTCGATCCGGGCTTCAAGGTATCGGAACAGCGGATCGGCACAGGAAACTGGAGCATGTTCACAGCGCGGCAGGTTGTGCGCGAGCACGGCGGCGATATCTTCATCGATAGCAACATAGGCCGCGGTACCACCGTAACCGTGACTTTGCCGAGCACCAGCGTCGTAACGTAGACGCTGGCTCAACTGCTGTATCCTGGCAAATTGATGAGCGTCACTCGCACGATGCCCGGCGGTTTTGTAGACCCGCAGAGTCTTCCCAAGGGTCCGAACGGTCGCAGCCTGTGCCGGTGGTGCAACCTCGAGGTTCCTAAGGGACGCCTGACCTTTTGTTCGGAATGGTGTGTCAACGAGTGGAAACTGCGCAGCAATCCCGGCTATCTGCGTGAGCAGGTCTTTGAAAGAGACCGCGGCATCTGCTCGTTATGCAAAACCGACTGCGAGCACGAACTGCGGCACTTGAAACGCCAGCGAGGCAAAGCCAAACTCTCGGCGTGGGCGAAATGGGGCCTCCGTCCCGGAAGTCGCGCCAGCCTGTGGGATGCGGATCACATACTGCCGGTGGTGGAAGGCGGCGGTGAATGTGACCTCGATAACCTTCGTACTCTTTGCATCCGCTGCCACCGTGTCGTGACCGCCGCCCTGCGGGAACGCCGCCGCGGGAACAAGCCGAGTACTGCCGGAGTCTAAGCGATTATCCTGTCCCAGAAATGAAGCTTGACAGGAACGGCTTTTAGTACTAAAAAATTAGTATGCGATCACGAAAGACAGTCCTTACTGACCAGGAACTGGAAATCATGAAGATCGTCTGGGACCTCGATAAGGCCACCGTCAGGGACGTTTACGAGACTCTGCTCGAACGTCGGCGGATCGCTTACACGACCGTAATGACGATGATGAAGATCCTGGAAACGAAGGGTTATCTGAAGAAATCGCAGGAAGATCGCGCCTACGTCTATCGTCCATCACAACCGAAAAGCCATGTGATTCGAAGCATGGTTCGGGACTTCGTGAATCGCGTCTTTAATGGTTCGGCGGAGCCCCTGCTGATGCACCTGGTGGAAGACGAAGCGCTAACCGAGAAGGAACTGGCCGAGATCACGCGCATCGCACGGAGGCACAAATGACACTCGATCTGATCCTGCGGAACCTGGTGGTCTACAGTATTCAAGTCGCGCTGGTTGTTGTCGTGGCCATGTTGATTCCCTTGGCGCTGCGGCTTCGGGCCCCGCGCCCTAAGTTGATCTTCTGGCAAATCGTATTGATCTTCTGCCTGGCCCTTCCGCTGGTACAGCGCTGGCGATCGGAACCGGTCCCGCAGGACGCCACCGTTACGTTCAGCTCGGGTCCGGCGTACGCGATTCAGAACAGCGCTCCGCCATCGCGCCCGATTCCGTGGCTTGAAATCGGTGTTGGACTGCTGGTCCTGGGCGCAGTGTGCCGTCTGGCATGGCTTGGGGTCGGGCTCGCACGGATGCGCGGTTATCGAAGGACCGCAACGCCGTTGGACCCGCAACCTGCCGACATACGTGATGCCTGTGTGCGCCTCGGCGTGTGGGCCGATTTCGCTGTCTCTGAAGAAGTCTCCAGCCCCGTGACGTTTGGTTTCCGTAACCCAGTTGTGCTGACGCCACCCACATTTCCGGATTTGCCGGCGGATGAGCGTTCCGCGATCGCCCATCACGAACTACTCCACGTGCAGCGCCGTGACTGGTGCTTCACCCTGGCCGAAGAGTTGGTTCGCGCAATCTTATGGTTTCACCCGGCCGTTTGGTTCCTGTTGAGCCGGATTCATTTGGCCCGTGAACAAGCCGTGGACGAGGCGGTAGTCCGCCTGACGCGCAAGCCAAAGGAATACCTCAATGCTCTTTTGGGGATCGCCGCGGCGCGCCTGCAGCCGGATCTGGCGCCGGCCCCATTATTCCTCAGAAGACGCCACCTGAAGCAAAGAGTGGCCTCGATTGTCAAAGGAGTGCACATGTCGAAGTCCCGCGTGATTCTTTCTATGACCGCCGCGCTGGCAGTTCTGCCATTCCTGGCGATCGTGATATCCACTCAGTTTCCACTGATCGGCGCGCCCCAGGTTGTGGGCGAGCCTGACTCAACGAACGTTGAGCTGAACACTGGCCCATTCAAACTGCTCCACCGCAGCGCAATCATCTATCCGAACGAAGCCCGGGCGCGCTCGATTTCGGGCGACGTCGTTGTAGCGGTGTCCACGAACGAGCAGGGAGAAGTGATCGACGCCCGCGTCGTGAGCGGCCCGGAACTGCTGCGCAAACCTGTTCTGCAGTCAGTGCTCGGGTGGCATTTTTCCACTACGCCACCGTTGCCGCAGTCCTTCGAAATCGGCGTCCGATTCCAACCCGCGCCCGCCACGCAATCCAAAGGTCCCGCTACCGTTGCGGTGATCACGCCGGGTGGAACGCCAAAGAATTGGACGATCAACCGGATCGATCTCTCCGCACTACCCGAAGAGCTCCGAACCGCGGTGGCGAACGCATTACCCGTTCGCGAAGGCGATTCGCTCGGACCTCAGGACATGGCGCGGGTGAATGAGGCGATCAAGCAGGTGGACAGCCACCTCACCGCGGGGATGAACTTCAGCGGCGATCAGAAGACCTCGCTTGTCGTCTGGGTCTTGCCGCAAGGCGTCCGCGGCGGCGTTGTCGCGGGAATCCGCGGAGGAATTTCCGGCGGCGTACCCGGCGGC
>JADMIO011235828.1_pt1 | contig 20148 bp, 16 predicted proteins | sample 8958161 | NCBI WGS metagenome assembly JADMIO01 (sample SAMN16585339, study PRJNA669376) | soil metagenome | isolation source: Crop rotation soil | place: USA: Cullars Rotation, Alabama | collected 2011 | reverse complement strand
GCGACAACTTGTCCACGTGGAATTCTAAGCTTAGGATCCCAATGTGCTGGAAAGCCTATCGCCTCGTCGTCGGCACGAAGGACGGCGCGCAGCTCCAGGGCTGGGCCCTCGTCCACAACGATACCGACGAGCGCTGGCAGGGTATCCATCTCGAGCTCGTGAACGGCGAGCCGGACTCGTTCCTCTTTCCCCTCGCGGCACCGCGTTACGCACGACGCGCGCTCGTCACTCCGGAGAATCCGCTCTCGACGTCGCCCCAGCTCCACGGCACCACGGCCGATGCGCTCTGGGGTGATCACCTCGATGCCGTCGCGTCCGCGGGCGGCGCGGGACAAGGCTACGGGTCCGGTCGTGGAAGTCTGGCCGGCTCGCACATCTCGCGCGCTCCGAGCGTCCGCCAGGGCGCGACGATCCAGACCGACACGAGCCGCAGCTCGGTGCTCTCGGTCGGCAACCTCGCTGACCTCGCGCCGGCGCAGGGGGTCGAGAACGGCGCCCAGTTCACGTACACCGTGCCCGGTGCGTTCACGCTCGACGCGCACGCGTCGGCGCTCGTTCCGCTCCTCAGCAAGCCTGTGACGACCCAGAGCATCGCGTTCTTCGGCAAGCCGGGCGGGATCGGACGCGCTGCCGTGCGTTTCGTCAACAGCACGGGCCAGACACTCCCGGCCGGCACGCTTGCGGTCTTCGACGCGGGCGGCTTCGCCGGAGAGACCCTGCTCGATCGGCTGAAGCCGGGGGAGCGCCGCTTTCTCGAGGTCGGCAATGATCTCGATGCGGAGGTCACGGCGAAGGAGGGCGAACGCAAGGAGGAGTCGAAGCGACTCACCTTCAAGAGCGATCGCCTCGAGGAGCACTTCTTCGCCACGTCGAACGTGGGCTGGGAGCTCGAGAATCGTGGCGGCGCGCCGCGCACGTTCTATGTCGTCCTTTCTGCCGATCGGAATGCGAAGGTCACCGGCACCGACCGCGTCGACTTCATCGAGGCCACGTCGCAGCCTGTCGTCGTCTTCGATGCGCCGGCGAAGAGCAAGGCACTCCGCAAGTTCACGGTCGTCGAGGGCCTCTCACGTTCGACGCCGATCGATGGGCTCACCGGGAAGCTCGTCCACGACTTGCTCGCCAAGAACACGATTCAGGGGTCCGATCTCGCCACTCTCACGCAGGCCGAGCCGCGCATTCGCGCGCTCGAAGCCGAGCATGCGAAGGCCGCGGAAGCGGACAAGGTGACGAACACGGCGCAGAAGGATCTGGAACGCCTGCGCGAGCACATGAAGGCGCTGGGCGGCGGGGAGAAGGGCGCTGGCGCCGGGGCAGGTACGGCCGCCGCGCCGCTGGTGAAGCGCGTGATCGAGGCCGAGGACCGCCTCGAAGCCTCGCGCAAGAACAAGGAGGCTGCCTTGAAGGAGCTCGACAAGAAACGCGACGCGGTCCGCGAGATCTTGGGCAAGCTGGGATCGAAGTAAACCAGCGTCTCCTCGGTTGAATCGAGGCCGGGATCGGCCTCGGTCCCACTATGATGCCCGCGGCATGAAGTGGGCGAGATCACGGCTTGCGCAGCTCGTGCTCGCTCTCGTCTTCCTCTTGGGGGCGGTGAGCAGCGCTCACGCCCAGACGGCATCGCCGAAGCCGGCCCCGCCTCGACTGAACCCCGTGGTCGACGAAGAGGTCTCGGTCCTCGCGCCGCCGAAGCCGCCGACCTCCGCAACGCCCGCGCCCGACATCGCCGCTCCGCCCGATCTGAGCCAGTTCCTCGGTCGTGCGATCGGCAGCGTCGATGTCATGCTCGACGACACCCGCTGGCCCGACGAGCGCCCGCCGACCATCACGGAGATGCGCGCCGGCGATCGCGTGACCCCCGCCCTCATCCGGAGAGCGATCGCCGAAGCGCTCGCGAGCGGTCACTTCGCGGACGCTCACGTCGAGCTCACGAATGAAGATTCCGGAGTGCGGGCCACGATCCACGTGATGCCGCGCAAGATCATCGATTCGATCCGCCTCGACACACACGGCGCGCCCATCGACGGCGATGAGCTTCTCCGCGAGGCCGAGCTCTCCATCGATGGTGAGGTCGTCGGGCGTGACGTGGGCCGTCATCGCGGGAAGATCGAGGCGCTCCTCCAGCGGCGGGGGTTTCCTTCGCCCACCGTCACGATCACCACCCGCGGCACCGACGACCCGCTCCGCGCTGTCGTCTTCGTGGACGTCGTCGCCGGCGCGCCACGCAACACCGAGCGTCGCGTCATCTATCCTTTCCGCGGGACGCTTGCCGCCGTCGAAGACGCGGAGAAAAACTACGCGGTGAAGACCGGCTCCCGGGCCGACGAGGTCGCGCTCGAAGGCGCAGACGCTGCGCTCCAGACCCGAATTCGCGGACGGGGGTGGCACCGCGCGGAGGTCACGCACGACGTCGTTCTCCACCGCGGCATCGTCGTCCTGCGGGTGCGCATCGACTTCGGCACGCACTACGAGACGCGCTACGAGGGCAACGAGCACCTCGACAAGGACACGCTGGACAGCGTCCTCGACATCGAGAACGAGACCGATCGCACACCGAATCATCTCGTCCAGAAGGTCCGCGACTACTACGTCAAGCACGGCTTCCTCGATGCCGACGTGAAGCTCGAGACGCGCGGAACGGCGAGCGACCCGATCAACTACCTCGTCTTCCACGTCACCGAGCAGCAGCGCGTCTTCGTCGCGGCGCGCGCGTACCCGTGCCTTCGCGAAGACGACGTAAAGAAGCTCTCCGAGGGCGGACCGTCGTCGGCGAAGGCCATCGGCAGCGAGATCGACAGCTATCTCGATGAAGAGCTGCCGGGGAACGACATCCTCGTTCCGCCGAGCCCGCGTGGCCTCGCCGATCAGCTCGGACCGCTCGCCAACCGCGGTGCTCGCCCGGTTCCGATGGAGCTCGATCCTTCTGGCGTGTACGCGCCGGAGACCTACGAGCGCGCGGTTCAGCACGTGCAGGAGCTCTACCGCTCGGAGGGATTCCTCGCCGCGCAGGTCGGCCCCGTCCAAGTGCTTCGTCGCCGGTGCGATCCGCGCTCACCGCCCGGCGTGTGCAATCCGGTTCGTCGGACCGAGCCCGCGCAAGACGTCTGCACCTACGACGCGTCCGGCCTCCCGTTGCCGGTGCCGCCGATCGAGCAGGGCGCCGTGTGCGTCCCCGATCCCGCCCGCAACATTCTCTGCGAGTCGCGCGTCTGGCTCCAGGTGCCCGTGAAGCTCGGTCCGCGCACGCAGCTGTGGGACGTTGCGTTCACCGGTGTGCACGCGATCTCGCCGGCGCGCCTCGCGGACGCCGCGGACGTGAAGCTCGGCTCATGGGTGAGCACGGTGAAGATCGACGAGGCCCGGCGCCGCGTCGCCGATGCGTACAAGGAGGAGGGCTACGCGTTCGTCGACGTGAAGTATGCGCTCGAGCAGTCGCCCGATCGCACACGCGCGCGCGTTCGCTTCATCGTGTCCGAGGGCGAGCAGGTCCTCGTTCGAGCATTCGTGATCCGCGGCAACGTCTTCACGAAGTCGACCACCATCGAACGACGCATCGCCCTCACGGTCGGCCAGCCGTACCGCGCGAGCGAGATTCGCAAGACGGAAGAGCGCATCGCCACGCTGGGCGCCTTCGCGAGCATCCAGGTCGCGCTCGAGAATCCGTACGTACCGCAGCGCAACAAGGTCGTCGTCATCACCGTCGTCGAGCGCCCGCGGCAGTACACCGAGGTCGCGCCCGGCTTCTCGACGGGTGAAGGCTTCCGCCTCGCGACGGAGTACGGCCATCGGAACCTGTGGGGCAACGCCGTTCAGCTCACGCTGCGCCTCCAGCTCGCGTATCTCCCCACGCCCCTCATCATCGACCCCACGGCGCGGTCCAACTACCGCGACCTCGAGCTGCTCGCGCGCCTCGGAATGCGCGCTACTGGGAGCATCGTGTTTCCCGAGATCGGCCTCGGTCCGCTCGTACGTACGGGCGTCGACGGCATTCTCGTCCACGATCTCCAGCGCGACTTCTTCATCACGAAGCTCGCGGCCGTTCCGAACATCAACTGGCGCCCGGTCAGCGAGTTCCAGATGACGCTGTTCCAGAGCTTCGAGTTCAACAACAGCCGCATCTTCCAAGGCGGCGGCAACACCGACTACCTCGCGTCGCTCGCCGCGCAGGGCGTGAACATCACGGACCTCGCGCGCCAGCTCCTCGTTCCCGACGGCGAGAGCTACGTCTTCGCGCAGCGCATCCTTGCGAGCTGGGACCGCCGCGACAACGCGTTCAACGCGACCAAGGGCATCTACGTCGTCAGCGGCGTGGAGCACGTCGACGGCTTTCCGCTCGGCGCGCGCGATGCGGCGACGGAGAAGCCGCGCACCGAGAGCCACTTCTTCAAGTTCACCCAGACGTTCGGCGGATACATCTGCCTCACGAAGTGCGGCGACCGCGGCGACGCCACCACGCGATCGAGCATCCGTATCGCCGCGCTCACCCGGCTCGGCGCAAACATCCAGATCACGCCAACGTCGGCGACCTACCCGGACCGCCTCTTCTTCATGGGCGGCGTCGATTCGATGCGCGGATGGAACCTCAACAGCTTCATCCCCCAAGACGACGTCGACCTGATCTTCAAAGAGAAGGACAAGCCGGACAACGTTCCCGATCCGAACAGCCCCGGCGGCTTCGTCCCCAACAAGGAGAAGTTCACGGCCAACACGAAGCCGATCCGCGCTGGTGACTTGATGATCAACGAACGCGTCGAGCTACGCATCCCGGTGCGCGGGCCGTTCGAGACGGTCATCTTCTGCGACATGGGCAACCTCTGGGTCGACCCTGCCTACCCGTTCAACAAGGGTGCGTTCCCGATCCGCGCCGACGTGGGCACGGGTGTGCGCGTACAGACGCCGGTAGGTCCGCTCGCGATCGACTACGGCTTCAACGTCACGCGCCAATCGTACGAGGACGTAGGCGCGATCAATTTCGCGATCGGTCTGTTCTAGCGAACGCGCTCGTGGTCACCGCGGCGACGAGGCGGGCCGCGACCGAGCGGTCTCGGTCGGAGTCGCCTCGTCGCGCCCGTAGGCTCACTACTCGTACAGGCGACCGACCGCTACGACCCAGCAGTCCCACAGAGAGACATTGCCCTTACCGCCGGGACCGGCGCCATTGGTCCATGAGGGCAGCCCGGCACGAATCTCGGTCGCCTCGCCGCTGATGTCCAGGCCACGGCTCTTCTTCGAGACCACGCCCTGCTCCTTCTTGCCGGCCTCGATGAACTGGTCGAAGGACTGCCGCTTCGTGCTGACGACGAACTTCTGGAACTCCGCGTGAATCGTCGCCTCGTCGACGGAGATGCCGGCGCTCCGCATCTCCGCAATCGCCGCCGCAGGGACCTTGGCGTCATCGGCGGTGTTCAGAATCGACATGTAGTATTCTTGAGGAGTCATCGACTTCGACATGCAGTGTCCTTTTCGACGGCGTCAGCTTCGCCGCGCGAGATACCAAGCAGCGGACGTGCCAGCGAATCACTGGCTGCAAGTCCGCGATTCCACGCCGTGCGAGGGTCACGGGGGTCGCGCATGTCGACGAATCGGCAACAAGACGTTCGCGAGTGTTGTGCGAAGTCGTCACCCGTAGGTGGACAGTGACCGAACGCGCCATCAGCCGCTCTGCGCGCTGTCACCCGTTCGGGCGGCTCTTGCATGTGCGCAGTCGCTGAACAGCCCGCACACGACGAGAAGCACACCCGCGAAGACGATGACGATGCCCTTTCCCATGAGCCCTTCACCGTACGGCGGGGCTCATGGTTGGGCAGGGGCCCGAACGAGTGACAAACCTCAGAACGACTTGAGGTCGGTGATCAGGCGCTTCGAGATGACAATGCGCTGGATGTTCCCGGTGCCTTCGAAGATGTCGTAGACCTTGATGTCGCGGAACCACTTCTCGAGCAGCTGGTGCTCGCGAGCGATGGACCCTTCGGCGCCGCAGATCTCGATCGCGTCGATGCACGCGCGAATGGCGGCCTGTCCCGCCATCGCCTTCGACATGCTCGCCTCTTTGGCGTTCGCGATGCCGTTGTCGGCCATCCACGCCGCGCGCCACGTGAGCGCACGCGCAGCCTCGAGACCGCGACCCATGCGCGCAAGGCGCTCGACGATCGCGGCGTAGCGCGGGATGGGGCGTCCGAGGACGTAGTTGTCCTTCACGAAGTCACACGCGTACTCGTACGCGGCGCGACCGATGCCACACGCCATGGCAGCAACGAGCGGGCGCGTGTTGTCGAAGGTCTTCATGGCAGTCATGAAGCCCTCCTTCGTGACGTACTTCTCTTCGCCGCCGAGGAGGTTGTCCTCGGAGACGCGGCAGTCCTCGAGCACGAGCTCGGCGGTCTCGCTCGCGCGAAGGCCCATCTTCTCTTCGATGCGACCGACGCTGAAGCCGGGCGTGCCCTTCTCGACGACGAACGCGCGATGACCCGCGCGGCCGAGCGCGGGATCGATGGTCGCGAAGATGACGGTCCACACGGCGCGCGCGCCGTTCGTGATGAAGCACTTGCGACCGTTGAGGACCCAGTGCCGGCCGTCTTTGCGGCAGCTCGTGCGGATGCCCGAGACGTCACTGCCGGCGTTCGGCTCGGTGAGACCGTAGGCGCCCCACTTGAGCGGCGATGCGTCGAGATCTTGGAACTGACCGAAGAAGCGCTTCTTCTGCTCGGTCGTTCCGGAGCCGCGCACCGGCGGTCCGCCGAGGCCGGGACCAGGGAGACACAAGAGGAGGCCGGCATCGCCCCACGCGAGCTCCTCGGAGGCGAGAACGCCGAAGAGGTTCGCGCCGCCCGAGCTCCCGCGGCGCTTCTCGGCCTCCTTCTTCTCTTCGTCGGTCTCGTCGCCGACGCCGGAGCGCATCGCGTTCGAGCCCATGCCCGTGGCCATGCGCGCCATGTTGCGGAGGAACTCTTCGGGGATGCCGCCGGCCTTGTCCCAGGCGAGCGCCTGCGGGCGGATGATGTTCTTGGCGAGGCCGCGGATGCCCTCGCTCATCTCGAGCTGCTTCTTGCCGATGGAGAAATCGATGGTCATGGCTTTGCTTCCTTCTTCTTCTCTCGGCTCAGACGAACGCGTTCTGGGTGTCGGGGGTGGGCAGCACGAGGCCGGGATCGAGGGGACCCCCGATGGCCACGGCGCCGGCGAGCTGATCGGCGTGCTCGGCGGTCATTCCGCAGAGACCGATCTGCTTCGCATCACGCATGAACTTTTCGACGGGGTAGTCGCGCATGAAGCCGGCGCCGCCGTGCAGCTGCACGCCGTCGTCGCCGCAGCGCATCGCGGCCTCGTGCACGTAAGCGATCGCCTGCGCGCTGCGGAGGAGGCACTCCTTCTCCGTTCCTTCGCCCTTGTCGAACGCGTCCCATGCGGAGGCGGCGCGCCAGGTGAGGGCGCGTCCGGCGTCGACGTCCATCGCGCGGTCCGCGATGGTGAACGCGACCGCCTGGAAGTGGCCGATCGGCTTTCCGAACGCCTTGCGATTGTCGACGTACTCGCGCGTGACCTCGAACGCTGCACGCGAAAGGCCGACGCCACGAGCCGCGACGGTGACGGCATGGCGAGCGAAGAAGCGCACCACCGCAGCGGTGAAGTCCGTGCCGCCTTGGAGGCGTGCGCTCTCCGGAACGACGACGCCGTCGAGCGTGATGCCGCCGAAGCTCACGGCGTCGAGACCGAGCGTCGACTCACGCGCGTCGATCTTCAGACCGCTCGCGCCCTTCGCGACGAGGAACGCGCCGATGCCGCGCCAACCGGCGGCCTCATCGACCTGCGCCAACACGACGAAGTGATCGGCGAGGTCGGCGTTGATGACGTACGCCTTCGCGCCGTTGATCTGGAAGCCGCCGTCCGTCTTCTTCGCGGTCGTGACGAAGCCCGCGCGATCCTTGTTCGGCTTCGCCTCGCCCCACGCGACCGCGCCGAAGCGCGCATGGCCGCCTTCGCTCGTGAAGGGCTCGAGGGCCGCCTTCGCTTGCTCGGGGGTGCCGAGCTCGAGGACCGCGGTACCGAACGCGCCCGCGCCACCGAACGCGAAGCCCGCCGCGGGGTCGCCCCACGAGACCTCCTCCTCGAGGAGGACGGCCGTGGTCAGGCCGAGGCCCGCACCGCCAACGGCCTCGGGAAGCGCGACGAGGCCGAGGCCGAGATCGAACGCGGTCTTCCGGACCGCCTCCGGGACGCCTCGGAGGCTTTCGAATTCGCGGATCTTCGGCCGGAGCGCGTTCTTGGCGAACTGCGCCACCGACTCCACCATCAGCTTCTGGTCCTCGGTCGGCTCGAAAGAAATCATCGGCGTACCTGCGCGTGTTGGGGGGGCGACTTGCACCGGCAGCCTAGATTTCAGGCACCGGACGCAGAATGCTTTACGTGCTAAGTATCTCTGCCGCAAGCCAGAATGAACGGTGGTTCATTCGTTGGCGTTCCCGCGGGGGCTCGTCCGCAGCCCGTTGAATCTCCATCGCTACGGCTTGACGAATCCGGGCTCCCCCCGTAAGTTCCCGCCCCCTCGCCGCACCCGCGGCAGATCCAGCGAGATTTTCGAGAAGCCATGGCAACTCCCGCATCCGAACCGGCCGACGCAGCCCGCACCGTCGCGAACGCCCCCGTTCGCCGCAATCCGAACAAGAGCTTCCAGGCCACCAAGGAGCAGGGCGACCTCGGCCGCTCGTGGTGGGTCGTCGACGCGACGGACAAGCCCCTCGGGCGCCTCGCGAGCGAGGTCGCTGCTCGCCTTCGCGGCAAGCACAAGACCACGTACACCCCGCACGTCGACACCGGTGACTTCGTCATCGTCGTCAACGCGGCGAAGGTGAAGCTCACGGGCGGCAAGCTCGACAAGAAGTTCTACAACCGCCACTCCGGCATCCCCGGCGGCTTCAAGGCAACGAGCTACCGCGACCTCCTCGAGGACAAGCCCACGTTCCCGGTCGAGAAGGCCGTGCGTGGCATGCTCCCGAAGAACGTCCTCGGTCGCGAGATGTTCACCAAGCTGAAGGTCTACGCGACGCCGGACCATCCGCACGTCGCCCAGAAGCCCACCGCGTTCGAGATCAAGTGAGAGCACAGAGCAAATGAGCACCGCCACCACCCGCACGTACGCCACGGGCAAGCGCAAGACCGCCATCGCCCGTGTCTGGCTCTCTGCCGGCTCCGGCAAGGTCACCGTCAACGACAAGCCCGCCGAGCAGTACTTCGAGCGTGAGACGTCGATCATGGTGATGAAGCAGGCCCTCGAGCTCATCGAGGCCCTCGACCAGTTCGACGTGTGGGCCACCGTCAAGGGCGGCGGTCACGCCGCGCAGGCCTCGGCCATGCGCCACGGCATCTCCCGCGCGCTCATCGCGCTCGATCCGGAGAAGCGCAGCGTCCTCAAGCGCGCCGGCTTCCTCACGCGCGACGCGCGCAAGAAGGAGCGCAAGAAGTACGGCCAGCCCGGCGCCCGCAAGCGCTTCCAGTACTCGAAGCGCTAAACCGCTCCGCAGTCCGCGAAGGGTCGGCTCCGCAAGGAAGCCGGCCTTTTCGCTTTTGTGGTCTCCGCTCACGGAAACTGATGATCGTTCGAAGTATGGATGAAGTCGTTGTACTTCTGCACCACATCGCGCGGCCGGCCGTCGGTGCACGGGCCCATCTTGTCCGGGTCGACCTTGCCGTTCGCGGCCTTGGCCTTCGCCGGCGCGTCGCGGAGGCAGCGCAGGTACTCGCGTGACTTCTTCCGGTAGTCCTCGGCGGCGCGGTTGAACGAATCGAAGTTCGCCTTCGAGCGCGGGAAGTTCGAGTTGCTCGAGAGATCGAGCTCGCTCCGGTGGAGCAAGTTGTAGCCCTGCAGCTCGGTGAGCGCCTTGTCGAGCTCGGCGAACGACGCGTTGTAGAGCGCGAAGTCGACGTTGTCGTCCTCACCGACGGGATCGCCCGCCTCGACGAGCTCGCGCGCCGTGAGCAGCACGTGCTTGCGGTGGTAGCGGAACTTCCGGCCCTCTTCGCGCTCGATGCGCGCGAGTGACCGCTGCGCCAAGGGCTTCGTGATGCCATCCAGCGTCGAGTGGAGTCCGTTGTCCGCCTTCGAGAAGCTCGAGAACGCCGAGATGAGCCGAGGGTGCATGGCCTTGCCCTTGGCGAACTTGTCGTCCTTGAAGTTCTTGTTCTCGTAGTACGCGAACACCTCGTCGATGAGCCCGTCGAGCTCGGTGACGGTACGCGCGAAGTCGTCTCCCGCCGCCTCGAGCTTGGGGTCCTTCGGGGCCAGCAGCTTCGCCTTGGCGAGGCCTGCCGTACACCGCTGCGCCGCGCCCTGGGGCAGATCGAAGAGGCCGAGGACCGCACGCTCTTGGCCGGTGGGACCCGTCTTCGGGTTCACCCAGGAGAAATAGCGCGACCGGGTTGCGTGGACGGGCGACGACAGCGTGTTGAGGCAGATGATGTACGCGTCGAGCTTCTCCTGCATCGCCTCGTCTTGGTCGTCCTGCAGGGTGCTGGCCGGGACCGTCGTCGCTGCGACCCCCGCGTCCTTCGACGCCTTGCCGCGGCTCAGGAGCTTCTTGCAGCCCAGCGTTCCCGTCATCGCGCTCATCACGAGCGCCCCCACGAGGGCAAGTGTGCCCAAACGTCCCGACATCGAGCGAGGATAGACCCCTACCGCCTGGCACCGGAAGTGATAAGAAAAGGGCGTGATTCGTCGTCGTTCCGCCCGGACCTTGAAGCTCGCCCTCGCCGCTGCGGCCGTCCTTGCGGGCCTCGGCGCGACGCGTCCGTCCGAAGCATCGATCGTCGAGCGCATCGTCGCCGTCGTCGGTGAGCGGCCCATCCTGCTCTCGGAGCTCCGTCAGCGCGGTCGCCCCCATCTCTGGCGCATCGCTACGACCACGGCGAACCCCACGCAACAGGCCGCTCAAGAGAGCGAGATGTTCCGCGAGCTCTTGAACCGCCTCATCGATGAGCGACTCGAAGAGAACGCCGCGGACAAGTCGCACATCACGGTCTCGCCGGAGGAGGTCGACAACGGCATCCGTCAGGTTGCAGCCCAGACCAAGCTCCAGCCGCGCGACGTCGTCAACGAGGCGAAGAAGCAGGGCCTCACCGAGCAGGACTACCGCGACGAGATCCGCCGTCAGGTGCTCGAGGGAAAGCTCATCCAGCTCCGCGTCCGTGGCCGTGTCCGCGTGACCGAGCAAGACGCACGCGCCGCGTACGTCCACTGGCAGAAGGAAATCACCCAGCAGCACCCGGTCGATCTCAAGATCATCGTGCTCCAGGTCCCGCCTGGCGTGAGCCCGCAGACCTCGGCGGCGCGCGAGGTGCTCGCGCAAGACATCGTGATGCGTGCGCGTCGCGGCGAAGACTACTGCGCGCTGGTCACGCAGTTCAGCCAAGACCCGAGCACCGTGAATACGTGCGGGTCGCGCGGCCTCGTGCCGATGGCGGCGCTCTTCCCCGAGCTCCAGCAAGCCGCGACCTCACTGAAGCCCGGCGAGACCGCCGACCCGATCCCGTTCCGTGATCCGAACGGCAACTCGGCCATCCTCGTGGTGCAGCTCGCCAACGCCCCCGCCGCCCTTCCCCCGTTCGAGCAGGTGAAGGACCAGATGATGGAGCGAGCGTTCGGCGAAGCCACGGAGCGCCAGCGCAAGCTGTGGCTCTCGGAGCTGCGCCGCGGCGTGTACATCGACGTCCGCCTCTGAGAGCGAGAGGTCTGAGAAAAGCACAAAAGCACAAAGGGGATTTGCTGCGCGCTGCGCGCTGCAAATCCCACTTCGTGCTTTCGCGTTTTTCTCAGACCTCTCGGTCTGGAATCACTGCTCCGTGGTCTTGACCTTGCCGTCGAGGATCTCGGCGAGGCGGTTCACGGCGCGCGTGGCGTTCGACTTCGACGCGTAGTTCTCACCGCGCGCGATGACTTCGCCGTTCTTGGCGACGAGGCGGATCGAGTGGCTGCCGCCCGAGGTCTCGAAGACTTCGTAGCTCGCGGACTCGCTGCCGTTCGCGACGACCGAGGCGATGCCGCCGCGGGCGCTCTGCGCCGACGAGTAAGCCTGAGAGCCGAGCATGATCTCGCCGTTCGCAGCGCGAAGGCGGAAGTACGACTTGCCGTCCTCGCCCTTGAAGAGCTCGAAGCTCTCGCGGCGCGGTGCAGCCTGGGTGGCGTTCTTCGCGAGGCGCACGAGCGCGCGGACCGAGCGGCCGCCGCGTTCTGCGTTCGACTTCGAGGCGTACAGCTCGCTCGAGCCGATGACCGCGCCGTTGGCCGCGATGAGGTTGAAGTACCAGTCGCCGTTCGACGCCTGCTTCACGTCGAAGTTGCGCTTGTCAGCGCCGTTCTCGAGGACAGAGCCGACGCCGTTCTGCGCGGAGCCGAGCTTGGTGTAGCCCTGCGAACGGAGAACGTTCTCGCCGTTTCCGGCCATGAGGTTGAAGTAGTAGTGGCCGTCGAGGCCCTGGAAGGTCTCGAAGAACGCACTGCGCGAGACAACGTCCTGCGACGTCTCCTCGACCTCGGCGCCGTCATCCGTCTGCTCCGTGGGGGCCACGCAAGCAATGGTGGACAGGGACATGGCGACGACCGCGGCAAGGGCGCTGATGTGGCGGATCATGATCTTCGAGCTCCGGACTTCCTTTCTCAGATTCAAACATCGCCCGACGTGCCTGAACGGCCTGCCAAGCGGTGGGGCCCCCGAGCTACTGCTCGGACACCTTTCGCGCAGCCGACTCGGTGAGCCGCCGCGACGCGAGGTGACTTCTAGCATCGCCTAGTGTGCGTGCAAGTAGTTTCTTATCCTCAAATTCTCCCCATGACGCCACCTTGTCGGATGCCCGTTTCACCGGGCAAATCAGGCCGAAACGCAGTAAACCGGCCGCCATGCGTCGCCTTTTTCCTGCTGTCGCCGTCCTGATCCTCGCCGCGTGCGGAGGCTCCGACCCGCCGCCCCAGGTGGCGAAGAAGCAGAGCGTGCTCGCCTCGATCGGCAGCGGTGAGCCGAAGGTCGCCCCGCCGCCGAAGAAGGAGCCGCCGCGTGCGGATCCCACGCTGCTCGCGCGCAGCGTTCTCTTCTCGAACCCCGATCGCGCGATGCCGACCCTCAGCCCCGACGGCAAGCGCCTCGCGTACCTGTCGAGCGTCGAAGGCGTGCTCAACGTGTGGGTCGCCCCGGTCGGCGATCTCGCGAAGGCGAAGCCGGTCACGCAGGACAAGAAGCGCGGCATCCGCACCTACCGCTGGGCGTTCGACAACGATCACATCCTCTACTCGCAGGACAAAGACGGCGACGAGAACTGGCACCTCCATGCCGTCGATCTCAAGACGAACGCGGACAAGGATCTCACCCCCGCGGCGGGCGTGCAGGCCCGCATCGAGGCCATCAGTCATCGCATCCCGGGCGAGGTGCTCGTCGGGCTCAACGATCGCGACAAGCGGTTCCACGATGTCCATCGCATCAACATCGCGACGGGCGCAGACAAGCTCGTCCAGAAGAACGAGGCGTTCGCGTCGTTCGCCTGCGACGACGACTTCAAGGTCCGCCTTGCCATGCGTCCCGAGAAGGATGGCAGCACGTCGGTCATGGAGCCGGACGGCAAGGGCGGCTTCCGCGATCTCTCGAAGATCCCGCTCGCCGACACCATGACCACGGAGGTCGTCGGCTTCGACAAGACCGGCAGCAAGGCGTACCTGACGGACAGCCGCGACCGCGACACCGCGGCGCTCGTCGAGCTCGATCTCGCCACGAAGAAGACGAAGGTGCTCCTCGATGACGGTCAGGCGGACGTCAACGACATCGTCCAGCACCCTACCGAGCGAAAGATCCAAGCGGCGCTCGCGAGCTACGATCGCCTCCGCTGGCACGCCATCGACGCGACGCTCCGCGCCGATCTCGACGTCATCCAGACCGCAACGCCCGGCGACATTCGTCTGCTCAGCCGCGCGCTCGACGACAGCAAGTGGGTCGTGTCGTCCGTCCTCAGCGATGGGCCCGTGAAGTTCTGGCTCTACGATCGCTCGAAAAAGAAGCTCGATTATCTCTTCGCGAACATCAAGGCGCTCGAGACGACCAAGCTCGCCAAGACGAGCCCCGTCATCCTGAAGTCGCGCGACGGACTCGATCTCGTCAGCTACCTCACGCTCCCCGCCGCGACCGATGCGGACGGCGACGGTCAGCTCGACGCCGGCAAGGGCCCGCTGCCGATGGTCCTCCTCGTCCACGGCGGTCCTTGGGCTCGCGACGAGTATCGCCTCGACAAGAACCACCAGTGGCTCGCCTCGCGCGGCTACGCGGTGCTCAGCGTGAATTACCGAGGGTCGACGGGCTTCGGAAAGAAGTTCATCAACGCTGCCGACAAACAGTGGGCCGCGAAGATGCACGACGATCTCCTCGATGCGGTCGGCTGGGCCGTCGCGCAGAAGATCGCCGACAAGGACAAGGTCGCCATCTACGGCGGCAGCTACGGCGGCTACGCCTCGCTCGTGGGGCTCACGTTCACGCCCGACACGTTCGCGTGCGGCGTCGACATCGTCGGGCCGTCGAACCTCGTCACCCTCCTGCAGTCGATCCCTCCCTACTGGGAGTCGGAGATCGAGCAGTTCACCAAGCGCATCGGCGATCACCGGACCGAGGAGGGGAAGAAGTACCTCCTCTCGGTCTCGCCGCTCTCACGCGTCGATCAAATCAAGAAGCCGCTCCTCATCGGGCAGGGCGCGAACGACCCCCGCGTGAAGCAAGCCGAGAGCGATCAGATCGTGAAGGCGATGCAGGCGAAGAACATCCCGGTCACGTACGTCCTCTACCCGGATGAAGGTCACGGCTTCGCGCGGCCCGAGAACTGGAAGTCGTTCAACGCCGTCGCAGAGGTCTTCCTCGCGCAGTGCCTCGGCGGTCCGTACGAGCCGATCGGCGCTGATTTCAAGGGCTCGAGCCTCACGGTACCGGCGGGCAAGGAGAACGTCACGACGCTGGCCGACACGCTGGGCAAGTAGCCCCACGTGTTACGCTGAACGCATGCGGATCGCGTTCGGCGCGGCCATCGCCATCCTCCCCACGCTCGCGATCGTCGCAGCGTGCGGGACGACGCCGAGCGCCGCGACCGACGAGCCGATCGAGCTGCCCGATCGTGCCGCCCCGCCCGATACGGGGAAGGAAGCTGCGGCCACCGATAGCAGTGCGCCGCCCAACGATGCGGCCGCCGATTCGGATGGAGCTCTCGCGCAGAAGCTCTGCGCAGAGCCCGATCTGCTCCTCTGTTTCTCGTTCGAGGGGGAGGTCAAAGAAGGGTCGCTGAATCCGTTCGTACCGATCGACACCCAAGGCGTGACGTTCGCTCCGGGCAAAGTGGGACAGGCAGCCGTGCTCACGGACACGAGCTACATGCGGTACGCGGCGCTGCCGCTGCTCACGGTCCCGATCTCGACGGTCGAAGCGTGGGTGAAGCCAACACAGCTCCTCGCGGAGAGCGTGATCTTCGACGCCGACGAACGCTACGCGATGGCCGCGCTCCCCGACGGCTCGCTGAAGTGCAACTCCACCGTCGTCGTATCCGGTGGCCAGCTGCCCATTGGCGCGTGGACGCACGTTGCGTGCGTGTACGACGGAGCAAAGGTGCTCCTCTATGTCGGCGGCGTCCTGGTCACGATGGCCGACGGAACAAACGGCCTAGCCCCGGTGAGCACAGCCTCCGCGATCGCGGGCAATGCCCCGTCGGGCCAACCCTTCGTCGGCGCCATCGACTCGTTCCGAGTCTTCAAATCCGCGCGCACCGCAGCCCAGATCGCCGCGGCCGCGCAGTGATCCTCTCTCTCTCAGGGCTTCGCGGATTCGATCGCTGCCACGAGATCCGCTTCGCTCTTCTCCGGACCGCCGACCCACGCGACCGTGCCCTTGCCGTCGAGCACGTACGTGACCGGCAGATCGCGCACGCGGTAGCGCGCGGCGAGCACCTGCTGGTTGTCGTGCACGATCGGGAACGTCAGCTTGTAGGTGGCGACGAGCTCTCGCGCTTCGCTCTCGCGCTCGTCTTCCGAGACGCCGACGATCACGATCTCGGGATGCTTCGCGTGGAGCTTCTCGATCGCGGGGAGCGTGCGGATGCACGGCTCGCAGTACTTCGCGACGAACTTCACGACGACGACCTTGCCCGCGGTCGCGACCTCGACCTTCGTGCCGTCGACGGCGTCACGCTTGAAGGTGGGCGCGGGCTTACCGAGGAGGGAGCTCTGCGTGGAGGGCGGCGGCGCGGCGGGAGGCGTGCTCCCGCCGCAAGCGGCGAGAAGAGCAACGAGGGCGAATCGCTTCATCATTGGCACGCGGTGCAGCTCGACTTGAAGCACGCGGCGAGCTTCCGGAAACACTGAATCCCGGCGTCGTCGTAGTTCCTGACGTTCCCGGCGTCCTCGGGGGTGGTGCCGAGCTCGGCGCACTTCGCTTTGTTCTCCGGATCTCCCGTGAAGGCGCACGACGTCACGAACTCGCTGATCGCGGGCGTGTTGCAGCACTCGACGAGGACCTCCGGGCAGCTTTCCACGAAGCACTTGCCACATGGATCGTTGCGGAGCAGCGCCCTCTCCTGCGACGACGAGCTCTTCTGGATGGTCACCTCGCACTGCTTGCAGGGCGGAAGCGCGCCCTGGACACAGTTGCTGTGGATGCAGTTGTGCGCCTCCGGTTCGCGCTGGCTGTCGCCGCCGTCGTCGGAGACCGCCGGCTTCGACTTTTGGTAGTCAAAGCAGCCCCACGAGTTGTTCGCGCCGGGCGGCGCCTGTCCGTTCCACGGCTGCCGTGCGCACTCCTTCATGTCCTTGAACCATGCCTTCTGCGTGGTCCGGTCTTCCTTGCATGCGTACTCGATGTCCGCCTTGCAGTTCGTCTCGATGCACGTGGAGCAGGCGGTCGCGTCGTAGTCGTTGCCGTAGTTGTCGTTCTTCAGGAGCGAGCACGCGCCAGCACTTGATCCTGACGAGCCCGATGAGCCCCCCGTCGGATACCCGTCCGTGTCGCTCAGCTTTCCCAGCACCACCACGGTGCACGCGGTACCAAGCCCTCCGAGCAGCGCCGTGGCGAGGAGGAGGCGAAGGCCAATCACCAGAACACCCAGCCCGCCGTTGCCGCGACGCCGCTCGGGCTCGGCGACACGCCGACCTTCACCTTCGAGGGCAGGATGAAGATGCCGACGACGGCGAGAACGGTGAGCCCGAGCGAGACATCGGCGAGGATCGCCATCGTCTTCGCCTTGCCGCGCTCGTTCTGCGCCTCAGGCGAGCAGGTCTGCTTCTCCTCGCTGCAGCCGTCGGCCACCTTACCCGCGGCGCTGAGCGCGGCGAGCCCGAACGCAGTCGTCGAGATGCCTGCGCCGACCGCGACATACGCGAGCACCGCGCGCCACGGATTCGCGTGCTCCTGCGGATCTCCCGTCGGACCTCCTGCACCACCCGACCCGTACGAGGGATACGCGGGCGGGGGAGTCATCGGATCGACCACGCACGCGCCGTTCTCGAGATGCGAGCCGGCGAGGCAACTCACTTGCACCGGCGGCGCGACCGGCGGCGGCGTGCGCTCGGGCGCGGCCTCGTCGTCGACGCAGCGGCCGTTGAACATGTGTTGGCCGAATGCACACGTCACCGCGACGCTCGCGACGCTCGGCTTCACCACCGGCTTCACGGCGGTCTTCACCACCGGCTTGGCGCCGGGCTTCACGCATTGACCGTCCTCGATGCGCTCGCCCTTCTTGCACTTCGGCGGCTTCACCGGCGCGGTGGGCCTCTCGGCGATCACCGGATCGGGCGCGGGAGGCGTGGGCAGCGGCGCAACGGGCACGGGCACCGGCGCGATGACGGCCTTCCTGCCCTTCGCCAGTGGCATCACTTCGATCTGGAGGAGCGCGCCGCATCCCTCGGGCGGAGCCTTGTCGGAGATCGTGGCGCGGGTGCACGCGGCTTCGTCGCCGTCGTGCTGGATGGTCTCACGCATCGCGGTGCTCTTGGCGCCACCGCCCACGCCGGGGAGCAGGGTGCTCGCGCCGCCACCGATCTCGGCGTCACTACCGGCGGAGAACGTGAACGAGCCGACGGTGAGCGCGGCGATCACGTGCGTGGCCTCCGAGCATTCGCCCTCGAGCTCTTCGCGGTACACGTTCGTGCTCGTCGACTCGTAGCGGCCGACGATGGTCATCTGCACGTTGAGCTGACCGGACTGCGCGAGCTTCGTCTCGAGCTTCACGGCGCCGACCGGCATGCTGGCGTAGAGCTCGTCGGCGTCTTTGATGACGACCTTGCTCTGCTTGCGCGTGATCGGCGAGTAGCTGTAGGCGGTGTTCGTGCTCTTCACCGTGCAGCGCGGAAGGACCGCCAGCTCGCAGCCTTCGTAGCGCACGGCCACGAGACCACGACGGCTCACCGACTCGAGTCGACCGCGCGCCGCGTCGGGCCACTCGACGATGAGCGGCTCGGACTGGCTCTTGGCGACCTTGCACTTGGCCTGTTTGTCGGTCGGCAGCTCAGGCGTGCGCAGCGTCTGCGAGGCGGCGTTCTGACCGGTACTGCCGCAACCGCCCAACCCCAACGCGATGGGGGCAAACGCGACCAGGACGAGGGAGGAGAGGAGTCGCGGCGCAAACATCGGGGGCGCGGCTTTTTACGTCAACCGCAGGGAAAAGTCCCCCCCTAGGTGCCTACTTCTTGCGGATGTCGCCCTTCGAAAGGTGCGTGATCGCGTCGCTCAGACCGTCGAGCGTGAGGTGAAACATCGGAAAGACCTTTCCGATCTGCTCTGCGGTGCCGCCGCGCCAATAGGAAGGCGGGTCGGGATTGAGCCATGCGAAACGCCGGAAGTGATCGGCGAGACGGACGAGCCACTTCATGCCGGTCTGCGGCGGCCCGTGGTGACCGGTGGCGTAGTACTCGTAGTCCCCCGCGCCGAGCAGCTCGGCGGGGTGCATGGCGGCGTCGCCCACCATGATGAGCTTCCACTCCGGACCGAGGGTGTGGAGCAGATCGTCGAGCGGCTGCGGCTCGCTGAAGGTCTCGGTCTCGTAGACGCGGCCATACACGCAGTTGTGGAAGTAATACGTCTTGAGCTGACGGATGTTCGACGCGCGCTTCGCTGCCGAGAACAGGCGCGACATGATCTGCACGTGCGGATCCATCGAGCCACCGACGTCCATCAAGAGCAGCACGCGCACGTTCGACTTTCGCGGAGCGCGCGTGATGATCTCGAGCTCGCCGGCGTTCTGCGCCGTGGCGTCGATGGTGGCGTCGATGTCGAGCTCGTTCTGTTGGCCCTCGCGTTGGAACGCTCGAAGCTTGCGGAGCGCGACCTCGATCTGTCGGATGTCGAGGATGATGTCGGATCGGTAGGGCCGATACTTGCGCGCGTCGGCGATGCCCATCGCGCTCCTCCCGCCGCCGGCCGGACCCACGCGTAGGCCTGAGGGGTTCGCGCCCTGCGCTCCGAAAGGGCTCGTGCCGCCCGTGCCGATCCAGCGGTTGCCGCCTTGGTGGCGCTCCTGCTGTTCCTTCATGCGCTCTTCGAAGAGCTTCTTGAGCGCTTCCATGTCGAGCGACTGCATGGCCGCGAGCTCCTCTTCGGAGAGCTCTTTGCGATTGGCGGGATCCTTGAGCCACTCCTCGAGCTCGTCGATGAGCTCGATGGAGAGGCCGCTCACGCCCTTGAAGTGCGAGAGGAAGGCTTCGTCGAACTTGTCGAGGTCGCTCTCGCGGTGCACGCAGATGGCGCGCGCGAGGTGATAGAAGCCGTCGAGCGAGCTGTCGTGCAGGCCCATGCCGAGCGCCTTCGCGAGGGCGACGGCCTCCTGCGCGCCGACCTTCACCTTGCGTGCGCGAAGCTCGTAGAGGAAGGGAACGAACGCGCCGCTCATCGCGAGAACCCGATGCCGCAGCGGCTGTCGCCGAGCGTGCGTGCTTGGATGTCGTAGTCACCGAGGGGCACGGCGGCGGGCAGCACGATGGCGCCGTCGTACGCGCCGCGTTCATCGGTGGCGAGCTGACCGATCGCGAGGTCGCCCTGTGCGCGGCTGTGGAGCACGACTTCGACGGTGACGTGGCCGCAGGGTTCGCCGTCGGCGGAGACCTGACCGCGAACCTTGAACGGCGCGCCGCGATGGGCGTCGGTGCCGGCCGGC
>JADMIO011096032.1_pt1 | contig 20152 bp, 14 predicted proteins | sample 8958161 | NCBI WGS metagenome assembly JADMIO01 (sample SAMN16585339, study PRJNA669376) | soil metagenome | isolation source: Crop rotation soil | place: USA: Cullars Rotation, Alabama | collected 2011 | reverse complement strand
CCGCGACTTCAAGTCACGTGAATTCCAAGCTTCGGATCCCACTGTGCTGGAAAGATTTTCCGCGCTCGAGCTTGAGCGTCGCGCGGGCTTGATCGTCATCGCGCTGATTATCGTGATCGCGGTTTTGAATATCACCACGACGCTGGTCCTGGTCGTCGTCGAGCGGCGTCCGGACATTGCGATGCTGCGAACGATGGGAGCGAAAACAGCGAGCGTGATGTTGATCTTCATCGCCGAAGGCGCCCTGATTGGATCGATTGGCGCCGTAATCGGCGTAATCGTTGGATGGCTCGCTTGTGTTTTAGGAAACCGCTACCAGCTTGTTCGTCTCCCTACAGATGTTTATTCGATTGGCAGTGTCCCTTTTAATGCCCGGCTCAGCGATATTGCAGTTGCCGCAATTGTTGCCATATCGCTGACTTTGGTTGCGACTATTTATCCGGCCTACGCCGCCGCGCGAATGAAGCCGATCGAGATTTTTAGAGAACGATGATCGTCGAAGTGAAAACAGAACGAGAAGACAAAGGAGCCATTTCGACGTCACGATCAGAACTGCGCGTCGAGCACGTCGCGAAAAGTTTCAGGACGCCCGACACGTCGATTCGCGTTCTTGAAGACGTCTCGTTCACTTCAATCGCAGGAGAAACCACGGCCATTATGGGCGCGTCCGGCGCCGGCAAGTCCACGCTTCTCAACCTCATCGGCGAATTAGAAACCGCTGACCGCGGGACCATGCGTCTTCTACCGAACAAGCAACTGAGCCGGCCAAGTTTTGTGTTTCAATTTCATTACTTGCTGTCAGATTTAAACGTTTTGGAAAATGTTGAGCTGCCGCTTTTGATCGAGCGACAGCCGCCAAAATCGGCGCGAGAGCGCGCGCTGGCAGAGCTCGAAGCGGTGGGTTTGACTGAGCGGTTATCACACAGAGTCGGGGAATTGTCAGGCGGCGAGCAGCAGCGGGTCGCGATCGCGCGGGCGCTGGTGACTCGTCCGGCTGTCGTCCTCGCAGACGAGCCAACGGGAAATTTAGACAAGACTACAGCGAGCGAAATCGGCATCTTGCTGACGAATTATGCCCGGAAGAACACCGCAATCGTTCTAATAGCAACCCATAATGACCATCTCGCAAGAATGTGTGACAAGGTCCTTTTCCTCAATAATGGACGAATCGAAACGACTGAAGGCCTTAACCACTCCTGAAAATAACGTCGAGTTGCGCGTATTACCATAGAGCACCGGAAACAAAATTTTTGCCTTTACCGCAAACGGGTTATAATGCGACCGGTTGCCGGGCGAGTTAAGCATTTCCGCCCGGCATGGTAATCATAGGCAGCCTTTTAACGGACTAATTAATGTTCGAACGCTATACTGAAAAAGCTCGCCGAGTAATTTTCTTCGCACGTACGAAGCCTCGCAGTTTGGCGCGCATGCAATTGAGCCCGAACACCTGCTGCTCGGTCTCATGCGCGAAGACAAAACACTGACCGGCCGTTTCTTTCCGCGCGCTCAGCTTTCAATCGAATCAATTCGAAAAGAAATCGAAGGCCGCACTCTTTTAAGAGAAAAGATTTCAACTTCAGTTGAATTGCCGCTCGCGCCGGAAACCAAGCGCGTGCTGGCCTTCGCTCATGAAGAGAGTGATCGCCTGCAACATCGTCACATTGGGACGGAACACTTGCTGCTCGGTCTGCTTCGCGAAGAACGTTCTATGGCCGCTGAGATCCTTTACGAGCGTGGACTGCGCTTGAACGCAGTGCGCGATGAGATTTCACGCCAGACAGGTCACGAGACGCGTACTACGCAGAAGAAAGATACGCCGCATCTGGCCGAGTTTTCGCGCGACCTGACTGAAGATGCCAGCAATGACAAGCTCGATCCTTTGATTGGTCGCGAACCTGAGATTGAGCGCCTCGTCCAGATACTCTGTCGCCGCACGAAAAATAACCCTGTGCTCATCGGTGAGCCCGGAGTTGGCAAGACCGCCATTGTCGAAGGCCTCGCGCAACGCATTGTTTCGGGTGACGTTCCTTCGTTTCTCGAGAACAAGAGAATTCTTTCACTCGATCTTTCGTTGATTGTGGCTGGAACGAAATATCGTGGGCAGTTTGAAGAGCGCTTGAAACAAATCATGCGCGAGCTGATGGAGAACCCGCAGTACATCGTCTTCATCGATGAGTTACATACTTTGGTCGGAGCTGGTTCCGCTGAAGGTTCGCTTGATGCGGCCAATATTTTGAAGCCCGCGCTTTCTCGTGGCGAGATTCAATGCATCGGCGCGACGACGCCGGCCGAGTTTCGAAAGTCGATCGAAAAAGATCGCTCCCTGGAGAGACGTTTCCAAGCCGTCAAAGTTCCGCCGCCTGCCGAAGCTGAGGCAGTTGAAATTCTCATGGGAGTGCGCGAGCGGTACGAAACCTTCCACCAGGTGCATTACACACAAGATGCATTGGAAGCCGCTGTCTATCAGTCGCACCGGTACATTCCCGATCGTTTTCTTCCCGACAAAGCTATTGACGTGATTGACGAGGCAGGAGCCCGCGTCAAACTTCGCGTGCGCCGCGAGCAGGGCAATCTTGAAGATTGGGACACGCAGTTAAATGATTGGTCGCGGTCTTCGTATGAAGACGCCGCTACCGGCAACAGTGACGACGCCATCGTTTCGGCGAAGGTCACACGCGACGATGTCGAGGAAGTCATAGCGCGCTGGACTGGAATTCCCGTTACTTCCCTTAAAGAAGAAGAGCAACAAAAACTACTGCGGATCGAAACCGAACTTCACAAGCGAGTCGTTTCTCAACGGCCGGCAATTTCGGCGTTGGCTCGCGCCATCCGACGTTCGCGCGCCGGTCTTAAGAATCCGTTGCGTCCAGTTGGCTCGTTCCTGTTCCTTGGACCTACCGGCGTCGGCAAAACCGAAGTCGCGCGATCGCTCGCTCAATTCCTGTTTGGAAGTGAACGCGCGCTGATTCGCTTTGACATGTCCGAGTTCATGGAGAAGCATTCGGTTTCCAAGCTAATCGGATCTCCGCCAGGCTACGTCGGACACGAAGAAGGCGGACAGCTTACGGAACGCATCAAGCGCTCTCCTTACTCAGTTTTGCTCTTTGACGAAATCGAGAAAGCTCACCCGGACATCTTCAATATCCTGCTCCAGGTTTTTGAAGACGGCATTCTGACGGACGCGCTGGGTAATGCGATCGACTTCAAGAACACAATCATTACGATGACTTCCAATATTGGAGCTCGGCATATTCAGAAGAAAGGCACCATGGGCTTCCAGGGCTCGAGCGATATCACTCGGACAAAAATGGAAGAGATGGTCATGTCTTCTGTGCGCCAGACCTTTAACCCGGAATTCATCAACCGGCTGGACGAGATCATAATTTTCGATCAACTGGGTGATGAAGATCTGTTGGAAGTTGTTCAGTTACAGATCGATCAGATGAACCGGACGATGAGCCGGCACGGCCTCGAAGTGCGACTGTCTGAAGAAGCGAAGCGTTGGATTGTTGAGAAAACGTGCGCCGATCGTTCGTACGGCGCCCGGCCGTTGCGTCGCGCGCTGCAAAAACATGTTGAAGACCCGCTGTCGGAAGCCCTGATACAGGGACATCTGGCTGGAACATCGCTCATTGACGTTTACGTCGATGGTGACGAACTGAACTACCGTAACGCCGGAGTTGAAGATGTCGCTGACGAATTATTGATTCATTAGAGGCTGCGGCTCGGTTCGGAAACAAATCGGGAAGTTAAGAGCAAGGCAAAGGCTTGACCCAACGGCTTTTGCCTTTTTCTTTTGCCTTTTTACTTTTGGCTTTGCGGTTGGGTATAATGCGCCACTTTGTAGGAGTCGAACTGGCAACTGGAGTGTGACCCAGGGAATCCAAAGGTTTCCTCGGATAATTGGCGAGTACGACTTTGCACGAAGTTGGTTTTTGCCTTTATTTTCAAGCTAAGACTAATTTATCACCTTAATACGCTCCCCAACGCTTCCGACAAGTCCGGTAAGAAACACTTGAGGGAACAGGCGCTTATGCACTCTTATCGCGGGTTTTTGGTCTTCCTGCTGACTGGATTTATCGGTTTTAGCACGTTCTTATTCGCACCAAAGCTAACTCACGCTCAGCAACCATCCCAGCAACGAACGGTTGAAGACGTTCAAATTATTGGCAATCGCCGCCTTCGTCGAGAAGACATTCTCTATTACGTACAGATCCGTCCAGGCGATACGTTTAGCGAAGCCCAGATTCAAAGAGACCTTCAAACGATCCTGTCATTGAACTTTTTTGACAAGGTCCAATCGCGCGTTTACACGGAAGAGGGTCCGCGCGGCGGCGTAGTGGTGATCTTTGAAGTAAAAGAACTGCCCATAATTCGTGATCTCCAGTTCGAAGGTTTGCACAGTGTCGCAGAGTCCGATCTTTTAAAAGCGTTCCGCGAACGACGCGTCGGTGTGTCGAAGGAAAGCATTTACGATCCAGTCAAAGCCCGCAACGCCGTTCGAGTCATCAAGGAATTACTTGCTGAAGGTGGCCATCCGAACGCGACCGTCGAACAACGTCGCGAAGACATTTCCCAAACGTCGATTGGTTTGACTTTCGTTATTCACGAAGGCGAACGCGTCCGCGTAATGGACATTGAATTCGAAGGCAATCAAATCTTCAGTGACAAATCTCTGCGGAACCAAATGAAGTATGTTAAGGAAGCCGGACTCATCACGCGCTTTCAAAGTAAAGACATACTTCACCGCGAGAAGCTGGAATTTGATCTGCGTAAGGTTGATAACTACATGCGCTCGAAGGGCTACCTTCAAGCGCGTCACGGCGAGCCGCGGGTCGAAGGCATCGGCAAACGCAGAACAGGTTTTCCAATTTTGCCGTTGCCGCTGCTGTCCTCTATCGATGAAGGTTTGCGGATCACCGTGCCGATCACTGAAGGCAAGCTTTTCCGTTTGGGAGAATTGAAGATCGAAGGCAACTCAATCTTTTCTGAAGCTCAGATTCGACAAGTCATCGGTCTTAACAAGGGTGACGTCGCCAACGGCGAGAAAATCGGCAAGGCGCTTTACGAGAACTTGAAGAAATTCTATGGCGCTCAAGGGTTCATTGAATATACCGCCGAACTGAACCCGACTTTCAAAGACAATCCAACCAATCCTAATGAAGGAATTGCGGATTTTGTTGTCACAATCGACGAAGGCAAGCAATTCCAACTTAGCCGTTTAGAGTTCATCGGTAACACGTTTACCCGCGACAACGTTTTGCGCCGCGAAGTTCTAATCAACGAGGGTGATATTTACGATCAGAGCCGTTGGGAGTATTCGATCATCAAGCTGAATCAGCTTGGCTATTTTGATCCGATTGATAAGGACAAGGACGCTGACTTCAAAACTGACGACGAACAGGCGACCGTCTCTATCAATTTGAAAGTTAGCGAAAAGGGACGCCAGCAGATCTCGTTCAACGGCGGACTTTCCGGAATCGGTGGATCGTTCTTTGGTTTGGATTACTCGACAAACAACCTTCTCGGACGCGGCGAAATCCTGTCACTTCAATTGGCGGCAGGAAACCGGCAGAAGTCGTTCCAGTTTTCTTTCACTGAACCCTACATCAGGAACCGGCCGATCACGGCAGGCTTTTCAATCTTCGCGTTTACGCAGCAGTTCTTTGGCGAGGGTACGTTACTTTCTCAAAACGTCAACGCCATTCAGGGAATCGTTGGCAGCACGCTGGATACATTCAATGTAAGCGAAGAAAATTTGTTCACGCGTACGTCCTACGGCGCGTCGATCTTCCTGAGCAGCCCGTTGTCCGAGTTCTATCGTAAGCGCCAATTCACACAGTTTTCGCGCGTTGGACTTTCCTATCAAATTTCACAAACGAGCGTAAAAGATCCGAAGGTTAACTCTGCGGGCAATCAGTCGACGTTTATTCCAGTCATCTATAGTCAGCCAAACATCATCACCAGCCGCGTGACCGGGACTTTTTCGTATGACACGCGTAACGCGAGCGTCGATCCCACGCAGGGCAAAGAACTCTCTGTCGCTTTAGCACTTGCGGGTCTGGCTGGAGACGTTCGCACTTACGCTCCGACGGTTTCCTATTCACAATTCTTCCCAGTAAGACGCACGAAGTCGGACCATCCGGAAGTCTTTGGTTTCCGCATCATCGCGGGCACAGTCGGTAGCTTCGCGACATCGAGCAAGATTAGAAACTCGAACTCGCTCGCGTTTGTCGATGGCGTCCCGATCTTTGAACGCTTCTTTCTGGGTGACGAGTTTACGATTCGCGGTTACAACGTGCGCTCGATTAGTCCTGTAACGCCCCTCGATACTTTTGTCACGTCGCGCAATGTAGTCATCGCTTCGAATCCCGGCGGCACGCCGACTCCCGTGGCGGGCGTTCCAAGCAATCTCTCCAACATCGGGGTCTTTACTGGCATCGGCGGCGCTAATTCAGTTTCACTGCCGCGCTCCTTTACCTCGATCGGTGGCGACACACAGGTCCTCGGCAATTTTGAATATCGTATTCCGATTCTCGGAGACAAATTCGCCGCCGCGGCCTTCGCTGACATTGGGTCGGCATTCAATCTGCGGTCAAAGGGCGATCAGTTCTTCAATAGTAATTTCCTCGACGATCAGCCTTTCTTGTCGACAGTTGGAGTAGTTCGCTGTGACCGACTATCGGGCGTGGGTTTCGCTACCGTCAGCTTGTCGACGCTCGCTGCTTGCAACCGAAATAGCCAGTTGGCGTTGGTTGCCGGTGCCAGCGGTATTCCGGGACTCGTGATGCGTGATAACCGACTGGTCTCGACGACAGAACTTCAGAATGCAATTAACCTCGGCCCAGTTGATCCCTTCTCAGCCTTGCCGTTTGGTTTCCAACAGGTTTTCCTTCGCGGTCAGGCACAAACCAATACCGCGGTTCGGTTATCGCAATCGTTGTTTAGCAAATTCAAGGATTTTCGCAGCAGTCTTGGAATGGAGTTGCGCGTTCAGGTACCGGTCATCAACGTGCCTTTTCGCTTGATATTTGCTTATAATCCGAACGCGCGGCAAGACCAGGTGATTGACGGTTTTCCGTTTTTCTTCAACGAGAAAAAGCGAGTTATTCGCTTCAGCATAGGTCGCACCTTTTAGAATTTTCAGCCAACTATCCGGGCGCCAGGTACAACTAAAGACTTGCCCCGCCCTTTCAGCCAGTTAAGGAGCAATTTAGGAAGTGATGAAGATAGATCGATTATTGGTCGCTTTTCTGTTTTTGGCGACGGCGGCAGTTTTGCCCGGCTTCGCTCAGACCCGACCAGCAGCGCCGCAACCCACGCCACCCGCAGCCGTTAATGTCGCGATTCCAGATGCTAAGGTTGCATTGATTTTCTCCGAGGCATTTCAGGATCAAAAGACCGGCATTGCCAAGTTCAATGTCGTGGTTAACAACCTGAATCGCGAATTCACACCGCGCCAAACGGAAATCAATCAACTACAGCAACGCGCTCAACAGTTGAGTGACGACATCGAAAAGACACGCTCAGTTGCTGACCCGAAGACAATCGCCCAGAAAATGGATCAGCTTGAGCAAATGAAGAAAGACTTGCAGCGCAAAGCTGAAGACGCCCAATCCGCGTTTGAAAAACGCAAGGGAGATGTCTTCAAGCCATTGCAGGACGAGATCGGAAAAGCGCTGGAAGCTTACGCAAAAGCGCACAACATCACGGTCATCATCGACGGCAGTCAGGTACCGGTCGTTTATGCGGCGGACAGCGTGGACATTACCCGCGCGTTCATCAACGATTTCAACAGTAAATTTCCGGCGACCGCAGCCACGACAACACCCGGTCCTTAACATCTCAGTTTTGCGCCGAGTCACATTTATTCAGTTTTTGTAAGGAGCATTTCGCATGAAGTTCAACCGCTTTCTATTAACTCTCATTTTCCTTTCAGCCTGTGCCGCGAGTTCCGTTCTAGCCCAAACCCCGGCCAAACCGGCTGCTACTGCGCCGGCGCCTTCAGCTGATACCAATGCAAACGTGCCGAGCGCTAAGATCGCCGTGATCTACTCTGAGGCTTTTCTTGATACGAAAATTGGTATCTCGCGTTACAACACGCTGGCCGCAACTTTGAATCGTGAGTTTCAGTCGCGACAAACTGAACTTCAACAAATGGAAGCCAAGATGACTGCCCTTCAAGAAGAGTTGACCAAGGCCACCGCCGCGTCGGTAGTCGCGGCAGAATCGCTTCGGGCCAAGCAGGATCAACTCGATCAGATGAAGAAGGACTATCAGCGCAAAGGTGAGGACGCTCAGACGCTTTACAACAAGCGACGCGACGAGTTGTTAAGACCGCTCAACGATGATATTGGCAAGGCCCTCGAAGCTTACGCGAAGGCGCATAACATCAACGTGATTATCGATGGCAGCCAGGTGCCGTTCGTCTATGCCGCCGATGCGATCGACATCACCCGTGCGTTCATCATCGATTTCAACAGCAAGAACCCGGCGACAGCCTCAGTAGCTGCGCCTCGGTAAGTAAATCCCAAGGCAGTCTTGCCAACGACGCGGAGAGGCGGAATTGACCGTGTCTTCGCGTCGTTTTATTCTTGCAGCCTATATGGAAACAGTTCTCGACACCCAGGCAATTCAGCAATTACTGCCTCATCGTTATCCCTTTTTGTTAGTGGATCGCATCATCGAACTCGTCCCGCGCGAACGAATTGTCGGAATAAAACAAGTAACGATCAATGAGCCTTTTTTTCAGGGCCATTTTCCCGGAGCGCCAGTGATGCCCGGAGTGCTCGTGGTCGAAGCGCTGGCCCAGGTCGGCGCAGTTCTGGCACTGAGAGAGATCGAGGATCGAGATCAGAAACTGGTTTTCTTTACGGGTATAAAGGAAGCGCGCTTTCGCCGTCCCGTGGTACCGGGAGACACGCTTGTGCTTGAAGTGACTGCTTTGCGTATTGGTTCGCGTGTGCAGCGGATGCGTGGCGAAGCAAAGGTTGAAGGTCAACTTTGCGCCGACGCCGACATCATGAGCATCGTTGCCGACCGCGACACTACTCGTTGATTGTTTCCTAACCCGGCCCTTTCGCGAAAGTTAGTTGACGCCTGATGCATTCCGCGACCGAAACTAATGCTTCCTGCACGATCCATTCGTCAGCCGTAGTATCTCCGCAAGCAAAACTGGGAAATGACTGCTTTATCGGACCGTTTTCGATTGTCGGAGACGAGGTAACGCTTGGCGATGGAGTTCGTCTTGAAGCGCATTGCGTTGTCGATGGTCGCACCAGCATCGGCGATGGAACTCACGTTTTTCCTTTTGTATCAATCGGTCTGGCCTCGCAGGATTTGAAGTATCACGGCGAGCCTTCCGAAACTCGCATTGGCAAACGAAACCGTATCCGTGAGTTCGTTACCATCCACCGTGGCACGGAAGGTGGTGGCATGCTGACGCAGGTTGGTGACGATTGCCTGATCATGGCCCAGGCGCACATTGCTCATGATTGTATCGTGGGAAATGGCGTGATCATGGCTAACGCGGCCACGCTCGCCGGGCACGTGACGATAGATGAAGGCGCAAACATCGGCGCTTACTCGGGCGTGCATCAGTTTTGTCGAGTAGGTCGCGAAGCTTATGTGGGCGGTTATTCAGTCGTGGTCAAGGATGCGCTGCCGTACGCGCTGTCGGTCGGTAATCATGCCCGGTGTTATGGTCTGAACAAAGTTGGCATGAAGCGTCGCGGTTATTCGGCTGAGTCAATTGACGCGTTGCATCACGCTTTCCACTTGTTGTTGTCCGCCAAGCTCAATACGACCCAGGCGCTTGAAATGATTAGGACCGAGATACGCGACTCTCCAGAAGTGGATGAACTCGTGCGGTTCATCGAATCTTCCGAACGCGGCGTGGTGAAATAGAACGTCCAGGCTTTCCAATCTCCAAACTAAGAGCGAAAAACAATTCATGCGGTACGGACTCATCGCAGGTAACGGAAAATTTCCTTTCATGGTCGTCGAAGGAGCTCGACGAGCCGGCGTGTCACTTTCGGTTGCGGCCATTCGAGAGGAGACCGATCCTGAGATTGAGCGTATTGCAGATCGAGTCCAATGGGTCGGCATCGGCCAGCTTGGCAAGATGATCAAGTTCTTCAAGAACGAAGGCGTCGAGCGAGCAGTAATGGCAGGCCAGGTCAAGCACGTGCAGATTTTCAGTCGCGCCATTCCCGACGCGCGCATGCTGAAAATGTTGTTAAAGCTTCCGCGCCGTAACACTGATGCGCTCATCGGCGCCGTTGCTGATGAACTATCGAGTGAAGGAATTGAACTGATCGACTCGACGTTCTTTTTAAAGGATTACGTACCTGCCGCAGGAACCCTCACGCGGCGCCAGCCTGACACCCGCGAGCGCGAGGACGTTCAATATGGATTGGAAATCGCGGCAGAGATAGCGCGTTTGGATCTTGGTCAGACGATCGTTATTCGCGCCAAGGCATGCGTGGCCATCGAAGCAATGGAAGGCACGGACGAAACGATCAGGCGCGCCGGTAAATTAGCGCCCGGAAGATTGACAGTCGTAAAAGTCGCGAAGCCTGCGCAGGACATGAGATTCGATGTGCCCGTAATTGGACTGCCGACGATACAAACAATGAAAGACGTGGGCGCGACCTGCATCTCGATTACAGCCGATAAGACATTGATTTTCGATCGTGACGAGACGATCAAGTTCGCAGACAAGAACAAGATTGCAATCGTCGCCAGTTGAACTTGAAACCTTGATAAGGAAAAAGCCGCTGGGTTCTCGTGAACGCCAGAGGCTTTTATCGTTTCGGGAAAGTTAGTTATTCCGGATTACTGATTTCTGCTGCTTGTGCCGTCTTGGGATCGTAAGGCGCGGCCATGAACTTCTTCGCGACTGTCTGCGCGTTGTCATAGTCGATGCCGGATGAAACTGCCTGCTTGTACTCGAACACGGCCTTTTCGCGATTACCCTGCGCATCGTAAGCGTTGCCGCGTTTGATATGGGCCCACGCTTCAATCCACGATGGTTTCAAACTTCCATTTAAGGCCGCATTGAAGTTATCAAGCGATTGCTGCCAGTTTCGTTGCTCGAAGAAGAGCAAGCCCAAATTGTAATACACCCACGAGTTCGAACGATCGAGCTTCAGCGCAGCTTCAAGTTGTTGCTGGGCTTCCGAATAATTTCCTTCCTTCATCTGCTCGATACCGCGACGCGCAATCACTGACACGCGCAGTTCGTCGGACATTCGCAGAATCTTATTATTCGGATCGACTACCACTTCGATTGGTGGTCCACTCGACTCGAAATCGAAATCTTCGCTCTTGCTGTCGATGCGAACTGTAGTCGTTTGATTGTCGCCTTCGGCTCGCAACATCAACTCGACCGGCATGTGCAAAGCTTCGAAATTCTGCTTGACGGTGCCGCGCGTGCGAAACTTTCCTGAGCGAGTACGAATAATTTGATAGTCAACCGTGAACTCGGGAACGCCGGTGCCTTCGACCCATTGCGCGAAGAAATAACGCATGTTCTGGTTCGCAATCTGCGAAGTCAGTCTTTCAAAGTCATCGATGGACGCATTTTTGTCGCGGAAGTTCTCGACGTAAGCGCGCAGCAACGCCGCAAACTTTTCGCGGCCGAGCGTTTCGCGCAACATGCGGAACGCCATCGCGCCTTTGTAGTAGATGATCGACTGGTAGGCAGCAGACTGATCGTCGAGCACGGCAGGCGCGCGGCCAATCGACGCGGTCTGCTCAAAAGTCAGTGCGCGTTCCTGTTCCTCGCGTTGAGTGTTGTCGAGCGAGCCGGCCCGCAACGTCGCTTCGCGCAAAGCAAAGGCGCTCCATTCGGCCAGTCCCTGTGACAACCACGCATCGTCGAATGACTTCAATCCGACCGTTTGTCCCCACCATTGATAAGCGACTTCACGGTGAAGTTTTTCTTCCGGTACTGGACGTTGTGCGTCGAACAATCTCGAAGCAAGAAAAATAATTCCCGAGCCTGAATAAGTATCGAGCGTCTCGTCGTCGGTTTGCACGACTACGAGTTTGTTGCCGCTCGACGGCGCGCCATATTGTTGCGTGTAAAACTCGAGGGCGCGGCCCATTGGCTCGCCAAAACTGCTGATACGGTTTTCACTGCCCGGCTTTGTATTGAACTGGATTTCGTAGCCACCAAAGCGAAGTGTCCGCGTGATGAACTGTCCGGCGCCAAAATTTCCCGGCAGCGTTGGTCGACGCTGTACAAACCGGTAACGAGTCGTACCATCTTTCGTTTGCTGTTGCGCCACCACCGGATCGTCACTTGGTCCGACAACCGTATAACCGGTCGGGACGATTAATGTAATGTCGCTGGTCGAACGATCGGCCGCGTAGTTATGAAAGGGAAACCATCGGGCCGCATACATCAGGTAGCAACCTTCGGTGCCTACATAAGCCAGTCGTCTGGTGGCGAGCGGTCCGCCTTCAGGCGAAACCAAAGCTCCACTCCAACGGAAGCGCAAAGTCACCGGCTGGTTCGCGGGCACAACTGAATTCAGATCCACGCGCACACTTGGTCCGAGTGTGCCAACACCTACTGCGTCCTGCACAAAGTTAGTGAGCGGGACACCGCCGAGTTCGATACTTTCAATATGCAACGAACCGTTTAGCTCGAAGACAACGGATCGCGTCGCATCCTGCGGAGTGAAAGTCACGTCAGCGCCGGCGCGCAAGATATGCTGATCCGGGATCAACTGCGCTTCGATTCGATAGTTAGTTACATCAAACCGGCTGGCGGGTGCCGCCGGAGCGGGTTGTTGAGCAAACGTGGCGCTAGTGAGAAATAACAGAGCGCCGGTCAGTGCGTAAAATCGGAACAGGCTGGGCCTCGTTTTCATATCGTCCTGGTATTTTGTCTAAGCGATTATACAAGTCACAAGTCTCCTGGCGAAATGTATGGCGTCGCTGCGAGTTTGAGTCAGAACAGCCAGATTGAGGCGCATCTTCCAAGTGCATTCGAATCCTGGTAATTGCTGCCGCTGAAGCTTTCTGCGAACTTTGGATGGTAATCACCAGTTCGCGGTTGGCTGCCCCCACGGAGAGTTTTTCTTGGGGCGCTCTTGTAACGCAATTGTTAGTTTGCTTCGATGAACGGCACTTCCGTGAATCGGAACTGATTTCGTTTACGCAAAACTGACGGGCCCTTAGGGCATCGACCAAATCCTTGATCGATTGAACAGGCACTTACCGCAATCGCAAAACTAACAGTTTCCGTTACGGTTTGTCGGGTGGCTTGACTCGGCGTGGCCGCGAGTCCGATGAAGGCGTGCTCGATGGCGAAGCGGCGGGTGAAGCTGACGGGACCGGCGTCGTTGCGGGTGTCTCGCTCGGCGCCGGACTCGAGCCGGGCGTCTCCGAACCTGGACTAACTGAAGGACTGGGCGAAGGACTTGGAGAAGGTTCGACTTCCCGCCTGGATGTTGGTTCGGGTGTTGTCGCCTCAACATTTGGCGACGTTGACGGTGAAGGCTCGGGTGTTGGAGTCGGAACTGGAGTCGCAATCGCAGCAGGCGTTGAATCCGGTGGTGTGGTCACTTGATCTGTTGCAGCGCTTGGATTCGAAACGGCGGGCACTGCGACTGTCGACAACGTTTGAGCCGAGCCGATTTGAGCGTCAAGACCTTCAAGTGATCCATTTACCTTGCGATACAACGACTCGATGATCGAGCGACGGACTGCATCGTTCGCGCCCGCGTTGTAGCCTTTAATGTAGTAACTAAGCGCGTCAGCGTTTTCGCCCTTCTGCTCGAGCGCAGTTCCCAGATGCCAGATCGCAACACGCCATAACGGAACTCCTTCCGGAATGATCCCGACCGCTAATCGCAAATGGTCTATCGCTTCATCTGTTTTGTCTTGATGAAAAAGTGCCCAACCGGAAAGGTCTTCAATTCGGCCGCGCATGATTTTCGCGAGCGCGGGCTTAGGAGCGTCGGGCATATCGGGCGTGCCGCCGCGAGCAATCGCTTGCGCACGAATCTCGCGCAACTCATCAGCCTGGACCGCCATAGTTGCTGCCGGAGTATTTACCGCTGCATCGACGGCGCCACGCGCCGAGTCTGCTAACTCCTGCGCTGCGGCGAAACCGACGCTGTGCGCTAATAATTTGCTCGCTGCATACAACAATCGATGTGCGCGCGCGTCATCTTTGCCAGACGCAAACTCGCGGGCCGCAGCCACTGCGGCGGCTTCATCAATCGTCCTTCCTGAGGAAACATTCGTGACCGTTTCAAGGGTCAGTAATGCTTTCAGTCTCGCCGCGTTCTCTTCAGTATCTGCGGCAGTCACTTGAAAAAGGCTGGCTCGGCGTTCTGGCGCCAGCAATTCAAGGAAGTTTTCGCTGCGGGCAGGAATGCGGCCTGCGAGGCGTGTTTCAATCACGCCATCTTTAACACTAAAAGAACCTTTCAAAATTTCCGCTGCTTCATCATACAGCCCCATAGCAGCGAGTGCGTTGGCGAGTTCATATTCGAGCGTGGCAAATCTTCCGTGTTGTCGGGCAAAGCGCAAACAAGCTTCAGCGTATTCAGGCGACTTGTCAGCGATTAGCCCACGCGCTAACGCGATCTGGCCCCACGTATAGCGAGGTTCAATATCCGCGGCCTGACGGGCCAGCTTCAAGCCGCGTTCGTTGTCGTGATGGGCGAGAAACCAATATGCAGCTCCTGCCAACAACATGACGTTGCGCGAATTTTCTTTCATGACCGCTGCAAATTGTTTGTCCGCTGCTTCGGTTTCACCTGCTTCATAAAGAGCCAGCACAAGTCCTGCTTGCGCGCTCTTATCCGAAGGATCGTTCGCCAACTGATCACGATATGAAGCCAGCGCCTCGCTCGTTTTACCGGCCGCGCGGTTCAGGTCACCCAAGCTTCGGCGTGCCAATGGTGTTTTCGGATCGAGTTCGAGAGCGCGTTTGTACGCAGCCGCTGCTTCGTCGAGCCGCAGCGAAATGTGTAGCGCAACACCGAGCGCGTCGTACGCGGCCGCCATGTCTGGCGCCAGCTTAGTGGCTTGTTCCGCGAGTCGGGCCGCTTCATCACCGCGCTCGATACGTAGATAAAATCCCGACAATGACAGAAGTCGTTTGGCATCGTTACCAAACTTGTTCTCAATCATCTTTGCGAATTCGAAGGCGGTCGCCTGTTCATTACGCAAGTAAAGGTTGAAAGGAATTTGCGCGATTACTCCGTTGAATAATTTTTCTGAGATGTCTGGAGGCGCTTCGTCGACGGCGAGTTTGAATTGTTCGATGCCAGAATCTCGATCGCCCAATCTCAATTGTTCGTCGGCAAGTGCCGCGCGCGAGCTGACTAACAATTCCAGGGCCTGATCTTTAGATTTTGAGGTCGGATGAGTATCCAGAAATGTTCTGAGCTCTTTCACGCGCACGGCGTAAGCGTGCGTCTGCATAATTGAGACAGCCTCAGCATCTGCCTCGTCGTCCTCCGGAGTACTGTTCTTTTTAGAATCCGCTGAAGATTTTTTTGTGCTCGACTCTTTCGGTTTTGAAGTCGTCACTGCAACGGGCGTTTCTGCCGGCGCAGCTTCTGACGAAGCCGCTTGAGACATCGTTACATCTGTTGAAGCAGGGCTCGAAGTTTCCGCCATGGCTCGCGTCGCAGGAGCCTGGTCCATGCTGTCAGTACTGAAACCTAACTTGCCCGCAAGCTCGACAATGAATTGTTGAACCGCCTCCAACAGACCTTCAGACAATTTGCCGGCATTCATCTTTTGACGAAGGCGTTGACTCATTTCGCCCAAAGCCCCTTCGGGAAGTTGCTTGGACATCCCTTTGCTGATCTGTGTAAGTGAGAGCTTGTCATCGATCGAGAGGACCAGCAGTAAACTCTTGTTCGAGCTCGTCCGCAGGCCGACGTCCCAGTTCTTAGCGTAATCAAAAGAGAAGTCGTAGATATCGCGCCCGCCCGTGTTTTGAACGGTCACGATATAGAAATTGATTCCGCCGCGTTGCTGAAGATTGGCGAGAATATTTTCTATCTGCTGCCTCGTCGGCTCGCTGATTACCGCGGCGTTATCGTTTAGGCGAGTTGCTGGCGCTTCCTTCGTTTGAGCTTGTAAAGGTGGTGGAACCAGCGCCGAAAAAATAAGAGTAAAAGCGAGAGCAGAAACCAGTAACGACTTCCAACTCTTAGAATTCAATAAGTTCATCCCTGAAAATCTCACCGAGAGCGCTTAAATTTGATCGCCGTGGGAGAAGTAGCGACCCGGTGTTAGTGCCTTTCTGCCGGAGTTTTGAACCCGCATGATAACATCGGAGCGGCGCGGGCGTCCCGTCCCTAAGAAGAATCTTACTCGTTAGACAATCGCCTGGTTTGCCGGAAAAACATGCGAATATGACTACCATCTTTAAGGTGCGAGCAAAATTTTGAGCGAACTCGACGAAGCCTGGGAATTGGCGCTCGCGGAGGCCCATCGGAAAGCGCAAGCGGGTGGCCGCGCCGACATCGCCGATTATATTCGCCTCCGCGCTTCAAATGATTTGTTAAGAAAAACGGCAATCAATTGGCTGCTAGGCAGTTTTATGCAGCGAGCCGGGGACGCGAACCGCGCCGGTGCCAGCCTTCAGGTTTCACGAACAGACGATCACCGGTTTATTGTCCATCACGCGACGATGGTAGGACCGCAATTGACGGTCAGTGTCGGAGTGCGTTCACTCTTTATTGAAGCCGGCTGGCCTCGTGTGCCGACCGATTGGTTCATTCGCGGTGGCGGTCTCGCGTGTGGCCGCGTTAGACATTATGGAAGGGAAGCGCTGAACCAGGAGCTTATGCTGATCCGTGCGAATGATGAAGCGCCAACCTGGGTCGCAATTGATAAGCTCGGAGCGAAGACGGACTTTCGCGAATGTTCCATCGACAAACATTTCGAAAAGTTGCTCAGCGCCGATTACAAATAACTTCGAATGTCCGGCTCCCTATACATCGTCTCGACTCCGATTGGTAACCTTGACGACATGACGTTTCGCGCCGTGCAGGTACTGCGCGACGTGACAATCATTGCTTGCGAAGACACGCGTCACACCAGAAAGCTATTAACGCACTTCGGCATTGAAACGCCGACCATCAGTTATCACGATCACAACGAGCGTGAGCGCGCCCAGGAATTAATCAAACGTCTAAAGTCCGGCGACAACATAGCTGTAGTTTCAGACGCGGGCACGCCTGGTATTAATGATCCAGGATTTCGACTTGTGCAGCTTGCTATTGAAAATGAAATAAACGTCGTGCCCGTCCCAGGCGCGAATGCCGTGATCGCTGCATTGGTAACTTCGGGACTGCCAACCGATCGATTTTTCTTTGAAGGATTTTTGCCGCCGCGCTCCAATGCTCGCCGTACGAGGTTACAAGAACTCAGTACGATGCCGGCCACCCTCGTTTTTTATGAAGCTCCGCATCGAATCGCGGCGACACTTAAGGACGCATTCGAAGTACTCGGTCAGCGCAACGCAGTCGTCGGCCGTGAACTAACCAAGCTTCACGAAGAATTCGTGCGCGGAAACTTGTCAGAGCTGGCACAGAAGTTTTCCTTCGCCGACAAAGCGCGTGGTGAAATGGTCCTGCTAATTAGTGGAAGATCCGAAGACGATGCGATCGAGCGGACGAATTCTGCCGATACCGTTAGTTCGTTAGTAGCAGAGTTTGAAGGTGCTGGCTTGGACCATCGCGCTGCCCTGAAGAAAGCAGCGCGAGCATTAGGTATGACGCGCGATGAAGCTTATCGAAGACTCATCGCTGAGCGAGGATCGAACTACTAAACATCACTGAGTCAATTGAGCTGGCAACGGCTTATCAACTTTTGGCCGAGTTGCGCGATTACCAAGCTCCCAAAGCATCATGTAAATCGTGCGAGTGATCTTTTCCATCTTTTGATAGTCAATTTTGTCGGGCGAATCTCCAACCTGGTGATAGTCTTCGTGAACGCCATCAAAGAAGAAAATGATCGGAATGCCTTTGCGAGCATAGTTAATGTGATCGCTGCGGTAGAAGAATCGATTCGGATCGGCCGGATCGTCGTAGCGTAAATCGTACGTAAGGTTCAAGTAACCTTTGTTGACTGATTGGGTCAGCTCGCCCAGCTCTGTGCTCATCATCGTCGAGCCAATCACATAAACTCCGTTTGGCCCAGTCAACGCGCGATTGCGAGGGTTCGTGTCGCCCTCGGGCTTGCTGCGCCCGATCATGTCGATGTTTAGCTGCGCCACCACATGATCGAGCGGAATCGTGGGAAAGTTGGTGAAGTAACGCGAACCCCACAGACCTTTTTCTTCGCCGCAATGCCAGACAAACAGCGTCGAGCGTTTTGGACGCGTTGCATTCTTCGCGAGTGCTTCAGCCATAGCGAGCAACGCGGTAGTGCCGGAGCCGTCGTCGTCGGCTCCATTGAAAATTGAATCGCCTTTCACAGGCGCGCCTGTTCCCACGTGATCGTAATGGGCGCCGAGCGCCACGTATTCATCCTTCAAAACCGGATCGCTGCCTTCCCATACGCCAACAACGTTCTGCGTTCCCAGCGTTTCGTTTTTCACCGAGATCTTTAGCTTCAGATTTTTTTCAGAACTCATCACGAAGGGCTCGGTTTGATCTTCGGAGTTTCCCCCGTAAAACTTTTCAAAGATGGTCGGCGCGGTCTGCCGCTCTCCGAGAAAAAGTACGTTCGCGATCTTAGGCGATATCACGATCGTCGGCAGTGATGTTCCCGCCGTCGTCATGAACTTCTCAACAAGCGTCGCGCCGCGCTCCATCGTTCGCTGGCGATTGCGTTCCCAATTCGCCAGGTACTGAAAATCCGGAACGTAAATCAATCCGACCGCGCCATGCTTCCGCGCGTTGTCGGCGGGATTCATATAGTCGTCGCCCGACTTGCCGAGATCACCGAACCGCACGTTGCGCGGGTTCGAGTTCGGAGTCGCGAAGATCACGGCAATCTTGCCGGTTGCGTCGATATTCTTGTACGAATCGATGTTCTTCGACTTCACATACCAACCATTCCCGGCGAATACCAGTGGCGCCGAGACTTCACCGGCGGTGGCCAGCGGAATGTAATCTTCGCCAATCGACCAGGTTTGTGTGTTGAGTTCAACTTTAGTTTGTTCACTGTCGACTCGATCGCGCCTGAGTGCGATGTGCTGAAGGAACGAACCGTCATCGCCGGCGGGTTTGAATCCCCAGCGCCCGAGATTCATCGCGAGAAATTTTGCCGTTGTATCGAGTCCGCGCGACGGCGTGTCGCGCCCTTCCATCTCGTCCGAAGCTATGAAGCTAAGATAGCTGCGCATTTGCGCCGCCGTGATTTGATCGACGCCGCGTTGAGCGGCGATTGCTGCGGGAGAAGACGCAGAAGGTTTTTCTCGTTTGCGCTGCGCCAGACTGGATGGCAACAGCATCGACAGGTTGGTGATTAAAAGTATGAGTACAAGAAAGCGTCGCATTTGTCCTCTGGTTCCGATCGAGTTTTATAAACTGCGGCAGAGAGTAGTCCTTACGGCTTACGTGTGTTGCACTGCCTGGACCAGTCGCGTTAATGATTCTTTTGCATCCCCGTATAGCATTCCGGTTACATCTTTGAAGAACAGCGGATTTTCAAGACCTGAAAAGCCCTTGCCCTGGCCGCGTTTCAAAACGACCACAGACTTGGCGCGATCGACTTCAATGATCGGCATGCCTGAAATTGGGCTGCCGGGATTGTCGCGCGCATCCGGATTCACCACGTCGTTCGCGCCGATCACAATCGCCACGTCCGTCGCTGGCATCTCTGGATTAATCTGCTCTAGTTCATACAGCGACGAATAAGGCACGTTAGCTTCGGCGAGCAGAACATTCATGTGGCCGGGCATGCGACCGGCGACGGGATGAATGCCGTACTTTACAGATACGCCGCGCTTCTCGAGCGTGTCCGCGAGTTCTCGAACTGCGTGTTGCGCTTGAGCAGTCGCCATGCCATATCCCGGCACGAACACGACTTGCTTGGCGTAAGCAAGTTGGACGGCAACATCCTCGAGGTTCACTTCTCGCATTGAACCCTGGCTGCCCTCTGCGATCTTTCCAGCACATTGGGATCCTAAGCTTAGAATTCCACGTGGACAAGTTGTCGC
>JADMIO010741585.1_pt1:12500-20157 | contig 20157 bp, 22 predicted proteins | sample 8958161 | NCBI WGS metagenome assembly JADMIO01 (sample SAMN16585339, study PRJNA669376) | soil metagenome | isolation source: Crop rotation soil | place: USA: Cullars Rotation, Alabama | collected 2011 | reverse complement strand
TCCCCACTCAACGCGTTCTCGAGATACAGAGAACCGGTTTAATCGAGATTTTGCCTTTGTCGTTTTTCCAAAAACACACCCCCACATAGACCAGGTCTGCGAGGAGGTGTGGGAATGAGCTGAAATTTGGCATCATAGTGTGGTTTGGTATCAAACGCTGTGTCCCCTTTGAATTTTTATTTTCCCATGCCTACAAGCCCGGATATTTTAAAATTTGTATTAAAAATGTTTAAATTTTTGGATTGAAATTCGGATTTTTGTCACTCCCCCATTTCTTCACCCCTCGCGTTCTTACGTGGCACATCATCATGCCCTGTCCCCACAAGCATAACACACTTTACATTTCCCTCCCCACTCAACGCGTTCTCGAGATACAGAGAACCGGTTTAATCGAGATTTTGCCTTTGTCGTTTTTCCAAAAACACACCCCCACATAGACCAGGTCTGCGAGGAGGTGTGGGAATGAGCTGAAATTTGGCATCATAGTGTGGTTTGGTATCAAACGCTGTGTCCCCTTTGAATTTTTATTTTCCCATGCCTACAAGCCCGGATATTTTAAAATTTGTATTAAAAATGTTTAAATTTTTGGATTGAAATTCGGATTTTTGTCACTCCCCCATTTCTTCACCCCTCGCGTTCTTACGTGGCACATCATCATGCCCTATGCCCACAAGCATAACGCAATTTAAATTTCCATCCCCACTCACCTACAACGGGAGTTATGATGACCTCATTTAATCGAGATTTTGCCTTTGTCATTTTTTTCGAAAAATATTTTTCTCGATTAATTGATAGACCCATACATGGTAGCTCAGCAACCAGTGGTGCTGGAGAGTTGAAATTTGGTATCAAGGTGGGGGACGTGACCAAACCACATGTCCCACTCAAATGGTCATCCCCACTCAACCGGTTCGTCCGTTATTAATTTTTTTCTAAATCGAGGAAAATAATTTTTGCGTGAATTTGATATTTGGGTACCCCCAGAAAAGTGTGCTGAAACCTCTGGTGCACTTTTTTCGATGAAAAGTGCAAGAGGACACTCCCTTCTTATTCAAAAACACCCTCCAATCGAGAAAACCTCTCAAACCGGCGAGTGTGGTTTTCCTGCCTGTGCCAAACAAAATGGCGGCTCGATTGTTATGTTGAAAAGGAGGGTACATATCGAGGCAGGTGAGGAAATAATTGTGCTGGAGAGCTGAAATTTGGTGGGAATGTGTGCGACATTATCAGACACACACTTCCGTTGAGATTTTCATCCCCACTCAACTGGTTCGTCCGTTATTAATTTTTTTCTGACTCGAGGAAAAAATTTTCTCGAGTGAGTTTGATGTTTGGGTACACCCAGAAAAGTGTGCTGAATCCAATGGTGAAGTTTTTTCGATGAAAAGTGCCAAGAGGATATCCTCTTGTTATTCAAAAACACCCTCCACTCGAGAAAACCTCTCAAAACCGCGAGAGTGGTTTTTCTGCCTGTGCCAAACAAAATGGCGGACTTTTTGCCTTTGTCAAATTTTTTGGACGATTTTCACATTCGAGACAACTTTGCGAGGAGGGATGGGAAAGAGCTGAAATTTGAATCAGATCTCACCCCAGCAATGACAATTATAACCCAGTTCGCAGATCCATCCCCACTCAACTGGTTCGTCCGTTATTAGTTTTTCATTTTTATCGATAAACTCGATTAATTTCGAAAAAACACACATTTTGGAGGCATTTTAAAAAAACTGCCACGGCTCAATGCGTGAATCCCTCGGTCTGAAATTTGGAACATAAGGTGGAATGGATGTGCTGAATATTGTGAAAAAGGTCGCATCATCCCCACTCAACTGGTTCGTCCGTTATTAGTTTTTTATTTTATCGATAAACTCGATATTTTCGAAAAAAACACACATTTTGGAGGCATTTTAAAAAAACTGCCACGACTCAATGCGTGAATCCCTCGGTCTGAAATTTGGAACATAAGGTGGAATGGATGTGCTGAATATTGTGAAAAAGGTCCCATCATCCCCACTCAACTGGTTCGTCCGTTATTAATTTTTTATTTTATCGATAAACTCGATATTTTGCCTTTGTCAACATTTTTGGACGATTTTCACATTCGAGACAACTTTGCGAGGAGGAGTGGGAACGAGCTGAAATTTGAATCAGATACCACCCCAGCAATGAAAATCATAACCCAATTCACAGATCCATCCCCACTCAACTGGTTCGTCCGTTATTAGTTTTTCATTTTTATCGATAAACTCGATTAATTTCGAAAAAACACACATTTTGGAGGCATTTTAAAAAAACTGCCACGGCTCAACGCGTGAACCCCTCGATCTGAAATTTGGAACATAAGGTGGAATGGATGTGCTGAACATTGTGGAAAAGGTCGCATCATCCCCACTCAACTGGTTGGGGTGGTATAATTTTCTAAAAATAGGTCCAAAATGTGCACCACATTTTTCACATTTTTATGCTGTGGACCAAGGAGGTGAGGGAAATGCACCAAAATTGAATCCAATGTGGGGAAAAATATGCCCAGCATATGGGTTTTTGAATTTTGTTGCTACGACGTCTGGAACAAAAGTTACAATCTTGCAAGTGCATCGAGTGAAAATTTTTGCAAAACCAAAATTTTTTGATTTTCAAATGAATAATTGAGGGAGTTGTTGGCAAGCAAAAAATAAATTTCAAAGATGAAAAGAGAGCCTCAGGGGACCCACTCCCCAGTGGCATTCACAGATTTTTCTCCAACCATCACCAATGTGGTCTGCAAAGGGACCCCCTATTGGCGCAATTGAGAGATGGGAGAATTTTGGTTTCGCCATTTTGGAAAAACTGTAGGCAGCCATCTTGTTCGAAACAAGGGGTATGTTATAAGAGGCCTAAAAGGCTCCAAAGGATATATATGAGGGGTGAGTGAGACCTGAAAAGTCAAATGAACCTTTCTAGACGATTTTTTGAAAAATGTAAAAATTTTTTGGAAATGAGTTGGTGAAGTTCAAATGAAGGGATTTTTTTTCTTTGGCTGAAAGGATGTTGGCGGCATGGAGGCTCCAGGAGGAGCTATTCCCCCAAAAATGTTTGGAAAGCTGAGGATGGAATTCTGGATGGATTTTGCTCGGTGTTTTTTGAAATCTGGTGTTGTTCCCAAAGCTGAAAACGGAAGCAAGATTTTTTCTTTTTCGTTCTTTGGATTTTTTTTCTTCTTTTTTTCTTTTATTTGAAAGAAGAGGAGAGAGAGAAATTAAAAGAATGATTTTTTCTTTTTCTTTTATACAAAAAGGAAAGAAGTTGTTGTTTTCTTTGATTTTCGATTGGAAAAGAAAGCCTTTTTTTTGAATTGAAAAAAGACTATTTTTTTTCTTGGAAGAAGAGTGGAATAGAAAAGTTTTTTTGTTTTTTTTCTGAAAAGGAAACTGGAAATTTTGGACGAGGAGGGACCAAGTACAAAAGGGAAAGAAATTTTTTTGATATGGATGGAGTTTTTGAGATCTCTTCTTTTCAACGAGAGGAGGTTTCTGTTTCTCTTGAAGTTGTTAAAGAATTTTGGAATCTTTTCGAAATATGCTCTTTTCTTAGTGAAGAAATGAAAGGTTTTTTTGGAGGAGGAAGAATGAAGAGATGATTTTTTTTTACTTTTTTGAAGAGAGAGAAGAAGGTTTTTTGGAAAAGATAAAGAGAAGTTTTTTTTGAAGAAAGAGAAGAGAGGATTATGATGATTTTTTTCTTTTTTAAAAGGGAAGAGGGAAGATTGTTTTTTTGAAAGTATTTTTTTCTTTTTTTTGATGATATGAAAGGAATTTGGAGGAGAAGGAAAAAGAAGGATGGATATATGGGAGAAAGTTTTGAGACTAAAGTAAGCGGCTCTGAATCTGGAGGTACTGTACCTTTTCTGGATGAAGATAGATCGGATGATTGGATATTTTCTCTTTTTTTTTTGAAAAAAGGAAAGAGGAAGATCTTTTGATTTTGGTAGTTTTTTTCTCTTTTTTGGAATTTTGACTTGTTCTATAACCTCCTTTATAACATGTGATGGTCAAGAAAGTCTTCTGGAAAAAAGAGGGAGAAGAATGAAGAAAGATGAAAAGGATTTTCTTTTTTTTTTGATTGAAGAAGAAAAGGGGATAAGATGGTTTGGTTGTTTGGTTGAAAATAGTTTGGAAGGTTGTATCTTTGGATTTGTGGTTTTGTTCACAAAGCTGCTTATTTGGAGATATGATTTGAAGAATTTTTTAAAAAAAGCAAGAGTCAGAGCAGTGCTTGACTTTTGTGATGGTATTTTTGATAAAAGGGGTTTGTGCGGATTCTCGCTCAGTGAGGAGAGTAAGCAGACAAAGCAAACCTTTTTTTTTAGTGATGAAAGTGAAGTTGTTTTCTTTTTGGTGTAACAGGAAAAAAGCAATGTCACATCTCACATCTGAAACATTTCTATTAGGTTTGAAAAGCGATGAGCTCGTTAGAGGGGTAATACTCTCTGGTAGTCTCTATGACCTTTTCAGGAAGCGATGTGACCTATAAAATGTTGAGGAAACGAGAAAGACTTTGGCAAAATGTTATGAAGAGTCAAGAAGAAATCTTTTTTGAACTAATTGTGTTTAAAAAAATGTTGAAGAAAGGGATTTTCCTTTTTTTTTTTTTGGAAAAAAAAGGGGGGATGGAAGGGAATTGAAAGTATGAAAGAAAGAAGAAGAGGTGAAAGGGGGAAGAAAGAAATAGAGGAAGAGGGATTCATTTCCTTTTTTCTTTATAGTATTTTTTTTCTTTTTTTGCTTTTTTGGAACTTTTTTGTGCAATTGATTTCTTGAAGTTTTCTTTTTTTTTGAAGAAGAAGAATAAGAATAAGAGAATCTTTTTTGGAACCTTTTTTTTTTCTTTTTGGTTTGAGGGAGATGGTCTTTCTTCTCTTGTACACAAATGGTGTTGTTGTTTTGAAAGGAACTCCGAAGAGAGGAAAGAAGTTTTCTTTTAGTATTTTTTTTGGAATTTTTTTTTATTATCTTGGAAAGGAAAAATAAAGAAAAGGGAAATGAAGAAGAAGAGAGGGGATTTAATTCTCCACTTTGTATTTTTTGTTTTTCTTTTTTTTTAAAATTCTAGCCCTTGGTTTTTTTAAAAAAAAAGGAAAAAGAAAAGAAAGGGGAAATGGAAACCTTGAATCGTTAATATTTTTTTTGTATGTATAATCTTTGGATTATATATATAAAAGAAAGAAAAAAAGAAAATGAGTTACCTGGTTGATCCTGCCAGTAGTCATATGCTTGTCTCAAAGATTAAGCCATGCATGTCTAAGTATAAACAAATTTGTACTGTGAAACTGCGAATGGCTCATTAAATCAGTTATCGTTTATTTGATAGTACCTTACTACTTGGATATCCGTAGTAATTCTAGAGCTAATACATGCGAAAAGACCCGACTTTTTTGAGGAAGGGTTGTATTTATTAGATACAAAACCAATGCGGAGCAATCCGGTTTCGTGGTGATTCATAATAACTTTTGCGAATCGCATGGGTTCACCCCGGCGATGAATCATTCAAATTTCTGCCCTATCAACTTTCGATGGTAAGGTATTGGCTTACCATGGTTACCACGGGTAACGGGGAATTAGGGTTCGGTTCCGGAGAGGGAGCCTGAGAAATGGCTACCACATCCAAGGAAGGCAGCAGGCGCGCAAATTACCCAATCCTGACACAGGGAGGTAGTGACAATAAATAACAATGCAGGGCCTTAATGGCTTTGTAATTGGAATGAGTACAATTTAAATCTCTTAACGAGAACCAATTGGAGGGCAAGTCTGGTGCCAGCAGCCGCGGTAATTCCAGCTCCAATAGCGTATATTAAAGTTGTTGCAGTTAAAAAGCTCGTAGTTGGATTTCTGGGTGTGGTGAAAAGTGAGGGGTTGGTATGTGTGGCTGGGGGGAAGGGAGATGGGGCAACCTGTTTTTCTTTTCCTTAAGTGCATGTATTGGATTTCTCTGCGGTTGAGGCCTTCACGGGTTTCATTACTGCTAACTGCATCCTGTTTTGGAGGTTGAAACCCTTTCACGAGGGCACACAACTTTCAAGATCTCTTTCGAAGACTATGTGTGCTCTTGACTGAGTTGCACATTGGGACTCGAGACGTTTACTTTGAAAAAATTAGAGTGTTCAAAGCAGGCTTCTTTACGCTTGAATACATTAGCATGGAATAATGGAATAGGACTTTGGTCTTATTTTGTTGGTTTCTAGGACCGAAGTAATGATTAACAGGGACAGTTGGGGGCATTCGTATTTAATTGTCAGAGGTGAAATTCTTGGATTTATGAAAGACGAACTTCTGCGAAAGCATTTGCCAAGGATGTTTTCATTAATCAAGAACGAAAGTTAGGGGATCGAAGACGATTAGATACCGTCGTAGTCCTAACCATAAACGATGCCGACTCGGGATCGGTGGGGATTTCACAAAAAGACCCCATCGGCACCGTATGAGAAATCAAAGTTTTTGGGTTCTGGGGGGTGTATGGTACGCAAGTCTGAAACTTAAAGGAATTGACGGAAGGGCACACCAGAAATGGAGCCTGCGGCTTAATTTGACTCAACACGGGGAAACTCACCAGGTCCAGACATAATAAGGATTGACAGATTGAGAGCTCTTTCTTGATTTTATGGGTGGTGGTGCATGGCCGTTCTTAGTTGGTGGAGTGATTTGTCTGGTTAATTCCGATAACGAACGAGACCTCAGCCTGCTAAATAGTTACGCGATTCTTCACTGAATCGTGGTCACACTTCTTAGAGGGACTATCGGTGACTAACCGATGGAAGTTTGAGGCAATAACAGGTCTGTGATGCCCTTAGATGATTCTGGGCCGCACGCGCGCTACACTGGCAGAGGCAGCGAGTTTATAGCCTTGGATCGGAAGGTCTGGGTAATCTTCTGAAACTCTGCCGTGATGGGGATAGATCTTTGTAATTATCGATCTTCAACGAGGAATTCCTAGTAAGCGCGGTTCATCAGATCGCGTTGATTACGTCCCTGCCCTTTGTACACACCGCCCGTCGCTACTACCGAGTGAGTGGTTCAGTGAGGTCTCGGGACCGAGGTCATAAGCTGTCAAAGGCTAATGGCTTTGGGAACTTGCTCAAACTCGATCACTTCGAGGAAGTAAAAGTCGTAACAAGGTTACCGTAGGTGAACCTGCGGTAGGATCATTTCCGAAAAACAAAACAAATTCGATATCAACCAACATTGTGAAATCATTTGGGTTTTTTTTTTTACTTTTTCAGTGAGAAATGGACAAAGAAGAAAACAAAAAGATAATCTGGAAAACAAAAAAGTGGGATTTTGGTTTTTTGAGTGTTGTGTGTCTTTCTTTTTTTTAGAAATTCATTCAAGCGGAACCTTCTTCCTCTCTTTTTTTTTTGGAAAAGTCTTTTTTTTCTTTTTCTTGAAGAAAGTATCACTGAAAAAGCATTTTATAAACTACCTTTTTACAATTGTTTTAATCTCTTTCTTTGAGAGGGGTTTCAACTCTTGTATTTGAGGTTTTTTAACCAAGTAAACCACTTTTTTTTATTACTTTTTTTTCAATGTTTAGATTTCTTTACTGATTTCTAAATATTAAAAAAAAACAAAATTTATGACAACTTTTAACGGTGGATCTCTTGGCTCGTGCATCGATGAAGAACGTAGCA
>JADMIO010741585.1_pt1:0-7500 | contig 20157 bp, 22 predicted proteins | sample 8958161 | NCBI WGS metagenome assembly JADMIO01 (sample SAMN16585339, study PRJNA669376) | soil metagenome | isolation source: Crop rotation soil | place: USA: Cullars Rotation, Alabama | collected 2011 | reverse complement strand
TGAAGTATGTCGTTGCAATAGTAATTCAACTCAGTACGAGAGGAACCGTTGATTCGGATAATTGGTATTTGCGTTTGACTGAACAGTCACTGGCGCGAAGCTACCATCCGTCGGATTATGACTGAACGCCTCTAAGTCAGAATCCGTGCTAGAACGCAATGATAACCCGCCTCCTCAGACTTGTGATTAGACGACAACAGTAAGGGCCCTCAAAAAGTCCTCTGAGTCATACCATATGTTAGTTCCGCTGGAGTACCGATCTCAAACGAGTACTTTGACGTCTGACGAAAAACAATTCCAAATATCCGAGGAGATAAACCACTTGTAGACGACTTGACACTCAAAGACCGAGTATTGTAAACAGTAGAGTAGCCTAGTTGCTACGATCTGTTGAGATTAAGCTCTAGTCTTTCGGTTTGTATAAAACTGTTATAAAAAAATTTATACAAGTGTGAACAAGGGATCGTACATAGTTTTCCGTCATTTGGACAAAAGGTGTTGTGTTTTTTGGAAGAAAAAAAAAACACAAGGGTAAATGCTATCCGGGTTTCTTTGGACTTGTGTTTTTTTTTTTCTCCCCAAGTGTGTGGTGGTCTCGAAAGATGGTTTGAAAAGGGTGTTTGGTCTTAAGGCTAGATACCCTTTTTAGAGAAAGTATTCGATTACAAAGGTGTCCAAAGTAAAGGTTTGAGGGTATTGGGCCAAAGTCCAACTACCCCCCCTTTGTGAGAATGGATTCGATACAAAGGTGTCAAAATAGGATATGTGAGAGATACTCCCCAATGTGAGGGAGTACCCAATCGAACAAGTCCAAAAAGGAGGAAAAACAAAATGGAGAAAATAATGTGAAAAAATAAAAGGGAATTTAAAAAGGGTGCCTGGTTTTGGAGGGGGAGTCTCAAAATGAGACTTTACTCGAGAGACATGTCTCTGGAGTGGGATATGTGAGAGAGGCCTCAATGTGAGGGAGTACCCAATCGAACAAGTGTGATGCAAACTGTGAAAAAATAAAAGAGAATTTAAAAAGGGTGCCTGGTTTTGGAGGGGGAGTCTCAAAGTGAGACTTTACTCGAGAGACATGTCCCTAGAGTGGGATATGTGAGAGAGGTCTCAATGTGAGGGAGTACCCAATCGAGCAAGTGTGATGCAAAATGTGAAAAATTTAAAAGTGAATTTAAAAAGGGTGGCTGGTTTTTGGCAGAGTCTCAAAGTGAGAAAGTATTTGATGCAGATGTGCCTGGAGTGGGATTTTGGGTGGTTGTGTGCGGTGCAGCAACACCCTTTGTGAGAATGGATTCGATGCAGATGTGCCTGAAGTGGTGATTGGGGTGGTTGTGTGCGATGCAGCAACACCCTTTGTGAGAAAGGATTCGATGCAGAAGTCCCCAAAGTGGTGATTGGGGTGATGTGTGCAGTGCAGCAATACTCAAAAGTACAACTCTATTCGATTTTCTATATTGTTTTATGTGTGTGTGTTTTTGTGAATGAACAACAACAACAACAACAACAACAATAAAATAAAATGATTCGATCTTACAGTTCAAAGTGAGTGAGGGAGAGAGAGGGGGTATTCCAAAAAACAAAAAAATGAAAATATTTTCACAACACCAAAAACAATAAAACAAAAATCCTCAAAACAAAAATTTCACCAACATAAAACATTTTCACTCTCCACACCACATCACCACTCCCTCACACTCCCTCATCCCTCTCCATCCCTCTCCATCCCTTTCCACCACTCCCTCTCCATCCCCCTCCACCACCACCACTCCTATATTGTCTCCAACAAAAAAAAAAAAAAAAAAAAAAAAAAAAAAAAAAAAAACTCCATCACCCCAAACTGCAAATGTTTCTGCATGGGAGAGTTTTTGCTTCCACTTTTCAAACAAAAATCTTCCACACTTTTGACTTTGCAACAACAAGTGAAAAATCATCGAATCCAAGATGGCTGCCAAGATGGCGCTCGAGTGGTTTGTGTGTATGTGTATGTGTATGTGTGTGGATGTCACTTTTTCAAATCTTTTTTTTTTCTTTTTCTTTTTTCATTCTATCCTCTCTCTCCCTCATCTTCCCCCACCTCCTCCCACCTCATTCTCACTCTTTTTTTTTCTCTCTCCTCTCTTTTTTCTTTATTTTTCCTTTTATTTTCTCAATACATCAATAGTAAAAAAAACATCAAATATCAAAACTAAAAAAATTCCCAATTTTTCTTTTTTCTTTCTTTTTTCACTTCCATACCTTCTCTCACATTCCCCCACACTCAGAAAAAAAGATTCAAATGTTTTCAATCTTTTTTAAAAAAAATATTTTTTTCTCACTCTCAATTTTGAACCAACACACACACATATCATACCAAATCGAACTCATGAAAAAAAAATATTTTTTCCTTTTCAGTCATTTCAACTCAAAATCACTCCCACACACTCCCACACACCCTCCCACATCCATTTACACTCACAACAACCAATTTTAATGTTTGACAAATTTTTTTTTTTTTCCACCTCTCTCTCACTCTCCCTATCCTTTCTCGATTGAGGAAGGGTCAAATCAAAAATCTCAAGACCAAGAAAAAAAATTTTTTGTTAATCAGTCACTTTGACACAAAATCATTCCCACACCCTCTCACACATTCCCCTAAACACATTTACACTCACAGAAATCGTTTATGTTGAGAGAAAAAAATTTCCACTCGATTGTATTTTTTCTCAATTGACCAGAAATCGAACCTGGGATCTCAGGCATCCATCTTGTTTTTCTCGAATCGATCGATTGATGGATTGAAAATCGAGAAAAATGAAAAAATGGATTTGAGACAAAATGGCTAAAAATAGTCGGATTTTCTTCAAACCAGGTTCGTTGGATTTGTCTTGATTTGTGAAACACACTGCAAGTTGAATTTTGGAAATTGGATGATTTTGAGGGAAGATAATTTATTTTGTGTGATGTTTTTTCTCTTTGCAAAAATTCTCGATTGATTATTCGAGAAATGATTTTGTGGGAATAATACCGAGACAGGGAGACTTCCCCCTTCAAAACTGAGTTCAGTTCACTTAAGAAACATGATGATTCTGATTCAGAATCACTCTTCTCCACAGTGATTTGAGTGCACAACACATATCCTCAATTGAGGATACATGGTAAAAATAGGGGTCTCGGATAGCAGCTGGCCCGGATAGCACCGCAACACTGTGAAAAATAGGTGGAATGGATTTGTCTCAGTATTTCCACCAACATGCAAGTGGAATCACGCTCGTAGCTCACCTAGAACTCAAATGGCATTCACTCAAAGTGTGATTTTTTGTCAAATCCGCCATCTTTATCGATTAAACCCGATTTTTCGAGGTGGTGAGGTCACAAAAACTGATGCATCATGCGTGGGAGTGGTCGTAGCAAGGAGATTGAAGTTGCCTGGTGGAGCCAACATCAGCGCGGTGAGAATGAACCAGGTTGCATCCTCCCCACTCACCTGCTACCCGGGCTGTGGTCAAGAGTGTCACAAAATGGCGATGTTTTCTCGATTGAGGAAAATTACACCACCCAGGGAGAGGAAATGGGGAGAGAGTGCATCTCTCGGGCTGAGATTTGGTATGTAGGCATGGAATATGTTCCCAAACATTACCACCTACATCACACCTCACTCCCGCACCTCTCTGTCAGGCAGTCCTAATACAGGAAAATTCATGTTCTCGATTAAGTGTCACCAAACAATTATACCGACGCAGGGAGACTTCCCCCTTCAAAACTGAGTTCAGTTTACTTAAGAAACATGATGATTCTGATTCAGAATCACTCATCTCCACAGAGATTTGAGTCCACACCCAATACTTCACTCTAGGACACATGGTATAATTAGGGGTCTCGGATAGCAGCTGGCCCGGATAGCATCGCAACACTGCGAAAAGTAGGTGGACTGGATAGGGATTGTTATTTCCACCAACATGCAAGTGGAATCTCGTTCGTAGCTCACCTACAGCCCAAATGGCATTCACTCGAAGTGCGATTTTTCGTCAAATCCGCCATCTTTATCGATTAAAGTCGATTTTTTGGGGTGGTGAGGTCACAAAAACTGACGTATCTTACTTCCCCCTTGTCCAAATCACACACTTCCACTTGCCTGTTGGAGGGGACATCAAGGGCTTTCCAGCACACCAGGTTGCATGCTCCCCACTCACCTACTACCCGGGCTGTGGTCACGGAGGTGACATTTTGTCCCTCCGCCAAAGCATTTTCTCGATTAAAAAAAAAATACCCCACCGATATAGGCCGACCCAACCTGAAAGTGAATCCCTCGCACTCCCACTTGGCCCATAGCCATGGAATACATTCCCATGCACTACCACCCGCACCACACCTCACTCCCCCACCTCCCTGTCAGGCAGTCCTAATACTGGAAAATTCGACTTCTCGATTAATTTTTTTCGAACAATTATACCGTGACACCCCGACTTCCCCCTTCAAAACAAACTTCAGATCACTTAATCAACCCCACAATTCTACGTCCAAATCACTCATCTCCACAGAGATTTGGCTCCTCACTCCAAACTTCACTCTAGGACACATGGTATAATTGACACATCCAGATAGCAGCTGGCCCGGATAGCACCGCAACACTGTGAAAAATAGGTGGACTGGATAGGGATTGTTATTTCCACCAACCTGCAAGTGGAATCACGCTCGTAGCTCACCTCCAGTTCAAATGGCACTCACTCGAAGTGCGATTTTTCGTCAAATCCGCCATCTTTATCGATTAAAGTCGATTTTTCGGGGTGGTGAGGTCACAAAAATCGATATATCTTTCCTCCCCCTGCTCCAAATCGCACACTTGCAACTGCATGGTGGAGCCAATGTCAAGGGCTTTCCGATGAATCCACCTGCATCCTCCTCACTCACCTACTACCCGGGCTGTGGTGTCCAGTGTCACAAAATGACCAACTTTTCTCGATTAACAAAAATTACACCACCGATATAGACTGACCCAACCTCAAAGTGAATCCCTCGCGTTCCCACTTGGCCCATAGCCTTGGAATATATTCCCATGCACTGTCACCCACACCACACCTCACTCCCGCACCTCTCTGTCAGGCAGTCCTAATACTAGAAAAATCACTTTCTCGATTAAAATTTTTCGAACAATTATACCGACTCACACAACACTCCCCCTTCAAAACAAACCTCAGATCACTTAATCAACCCCACAATTCTACGTCCAAATCACTCTTCTCCACAGTGATTTGACTCCACACCCAATACTTCACTCTAGGATACATGGTATAAATAGCACATCCTGATGGCAGCTGGCCCGGATAGCATCGCAACACTGACACAAGTCACACCGCTGGATTTGTCTCGTTATTTCCACCAACCTGCAATTGGAATTTCGTTCGTAGCTCACCTCCATCCCGAGTTGCATTCACTCAAAGTGCGATTTTTCATCAAATCCGCCATCTTTATCGATTAAACCCTGTTTTTGACCCACCCTACGTCACAAAAACTGACGCCCTGCCTCACCCCCTCAACCGATTTCCAAGATTCCAACTGCGTCCCAGCCACAATCCACGGGGCTATCCAGCACACCAGGTCCCATCCTCCCCACTCACCTACTATCCGGGCTACAATCACGGATGTGACATTTTGTACCTCCGCCAAGGCATTTTCTCGATTAAAAAAAATACAACACCCAATTAGACTGACCCAACCTCAAAGTGCATCTCTCGCGTTCCCACTTGGCCCATAGCCATGGAATTCACTCCCATGCATAACCACCACCTCCACATCACACCACGACACCTCCCTGTCAGGCAGTTATAATAGTGGAAAATCGATTTTCTCGATTAACACTTGGACTATGCATGGACTTGAGAGTGCCATTCCATGAATTCTCAACCCCTCGCGTTCCCACTTGGCAGGTAGGTCCCCCGTAACATCTCCATCACAACCAATCACAGAAATCCTGATTCAGATGCATTTGTGTGACACCTAGTCTATGAGGGTATGGTGACTATGATTTCTCGATTAAAACCATGCATGTTCGGGTGACCCCCACACACTCAATTCTTCACCCCTCGCGTTCCCACTTGGCCAATAAGGTTTTTTGGACCTGCCAGTCACAACGCATGTCTCATTTCCCTCTTCATTCCCCCATATCGGGAACATGACATTCCAAAATTGTCCGAATCGTCTAGCCAATAGAGCGCTGAGCAGAGACCTGAATAGTGTAGTGCTACACTGGTAGTTCTGATCCCACTCAGAGTCTTCGTTGCCAAGGACGTTCAAAGAGATGTCCCAGTGATAATGGAAGTGGTTTGGAGGAGTTTGGACACTCCCAAGGTGCACAGTGACTGCCAGAGTGGACTGACCCTCGAGTCAAGATTTATATTTTCGGATTAAATTTAGGATTTTTATACCGCTGCGAGTTGTGAACGTGAAGAGCTGAGATTTGGCAGGGACGTAGGCGGCAGTTGGGTGAGCAGAGTGGTTTTTGAATTTTGTGACTAGCATGTCTGGTTGATGAGTTATTAATTTTTTCGTTAATCGAGAATTTGGTGTGTTTTGTGTGTGTGGATGTGTGTGTTGGAGGTGTGTGGGTGCGTGGAACAAAAATATGAAAAGGTGTGGGAATGAGCTGAAATTTGGAATGGAGGTGTGACTTGGTGTGGGATGTTGCATCCTCTTTGCCTTTTGTTGTTCCCATGCCTGTGAGGGGAGATATTTTAAAATTTGGATTAATTTTTAGAATTTTGGATTATATTTCGGATTTTTATAGCGGGACGAGTTGTGCACCCCTCGCGTTCTCCTTTGGCGTGGATGCATGTACTGGATGGATATGCATAAGACACTTTACATTTTCCTCCTCACTCATCTGGTTCGTGACTTATGGTGAGGTGGGTTGATCGAGGATTGGTGGTGGTGTGGGGGTATGTGAATAGGGCAGGTCTGCGAGGAGGTGTGAGAATGAGTTGAAATTTGGTGTGGAAGTGTGAATTGATATTAGATGCTATGTCCTCTTTGCCGTTTGTTGTTCCCACACCTGTGAGGGAAGATAATTTAAATTTTTGATTAAAAATATTTAATTTTTTGGATTGAATTTCGGATTTTTATAGCTCAGCGAGTTGTGAATCCCTCGCGTTCTTATTTGGCGTGGATGCATGCACTGGATGGATATTCATAACACACTTTACATTTCCATCCCCACTCAACGCGTTCTCGAGATACAGAGAACCGGTTTAATCGAGATTTTGCCTTTGTCGTTTTTCCAAAAACACACCCCCACATAGACCAGGTCTGCGAGGAGGTGTGGGAATGAGCTGAAATTTGGCATCATAGTGTGGTTTGGTATCAAACGCTGTGTCCCCTTTGAATTTTTATTTTCCCATGCCTACAAGCCCGGATATTTTAAAATTTGTATTAAAAATGTTTAAATTTTTGGATTGAAATTCGGATTTTTGTCACTCCCCCATTTCTTCACCCCTCGCGTTCTTACGTGGCACATCATCATGCCCT
>JADMIO011721468.1_pt1 | contig 20158 bp, 16 predicted proteins | sample 8958161 | NCBI WGS metagenome assembly JADMIO01 (sample SAMN16585339, study PRJNA669376) | soil metagenome | isolation source: Crop rotation soil | place: USA: Cullars Rotation, Alabama | collected 2011 | reverse complement strand
GCCGCGACTTCAAGTCACGTGAATTCCAAGCTTCGGATCCCACTGTGCTGGAAAGCGCGGCGACCTTGACGGCGGGCGCGAGGGAGGCCGTGGTCGTGCTGCCGCCGCTGCCGTTCGCCTGACCGTACTTGCTGCTGCCGATTCGGGTCTCGATCGCCTTCACCGGCAGGCCAAGTTCCTCCGCGACGATCGCCGCGGTGTAGGTGCGCGATCCGGTGCCAAGGTCCTGCGTTCCGACCTGGACCGCCACAGAGCCGTCCTGCTTGATGGTGACGTCCACCTGGCACTCGGGATGGCCGCCGCCGCCCCACGTGGCGCAGCCGCAGCCGAAGCCACGCTTGAGCGACTTGTACGGGCCGTAGGCGGTGCCGCCACCGGGCGTCTTCGGGCGTCGGTCCCAGCCGATTTCCTTCGCGCCCATGTCGAGTTGCCGGAGATAGAACGGATTGTTCGTGTTCTGTTTGCGGAACTCGATCGGGTCCATGTTCAGCTTCGCCGCGAGGTCGTCGATGATCGCTTCCATCGCGAAGGACGCCTGCGGGTGGCCGGGACCGCGCATGGCCCGCGAGCTGTCCTGATGCGTATGGAGCGAATTCGACTCCTGGTAGACAGAGCCGACCGTGTAAATGTAGGGGAGCGCCGCCAGCCCGCCCTGGCCCAGCCCGCCGAGATCGTACTGCTCGGCGATCATGGCCACGAGCTTGCCCTCTTTCGACGCGCCGGTCTTCACACGCTGAAGCGCGCCGTTCCGGTTGCCGGAGGCGAGGAACTCCTGCGGCCGCGTCAGCATGACGCGGACGGGGGCTTTCGCCTGCTTGCTCAGGCGGCAGGCGATCTGGCCGGGAAGATCCAGCCCGAACTTACTGCCGAAGCCGCCGCCCATGTACTCGACGATCGACGTGACCTGCTCGCCCTTCAGACCAAGCTCGCGCGCCGCATCGCCGGGAACGGAGAACGTGCCCTGCGTGGAGGCGTAGACAGTCGCGGCGTCGCCGCCGTTGTAATCGACCATCACACCGTGCGTTTCGAGACAGACGTGGTGCTGCATCCCGATGACGAACTCATGCTCGACCGTCACGTCCGCCGACGCCATGGCCGCCTCGGCCTTCGCCCTGTCGCCCCGCCTCTGCGCCTTGCGAATATTGTCTGGCGCGTTTTGGAAGACCGCGGGCGCACCCGGCTTCGTCGCCTGCTTGTAGGTCACGGCATGCGGCCGCTTCCGGTACTCGACCTTGATCGCGCGGATCGCATCCTCGCCGATCTCCGGCGAGATCGCCGCCACTGCCGCGATTGGGTCGCCCTCGTACTTGACCTCCTTGCCGGCCAGCACAATGACTGCCTTGACGCCCTCCATCTTCTCCGCGGCGCTGATGTTCACGGAGACGACCTCAGCGCTGGCGTGGGGCGACATCAGTACACGGCCATGGAGCATTCCCGGCACGCGGACGTCGTAGGTGTACTTCGCATGGCCGGAGACCTTCGCCGGGCCGTCGACGCGCTCGATGTTATGATTCAGGATCGTGTGGGCGTCTCGCGGTCCCCAGGTGGCGTTGCCGGTGTCCTCGACCTCGATCTCGACCACCATCGGGACGCCGTTGACGTCCTTCGTCACCTTGATCTTCTTCTTTTTCGGGGGATTCTGCGCCATGGTTACGCGCCTCCTCGCATCTTGGCAGCCGCGATGGCGGCCTCGAAAATATGGGGATAGGTGCCGCACCGGCAGGTATTGCCCGCGCAGGCGGCCTTCACCTGCTCCACCGAGGGGTTCCTGTTCGTCTGGAGCAGCGCCTCCAGCGACATGACGAAGCCGGGAGTGCAGAACCCGCACATCATCGCGTCCTTCTCGACGAACGCCTGCTGCACCGGCGAGAGCGCGCCATCCTTGCCGATTCCTTCGATCGTGGTGATCTTCTTACCGACTACGTCGACGGCGAGGAGCATACAGCCATACATCGTCTTGCCGTCCACGTGAACGGTGCAGCAGCCGCAAGCGCCCTGGTCGCAGACGAGCTTCGGGCCGGTCACGGGCGGATCGGCGTGGTTCCGCAGCGCGTTGAGCAGCGTCGTGCGCGGCTCGACCTGCATCGTCATGTTCTGGCCGTTCACGTTGAGCGTCACGGCCATGAAGCCCGGCTTCAGGCTTGCGCCGGCGGGCGGCTCCTGCAGCGGAGCCGGCGCGGCCTCCGCGTGTTCCGGCGCCAGGAGCTCGTCCGCAAGCCCCGCGCCTGCGCCGACGACTCCCACGCCCCGGAGAAACTGCCGCCGGCTCAGCGCGGCGCGCGTCTCGCGTTCGTCGATCTTATCCGCCATGGAAAACTCCTTGCGTTCTGGTTGCTGGAAGGGCGTCCTGGTCTACAGCCTCGCCCCAGGACTTATAAGTCATATAGGTCTTATAGGACCTATATATTGATAGAAGGTTACTTCAATGGTACCCGACGTCGCGCGCCGCGCGTTGCGGCGGCGCATCACTACTTCATATCATGGCTTGTTGGCGCGCCAGCGCTGCAATGCGGCTTCGTAGTCCTCGGGCGTGTCCACATCCTGTCGCGTTGCTGGATCGGCGACGGGCACATCTGCGATTTCGTCCTTGCGCCGCCGCATAAACGTCTTCAGCGTCTCGTCTTCTTTCAGCGCCAGGATCTCACCGGCGAAGCGCTTCGCGATCAGCACCGGGTGGCCCCGCTTGCCGCCGCAGGCAGGGATTACGATGGGAGCCGTCTCCGAGTTCCACGCTGCCGCCAGCGCGTCCAGCGTCCGTGGCCGGACCATCGGCTGGTCGCCCAGCGCCAGGAAGAACGCGTGGCACGGCTCCGGCAGCGCCGACACTCCCGCCTTGACGGAAGACAGCATGCCCCCCGCCGCGTAATCGGCGTTTCTTACCCACGCAACAGATTCATATTCGCCAATCGCCGTCCTGATTTCCTGCTCCGCATGGCCGGTGACCACCGTAATTCCGGCGATCGCGCGACTCGCGAGCAGCGATTCGATCGTCCGCGCCAGCATCGGCCGGCCGTCGAAGGGCAGCAGCATCTTGAGCCGCCCCATCCGCTGGGACATGCCGGCGGCGAGGACGAGGGCGTGGTTAGGCACGGTCTTCGTGAGAGGGTGAGGGGGTGAGAGGGTGAGAGGGTGATGGCGTGATGGCGTGATGGCGTGAGACATCCGCTGCAACAGATCCGTCCAATCGGTCTGATCCGTCCGATGTGGCTGCCTCCGCAGCTGGCCGTGGCGCGTCTAGATCGGCGCGGCGCTTCGCGCGCACGGCGACGATCTCCGCGAGGATGCTTACGGCGATCTCCTCGGGGGTTTCGGCGCCGATCTCCAGGCCGATGGGGGCGTGGACGCGGGAGAGAAGGGATTCGGGGATGCCGTCCTTTCGGAGGTTATCGAAGACCACGTCGCGCTTGCGGCAGCTTCCGATCATGCCGATGTAGGGAGCGGGAGAATTCAGGACGCGCCGCAGGGCCGCTTCGTCCGTGGTGAAGCCCTTGCTCACCAGGGCGACGTAGGTGCGCTCGTCCGGCTCCGGGAGGCCCGCATAGTCGGCGGGCATATGGAGCACGCTCTCGACGGCCTCGTACGGGAACTGCTCGGGGCGCGCGTAGTCCTCCCGGTCCTCGGCGACGACGATCGAAAAGTCCATGGAGGCGGCCATCTTCGCCAGCGCCCTGCCGCAATGGCCTCCGCCCACGATCAGCAGCCTGTCCGCCGGCACGATCACCTCCAGGAATATCTCCGCCCTCCCGCCGCAGATAGCGCCGAACGCCTGCGGGCCGGTCCCCTTAGGGTTGAACGAGTAGGTCTTCGTTACGCTCTTCCCGGCCTCCATCGCCTCGAGCGCGTCCTTGATCACCAGCGCCTCAAACAGGCCACCGCCCACGCTGCCCGCGATCGTGCCGTCCGCGTTTACAAGCATCTTCGCACCGGTCCGCCGGGGCACCGAGCCGCTGCTGCGCACCACGGTCGCGGCGACGATCGGCCTGCGCGCGCTCTGTGCGGAGGCGATCTGCTGCCAGATGGTATCGTTTATGTCGTTCATGGCCGCAGATTCGTTCGACGCGTGAATTAGCTTTCCCTTCACGGTCAACCTATTCCAAGTGGACGACGCGGGGATAAAACCCCGGTCAAAGTTGACAAAGCCCGTACGGGCTCAATGCCGAACCCGCGAAGGCGGGTCTTGTAGACTTAGACCGGGATTTCAATCCCGCGTCAACCACGTGGCAAGAACGGAATGGCCCTGGCTCAAAGCCGATCGCGCAGGATTTCACGTCCCCGATCCGCAACTCCACGATTGGCGGAAACAACTACGCACGCCAACTACGGACCGGGGACCGCGCAATGAGATCACAGAGGGCAAGCTGCGTCGCGCCACCTGCCGCGCTGGAGGTAACGGACTGGCTCGCAGCGGGCACGGCAGGATGGGGGTTTCGCCACAGCCCCACGCCGAGCTTTGGCGGGCGCATCGATCTATCCGCGGAGGCCGTGCGGTTTCGGCCGGACGCAACAGCGACGCCTTCGTGCGTCGAAGCTGCCTGCGCGGGGCCGATTGTGGTCGGCGAGCGGTTCGCCATTCAGTTCGCGGCGCGATTCCACAGGCTTGGGCTGGACGACGACGGTTCGGGCGCGCAAGGCGACCTGCGGCTGGAGGTGGGCGTCAAGACGCCTCGTGGCACGATGGGAGTCCGTTTCCGGTTCACAGGCGACCGGTACGAGGTGGGCAAGGTCTACAAGGTTGTGCGCACGGACGGCGAGTGGCACACATGGCGCCTCGACGTCGATGCCGTTCGCAAGACCGTCGCGATGGTTCGGGACGGCGAATATGTCTGCCTCCATGAGGGTAGCGCCAGGCTGGCGAACGGCGTCCGGCTGCGCGTTTCGGGCAGCGACTCCGTTCGTTCGGACGTCGAGATCGGCGCGTTCTGCATCCGGACTCTGGATGCAGACGACGGGCTCGGCGTCCTGAAGCCGCTTGCGCCGGAGCCGGATGCCGATCCGGGCGCGTGGCGCATGTGGCGTCGGGACGAGCGGAACACGGGAGCTACACGCCTCAAAGGGGCGATCACACAGCCTCGCATCGCTTGGTCCACGCCTGTGGGGATGATGGCTCCGTCAGCGGTCTTCCTTGATCTGGACGGAGACGGGGACAAAGAGACGCTGATATCCCATGGGGGTAATCTTACCGCGTATCGACTGGACGGATCGACCCTGTGGCGCCAGCGGATGGACGGCGCGACCGTCTACGGCGTCTTCGACCTGGCGGAGGACGGAGGGCGCTCACTGGTCATCGCGTCCGGCATTCCATCGCGACTCCAGATCCTGGATGCCCCTACCGGACGTATTCTCTACGACTGCCCTCACTACCCGATGGCCGGCGTCGCGGGTGTCCGCGTGGCAAAGCTGGAACCCAGGTCCCGCGGGCTTCGTGCGGTTGTCTGGTCGCCGCAGCACGAGATCGGTTTCTGCCTGGCTTTTGACCGGGGCATCGAAAATGCACGAATAGCCTGGAAGTTCAACTGGCGCGTGACGAACTTCTCGCCGACCGTGGCGCTCGCGGACATGGATCGGGACGGCGTGCTGGACGTGGTCGTGACCACGTATGACCGTGTCTTCGTCTTCAACGGCCGCAACGGCAGGAAGCTCATCGACTACTCGTTTCCCAGTGGGCGCAATTACGGGATCACCGTCGTGGAGGACATCGACGGCGACGGTTATCCGGACGTGGTCATTCTTGCCGACTATCTGCGCGAGCATATCGCCGTGGTGAAGAACGAGGGCGGAAAGTCCTTGCGAATGCTCTGGGACAGGTTCTACGAGCAGGACTACCCGGACGATGACAAATCGCTGCGCCTGATGACGGAGTCCGTGGGCGATTTCGACGGCGATGGAAATCTCGAGATCGCCGGGTCGCTTTTCGACGGCACGGACGATGCGGTCTGGCACACCTTCCTGCTGGATGCCCTGACGGGAGCGATCAAACAGGATGTGACCAGCATCTGCCTGATCGGAGTGGGACCGCTGTTCCCCGGCAAGCCGCCGGTCGCGATCGTATCGAAGCCGGCCGGCCGCACCGCTCTCGATTCGGAGCGATTCTCGGTCTGGTCGTTCGAAGGTGGCGCGGCGCATGAGATAGCGCAACTGCCCGAAGGCGAGCTGTTGACACTTTCGTCCCCGCGCGACTTCCCGCTCAACGTCTGGTCGACGCATCTGCTCAACACGGCCGCCGTCCGCCCGTTCCGATCCGGCCAACTTGACATGGGCGTTTTCATCGCGCGCCCGGCTCGGGAATCCGGCGAGCGCTCAGTAGAGTTCCTCGCCTCCGGCCAGGACGGCTTGCTGGAGACGCGGTGGCGGATCGACACGCCGGCCGAATATCGCCAGGTAAGCGTCTCGACTCGAGAGCGGCCGCGGGCATCACGGATACTGAAGCAGAACGAGAAGGCGGGGCGCGCGCTGGACGTTGCGGAGATCGTGGGCGGGGCGGACGAACCGCAGCTTATCGCCGCCGGTGAAGATGGGGCGATCCAGATCGTCGGCAAGGATGACCGCGTCCTGGGCAAAGTGCAGCCGGGAGTCGGGTTCGTGACGGCTCCCGTCGTGGCCCGGCTCCGTGACGGCGACCCGCCCAGCATCCTCTTCTTCGACGCAAAGGGCGACCTGCACTGCATGCGCGCTCCCGCCGTCGGCTCGCCGAGGATCCTCTGGTCGCGCCCGGCTTCGGGATCCCGCCCCTACTTTGTCCCGAATCTCGATACGCACGGCGTCCCCGTCATCGCGGATATCGACGGAGACGGAGATTGTGAGACACTTGTAGCCTTGATGCCTGACAGACTGGTGGCGCTCGATGCGGACGGCGTCGAAAAGCGTTCCTGGCTTCTGCCCGACCTGCCGGTCCAATGGGCCTGCGGGAGGTTTGATGACGGCGGAACAGCAGCGCAGCCCGATCGTCCGGGCCGGGCGCAGCTTGGCCTGTTCGTCACGTATCCGGCCGGCGCGTTTCTCGATATGGAGAGCGTGGTCCTATCGTCCAGCGACGGCCGCGAAGTCTGGAAGAGCCACTGCGGCAACGGCCCCCCGGCAGTGTTCGACCTGAACGGAGATGGCCGCGACGACATCCTTCTGCGGGACCTGTTCGAGCGTCGGTCTCTCGACGCGCGGACCGGCCGGGACATCCTCCCGATCGCCATGTGGGCCGGCTATCACACTCCGGTAGTGGTTCCGCTGGGCGGCCCGGACAGACCGCCGGGAGTCGTCTGGGTGGGCGGGATGTACTCGCTTGCCGCGGAGCATCCGATCGGCCGCCAGGTCTGGTGGAGACCCTTCAAGGCCACCGGGCCGCAGGCCGTTGCGGACGTAGACGGCGACGGCGCGTTTGAGATCGGTGGAGTGACCGCCGGCCAACTCTACAACTGGCCGAAGTTCTACGCGGTCCCCGGCCCGGACAAGGAGTTTCTCTGCTACGACGCACTGACCGGCGCGGTGAAGTGGACGCTGCCGCTCGGAACGACATCGTCCGGCGTGGTCGCGGCGGACGTGGATGGCGACGGATTGCCGGAGTTCGTCTTCGGCACAGCGGATGGGCGCCTGATCGCCCTGCGAGGCGGCGTACGCCCTGAGGGGCGCGTGCTGTGGGAGCTCGCATTTCCCGCCGCGCTCGGCTCCCCTATTGTCTGCGACGTGAACGGCGACGGCCGAATGTCCATCCTCGTCAGCTGCGCGGACGGGCAACTCTACTGTGTTCAGTAGCCGGCGATCCTGCCCGGCGGAGAGCAACTATGACACGGTAAGGGCACGGTGGCCCATCCTACGCGTGAGCTGTTCGCGACGGGCACGGAAGGCCTATCCTGCGTGCAACCTGACCGCGACGGGCACGGAGGCCATCCTACGTGCAACCTGACCGCGACGGGCACGGAGGCCCATCCTACGTGAGGCTGGACGTAGGATGGGCCTCCGTGCCCGTCTAGCCAAAGTGTAAATTGCGGGATTACTTCCCGACGACCAGGATCGAGAAGGACCCCGGCACAAGCTGTCCACGGCCCGGGCGCCCGCCCGCGGGCGGGTTCGTAGGCGCGGCGTACTCGGCGGTGATGAGGAGGATATGGCCGGTCTTGCTGTCGAGCGTCAGCGTCTTGGCGCTCGTCATGGTCTTCACGGTCTGCTCCACGGCGAACTCCGTGGGCGACTTCTCCCTGATCACCGTCAGCGTGCCGTCGCCCTGGGAGCTGAAGCACTCCATCGTCTTGGGGTTGAACACCGCGCCGTCGCAGCCACGCCCGATCGGCAGATCGGCGAGCACTTTGCCGTCGTTCGCGTCGAGCATCACCATCGTATGCGGGTTCCGGCAGGCGACGAAGAGGACATGGTTCTTCGCGTCGAGCGCCAGGCCCGCGTTGCCCCCGCCCCTCCCGTTCAGGCTGTACTCGCCTGTTTTCTTCATCGTCTTCGCGTCCACGACCGCAACGCTGTCCTTATCCTCCAGGTCCACGTAAATGCGTCCCTTCCCATCCGAGACGGCCTGCTCCGGTGCGCCTCCCAGGTCGATCGTGCCGAGCACCTTGCCGTCGGCAGCGTCGAGCACCGTCACGTTGGGCGCGCTATGGCTGAAGACGTAGACGTGGTGATTGTACGGATCGGCCAGGATGCCGTCCGGGCGGCCGTCCACAGGGATCGTCTTGATCAGATTCAGCGTCTTTGTGTCCCACATCGCGACGGGCTTGCTGGAAGCGAAGCCATGATGGGACCGCGCGTCAATCGCCGCGCCGCGCGCGTTGGACTCGGCGATCTCCCCGGCGGGCTGGAGCGAGTCCAGGTCGAAGACATTCACGCGCGCCGCGGGGCTGGACCGCGCGATGTAGAGCCGGCGCCCGGCCGAGTCGGCATAAACATAGTCGAACCCGCCCTCGCCCCCGACCTTTTCTGTCCTCAGCACATGGTAAGGGCCACTCGGCGGCGCAAGCTGAGCCGTGGCCCCCGTCGCAAGAACCGCAATAGAAGCTAACAGAATGGTGAAATAAGTTCGTATCATCGCCACCTCCTTTGCCCCCGGTCAGGGCGCATCCACCACCCGCAGATCGTGGCCGTACACAAAGCTGAGTTTCCTGCCTCCCGGTAGCCACTGGAGCGTGTCGAAATCCAGTAGCTTCCACGGATCAGGATCTTGCCCCGTCGAGTGGAGGCTCCCTGATACCTCCATGCCGCCACCATCGACGCGGCTGACGCAGAGCTGTAAACACTTGTTCGGTGGCGCAGGATACGATGGCATCAAGCGGTGTAGCCACGCAGCCAGGGGAGACGGAGTCTCTATCTCCACTAGCGACGCCAGCCGTGTGCCATCTGGAGAGAGGCAGAGGCGGAGCACCTTCGCGCGCGCAGGCAGCTGCTGTGGAAGGATCCGCGCGGCAGGTTTCGGCTTCGCCAAATCGTATTCCGCGATGTTTACGGACGACGGGATCTCAGGGTTAGTTCTTTGCCAGATTATGGGGGCTTGCAGCGCCGTACCAGCAACCGTGTCGATAGCCACGGTGCGTGGCAGCCCGCCGCCGAACGCGTATGAAACGGGCGCAGACACCGGCGTTTTGGCGCCTGGGTGCGCTTCGTCGTGCACAGCTGCGCGAAAGGCCGTACCGCGGTCCCCTTCAATCTCTATCCACCGCGCGCCGGTGGCCCCAATCCAGATAGACTCGAATGCGCGGCCCTTCGGCCAGCGGTACCGAGTGCATCGAGACCCGTCCACCGCAGCGCAGACAGTGCTGTCCGCGCTCCCATCCCAGAGCAGCCATCGGCCGTCGGGCGAGAGCGAGACTCCGTCGATATCGCCGTGCGTTTTATGGAAGCTATCGGTGAGCCCTTGCAGCACCTCCTCGCGGCCGGTGCCCACGTCGCGCCGGCAGAAGCATAACGTTGGGACGTCCTTCGGCTTCCATCTCTCCGCGGGGTCCCAGTCGATTCCATCGAAGCCGGTGCGTGTGACGGACCGCGCGTGCGTGCACAGCACTTCATGATCAGACAGCCACGCGTAGAAGGTGCACGCATCCGGCCCTCGGTCTACGCTCCAGCCGTGCGCGCTCGTAACCGGCCGCGCCCGCTCTAACAGAAGCCGCTCGCGCGGCAGGAGGAGCCAGATGGTCATGAGCACCGCGATAAGGACGACTGCGGTAAGGCGAAGCCGCCATCCTCGTGCCACGCCTACGCGAGCCACGTGTCCGCGTTCTTCCTTCGGCCCACGATCTTCATCTGGTAACAGTGCGCGTGCGGAGCGACGACGCCGGCGCTCTTGGGTACCTGCATGAACGTGTCGGATAGCGCCGGCGATTCCCGCCAATGCGCCAGCGCGAACGTATCGCCGGGCAGCTTCTGGCAATAGAGCGCGTGGTCGAAGGTCGCCGTCTCGTGAACTTTGCCATCGTGGATATGGACGGTCGGAAAGAAGAGGCGGCTGCGGTCGGCGCGCGGGAATTCGAACGCCATTGGGTGGATCACCTTCGCGCCGGGCTTTAGCTTGAATACCGCGAACCCGTAGTTGCGATACTGAGGCAGCCGGTCCCACGTGCCGGCCGGCAGACGGAAGCGCTCGTCGAGGCGGCTGAAGTCGTGGACCGTCGGCACGAAGGAGGCCTCGAAGCTGCCCACGTCCACCACGGCCAGCGGCGCCGACTGCGCTCGCGGAGCCGCGCGGAGCGGAACTCCCTTGGAACCCTCCCAATCCTGGAAAGCTGTCTCCATATCGTGAAAGAACCGGGGATAGGCCTCCAGGCTGATGAATCGCACCGCGTGCTCGCCGCTGTGCGGTCGCACGGGAATCGGCAGGATCATCGCCAGTTCTTCGCGCGACCGCAGGATCATGCTATAGACCAGCGCCTGTCGCTCGGGACTCATCGCGCGGGCAAAGATGTTGGTTCCCGAAACCGCAAGCACTGGTCGAGAAAAGCAACACATTGTTGTCTCCGTTTCCTGGGTATAGCACCTAACCCCCCAACCCACCGTCCCAAATGCGCTCACTACGTTCGCAGGGAAGGGAGGCAAATGCTCTTCCTTTCCAACCGGTCGGAGTGAGGGAGCGCATTGCCTCCCCCTTCCCGAGGCGGGAAGGGGGCCGAGGGGTTAGGTCACCACCAGCGCCAGCGACCGCACTTCGCCGAACTCGTGCGCACACTTGCGCCATGTATCCGCGCCGTCCTCGCTCCGATAGACATAGCCGCTGACGGAAGCGCAGAAGAGAAGATCGGGGCGAGCGGGATTAGTGGCGAAGGTCCAGATCGTGCTGTTTGGCGCGGGCGAAAGGTCCGCCTGCCGCCACGTGTGACCGCCGTCGCGCGAGACTTGCAGCGCGCCGGCCGTTCCCGGCGGGCCGTTCCCGTTGCCGAGCAGCAGGGTGTTGGGATCGTCTGCTTTCACGGCCATCCCGCGGCAGTAGGCGAACGGGAAGCGCTCTTTCACGTGCTGCGGCTCCCAGCCGCTCCCGTTGTCGCGGCTGATATTCAGGTCGTTGTTCGTGGAAGCGAAAACGGCTCCTGGCGCGCCGGGCAGGAACGCCAGGTCATGGATGTCCGGCGAGCTGAGCCCGTCCGCGAGCCGAAGCCAGTTATCTCCCAGATCGTCGCTGCGCCACACGCAGTCTATCTCCACGCCTGCCCAGATCGTCGCCGCCCTGTTGGGGTCCGCCTTGATACACGTGACACGTGAATAGACGATAGGCGGGCACTCCGGTGTCAGCGCCGCGGGCAGTTTTTCCCAGCTTTCGCCCCCGTCGCGTGTGCGGTAGAGCGCGGAGGGACAGGTTCCGACGAAGATCAGGTTCGGGTCGTTCGGATGGATCAGCACTGACCAGATCGCAGTACCCGCCGGCCAACCGCCGCCCGGATCGAACGGCGTCTCCAGACGCACCCAGCGCTCGCCGCCGTCTGTGGTTCGGTAGAGGCCCGCATCGGTTCCCGCGTAGAGAACGGCCGAACCGCTCGGGTCGACCGCGAGCGCGCGCACCTCCGCCTCCATGAACATACCTGCGCAGCGGCGCTGGAATGTCTCGCCCCCATCCAGACTCCGCCACACCCCCTGTCCGACCGTCCCCGCATACAGAATTGTGTCCATGTTCTCCCTCACACCCACCCCTCACACCGGCTTCCCTCACTTCGTTCGCCGGGAGAGGGGGCTTAGGCCTGCGCACGTTGAGGCTAGCTTTCGCGGGAGCTCATGATGGTTCCTGCCAGGCGGGAAGAGGAGCCAATCCAAAATCCAAGATCCAGAATCCAAAATCGAGCCGATGATGTAATAATGATCAAGACTGGAGGAGATATGAGCGAACCAAGAAGGGTATTGGAGGCGGCGACGAGCGTTCTGCTGATAGACTGGCCGAATACCGGCGTGCCGCGGGCGCTGGTCGAGGCAGGCTTCACCGTGTTCTGCTACTGCCCGGACAGCTACTCGGCAGCGGAGATCGTCGCGGAGCAGCCCGCGGACGCGGACGCGCAGGACGTCTATGTTCCCGAGGGCGACGAGGGATCGGGCAGCCTGGTCTTCCGCCCCATCGAAGGCAGGCCGGACGCCATCGATCTGGTCTGCGTATACCGCCCGCCGGAGGAGCTGCCTGGAATCATCGAGAAGCACGTCCTGCCGCTCGGCGCAACCACGCTCTGGCTCCAGCCGCCCATTACCTCCACGGAAGCCCGCGGCCTCGCCGCCGAGCACGGCCTCGACTTTGTGGAGGGCGCGGACATTGCGGAAACGGCAAGAGGGGTAGGGGGTAGGGGGTAGGGTGTAGATCGAGGGGCCGATACGCATACATATTGCGAACCGGTGAAGGCATTCGCCTACCCCCTACCCCCTACCCCAAACATCCTACTCCCGTCCTCTCCAGCTCTCCGGGCGCTCCCAGAATGCGTCGTCGCGGCCGGCGTAGTAGCGGGCGAGGACGGTGTCGATGACCTCGGACGTACGGGCGGCGGTCACGCCGGTGCTTGCGCAGACGCCTTCGCCGTTGAGATGACTGATGATCGTCTCGATGAAGGGCTGCTGGACGTGGACCGGGTTCGGCAGGTCGAAGGTCTCCTGCTCGCCGCCGCGCGTGAGGACGACCGGCTCGTTGCCGAAGGTGGAGAGCGCGATTTCCCCGTCCGTGCCGGCGATCTGGATCAGGTCCTGGCGGCAGTCGCTGGCGAAGTTCCAGGAGGCCGTGCCCAGCCCGCCGGACTGCAGCCGGAACTGCATCGCCACGGAATCCTCGACGGCGCACGGCGAGGCGACATTGGCGGCGTCCCCCGTCACCTCCTCCAGCGGCCCGAGCAGGAAGTCCAGAATATCCAGCGTGTGGCAGCCAAGGTCGAGGAACTGCCCTCCCCCCGCCTCCTCCGCCCGCCACCGCCAGGGGAGGTTGTCCGCGTCCAGGGTCCGGTGCGAGGCGCTGGCGAAGCGGTACGAGACCCCCGTGATCTTCCCGATCCGGCCCTGTTCGATCAGCTCCTTCGCCTTGAGGAACCGCGGCAGCGCGCGCCGGTAGTAGGCGACGAAGAGCGGTACGCCGGATGCCGCAAACGCCTCGACCATCCGTCGGCACTCCGCCCCGCTGCGCGCCATGGGCTTCTCAACGTAGCACGGCTTCCCGGCGGCGCAGACCCGCAGCGCATACTCCACGTGCGACCCCGGCGGCGTCGCGATGTAAACGGCGTTGACCTCGGGATGGTTGATCACCTCGTCGGCCTTCTCCGTGTAGAACGGCACAAGATGCCTCGCCGCGTAGTCCCGCGCCTTCGCCCTATTCCGCCGCATCACCGCGGTAAGCCGGCTGCGCGTCGCCAGTTGGAACCCCGGCCCGCTCTTAATCTCGGTCACGTCCCCGCAACCGATAATGCCCCAGTCAATGATCATAGTAGCTCCAGGGTGTAGGGAGTAGGGGGTAGGGTGTAGGGAAATGCCCGACTTCGCCCTACACCCTACACCCTACTCCCCCTTGTAATCCCGCCACAGCCAGCGCAGGCTCTCGCCGAGAATAGACTTGCCGTGGGCGGGGGAGTGGTTGCCGTGGCCGAAGACGAACTTGACGTCGTACTTGCGGTAGAGGAGGGCTTTGTACATGTCCTGGTTGGCGAGGGGCCAGTTGCCGAAGTCGTTGTCGAGGTCCTGGTCGCCGTCCTGGAGGAAGACGCGGATGGGCTTGGGAGGCAGGGTTCTGCGGATGACGCCGGGGTAGGTGTTGCCGCCCTGCTTGAGGTCTTTACCAGGCTGGAGAGCTGTGAAGCTGCCGATCCAGGACAGGACCTTGCTGAACTCATTGGGCCGCTCCCAGGCGACGGTGAAGGCGCAGATGCCGCCGCTGCTGGCGCCGGAGATGGCACGGCTCGCGGCGTCGTGGCGCAGCTTGGTGGTCTTCTCCACCTCGGGCAGGATCTCTTCCAGGAGGAAGCGCGCGTACTTGTCGGAGACAGTGTCATACTCGATGCTCCGATTGCTTCGGCCGCGGCCTCCGTTGGGCGACGGGAACGTCCCCGGATTGATGAATATGCCGACCGTCACCGGCATCGCCTTCTCGGCGATCAGGTTGTCGAACACAGGGGTGAAGTCCTTCAAGTAACTGCTCCCGTCCTGGCAGATCATCACGCACGCGGGCTTGTCCGGCGTGTACTGCGCGGGCACGTAGACCCACCAGTCCCTCGTCGTCCCGGCGTAGATCTTGCTCTCCCAGGGCGGCATCTTAGTCACCATGCCGTGCGGAACGTCGGGCTTTACTACGCTGTCCGGGTCCTTCGGATACGGCCCGCCTACATCCTGGGCCAACAGGCACGCCGGCGCCAGAAGCGCGCCCAATGCGAATAATGGCAATGCAAAACGTATCTTCATTGGTATCCTTCTCTCCTCCCTGTGCCCGTAGGGGCGCGCTCTTGTTTTCTCCGGCGGGCCGGGCATTACCTGCGTATCGAGGGTCTGAGAGTCCGGTACTCGAGTTGGACGTGGGGTTGAAACCCCGCGTCCTGGTAGCGATCGTTTATTTTGTATACGACAACCGTGAAACGGAGGCCGCGCGGCGCTCGTCTAGCGGCTTATTGCGCCACGCGGACGGGCGGCCACTCTACCCCGATAGGAGTATACGATGAATAAGCTTGTTCGCCTGGCGGCAGCCGCCAGCGCCCTGACCCTGGTCACCACGGTCGCAGGACTGCCCTCGGCCCGCTCGACGCCGGCTCCCCGGCGCGCCGCGCAGGACGACAAAAAGAACGGCATTCCGAAGTTCACATCGGCGTGGAAGATGGAGCTGCCGGAGGGGACGCAGCGGGTCGCGATCGCGGACGTGACGGAGGACAAGAAGCCGCGCCTGCTGGTGCTCGGCAAGGACGACACGATGACGGTCATGAAGCTCACGGACGGGGCCGCGGCCAAGGAGGGCTCGATGGCGCTGGGCAAGGAGGGCGCCAAGTTCGTCACGGGGCATTTCGCAGCGGGCAAGCCGGCGCTCGTAGTCGTGCCGGGCGCGATCTTCTACAAGGCGGGAGATGCGTACAAGAAGAAGGAGGCGCCGGACCTGAAGGAGGTCACGGGATCGGCGCGGTTTATCGACGGGACCGAAGTGCTCTTCGTGATGACCCAAAACGAAGCGCCGACCAGCTACGCCATCGACCTGACGGCCGAGAAACCGCTCACGCCCGGCAAGGACCTCCCGCAGCCCGACCCGAACGGCGGCCAGTACCGGGAGATCGTGGCGCACTTGCCGCCCGCGATGCTCGAACAGGAGCCGTTTCCGGAGCCGGTGAAGAAGGGCGGGATCGTGCGCCTGATCGATGCCTACTCCGATAACCGGATCTTCGGCCTCCTCGCCTGGCAGGTCGGCGACGCACCTTATGTGGCGCTCCTCGAAGCCAGCGCGCTCTTCCCACAGCCGATGCCCGATCCGAAGCCGATCTGGCAAAGCGCGAAGATGCCCGGCAAAGTCCTCGACATCGCGATCGGCCCCGACCCAAAGGGCTCCAAGCAGACGGGCTTCCTCGTTCTGGAGACGACCGGCGATGGTGGGAAGGGGCGGACGGTGGAGTACTTTAACGTGCAGTAACGGCGCCACGCCGGCTTCGTCCTCGGGACCGGTAACTGGGCCGGACGGATCGGCGCCGAGTTCATTCAGTTTGTTCACCGAAGGGGGCTTTTTGAGCGGTTCCGAATGAACGAATTAACCGCGCTCCGTCGTACGGGATGACCCAGGGCGGGGCTGGATACGAGGTACTGCTGCTTGCAGAGTGTTCCAAAATGCATCCAAACGGGCCAGTTTGGATGCATTTTTGTGCAGAAACGCGGATGTTTTGCGTTGATTTGTCGGGCGCCGGTGCGGAGTTAGCGCGGATTTCCTGCCACAGCTTCATAATTTCATGGCGCCCAAAGGGATTATGAAACTATGAAACTGAATAGAAGTGCCCGCGGCGGTTTGCGCGGGGGCACAACGATCGAAAAGAAGGAAGCGCAGCGGGCGTGGCGAAGATAGCCAAGAGGAACGATTACGATGCTCCATAGGGTCTGCATTATATGTGCCATTGTGCTCGGCGGGTCGATCTGCGCCGAAATGCGCTCGGCCGCGCAGGAGATCGACCAGGTTTGCGCGAGCTTGCGCTCTCCTATTCCGACCGAGCGCGCCGCCGCGCTGCTGCGCCTGGCGAAGCTGCCGGCCGAGCGTGTCGCGATCGAGCCGATGATGCAGGCGATCTCCGATCCCTCCATTACTGTACGGCGACAAGCCCTCGACACCTGGGGACGGGTCGGAGGGGCGTACGATGACCTCGTTTACGCAATCCATCGCCATCGCCACAGCCGTTCGGACGCTGAAAATGCGGCTGAAGAGGGTGCATGGCAGGACTGGCAGAAGCGCCTCCTGGCGAGTATCGAGCCGTGCTTGACGAACGGGTCTCCAGACGTGCAGAAGGCGGCGCTGCATTGCCTGTCCCGCCTCTATCGCGCCGTGGATACCGTCTGCCCTCTACGTCCGCGGGGCTGTATCCTGCCCCCGCCGGGAATAAGCCTCGAAGAGAAGGTAACCGTGCTGTTGCAGCGATTTGCCGAGGCTCATCCCAGGCCGCTGATCGCCATGACCCGGGAATCCGATCCACAGTCTGCCTTCTGCGGCGCGAGCATCCTGGCTGCAACAAAGCAGGAGGGCATCACCGCGATTCTGGCCGGGTTTCTCACCCACAGCGATCCGGTCTGGCGGATGATCGGCTGCAACTGCCTCTCCAGGAAAGAGAACGCGCTTCGCCTGCTGATGCCCCTGCTCGCCGACGAGGATGCGCGTGTTCGCTGGTGTGCTATCCTCAGCATCGGCGAACCCGATAAGATGGCAGCGCACCTGGCCTGTTCGTTTCCAGCGTCTTCCGTACCGCTTAAGCGCTCCATCCTCCTGATGATGAAATACGTGCGCGAGACTAAGTGGAAAGCAAATCCGCTCTATGCTTCCATTCTCCAGGGCGCGCTCGCCGACGCAGATGGCGATGTGGTCGCGGATGCGCTGGCGACGCGGTTGGAGAGGCTGATGGTATGGGAGGAGCCGCACAAGCAGCCCGCGCCACCGTACCTGCTGAGGCTATTGAGTCATCCCTATGGCCGAGTTCGCGCGGAAGCCGCTCGCCTCCTATGCCGTGTGACTCCGAAATCGGATGTCCTCGATCGACTCCTTGGTATGCTGCGCGACCCGGAGACGGTGGTGCGTGAGGAGTTAATCTGGTTGTTGGAGGAGCAGACGGATGCGCGCTTACCCCGGGAGATGATCGCCGCCTATCGCCTGGGAGCAGAACAGCGCACCTACGCCGTTGCCTGTTCGCTCGCCAAGAGCTGGGACGTTTCAGAGCGACTCGTACGGAGCCTGCTCCACGACTCCGACAGCCGTATGCGCGCCCTCGCCATCAACGTGCTGGGACAAAAGAAGCTCGTGGAGTATGTACCGTGGATGTCGGAGACGGCACAGGATACGAGCGGCGACGTGCGCCGGGCGGTGGCGAAAGCGTCGCGCGGCTGGCCCGAGGCGCTGCCCGCGGCATTGTTGCTGCTCGAAGACAGAGACCCTGAAGTGCGGAAACAGGCGATGGAGTCTTTCTCGGAGACGGACAAAGCGCTTGCGCATGCGCGACTGCTGGAGCTTACTCGCAATCCGGATAGAGCCATTTCGCGAGAGGCATCGAAATGGCTGGAGTGGCTTGAGGATTGACGGGGCATTCGTTTCAGTCTCTTAGTCTCATAATCCCTTAGGGGCTATGAAACTATGAAACCGAACGAGAAGGGACATTCTGCTTCTCTGTCCTCCGGCTATTGCGGGGTAAGAAGGAACGCGCGCGAAACGCCATGATGCAATCCGATGCCGCTGATCTGGCCCTTGCGGTTAATTCCACAGGCGACAGTAAGCACCCAGCCGGCCGATGGATCGATCTGGCTGTTAAGATCTACGCCCTTTGACCCTGCCCAGAGATAGGCTCGGAATCCGCCGAGCGCATCGACCGGTTTGCGGTACGCCATTCCCACAACCGTGCCCGCATCGTCGATTCCGAATGCTTGTCCGGGGCCAAGATCGATCGGTGAACCATTATGCCAGGCTATCGCGTTCGGTCCGGGGGCGTCGTAATATCCCGCGCAATCCCCGGAGGCGTTTACACAAACTGCAACACAGAGTCCCCCCTTGAGTCCTTGTACGCTAGCGCCCAGATCCTCTATCACGCCGTCGTGCCACATCGTAGCGTGCGCGGTTTTGTTGCTGCCGGAGCAGACCCCGACGACTTTTCCGGAATTGCTAATCCCGTGTGCCTGGGCGTCATCGTAGCCAGGGAGCATGCCCAGGTCTGTTATAACACCAGACTGCCACATCACGGCATGGTAGTTGTACATCGAATCGGCGGCTAATGAGGAACCGACGATCTGTCCTGCATCGTTGATGCCGAATGCATACGAATTCGATCCGCCGAGTGAAGGGAGCGGCGTAACGGTACCTCCTTTGATGACAAGGGCCGTGCCATCAGCATATCCGACCGCGTCACCGTGATTGTTGATCCCTTGCAGATTACCCCTCTGAACAAGCGTGCTCGTACCGCTGCCTGGCGTGTAGACAAACGGTGACAATGAATAGCAGCCATTCATCGTGTGGCCGCCGCCGCACCCGATTCCGCTGCCCGGACCGACAATCTGTCCGAGATCATTGGGACCTGAGACCCCTTGGTAGCCAATGTCGGCGTAATCGACGGGGCCGGCATCGGTCACAAAGTATCTGCCGTTCTGCTTCTCTACGGGGACAACGGAACCGCCTCCGCAACCTGTCATTACGATAACCGAAAGCAAAAGGGAACACAGGTTTCGCAGCCGGGCCACCAGTTTTCTCCAATCGGACGCGAATACCGCGCCACACAGCCGCTTTCTGCGTCCCACCCAGAGGGCGCCCGACGCTTGTACTTTCTGACCGGTGCGAATTCGCCAGTAGGGACTTGTGCCAGTTAATTGGCTGCGGCCGGCTTGTTCAGCGCCTCTATGACACTTGACCGAAGTATATTGAAGGCAGCTTCATCATAACCGATCGTAATTGAGGCGATCCTGCCCTCGCGATCGATGACTACATATTGCGGTATGCCGTGAACGCCGTAGGCTTGGTAGTTCCCAATCGTGCCGAAGACCATAGGCCACGGAAGCTCCCACTCGTCTATGTACTCTCTCATCTTGGCGAACTCGGCTTCCGGCGACAGTTTGGTGATTGCTTTATAGCTTCCAGCATAACTCGTAACGGCAACGACTTCCAGGCCCCTGGAGCGCAGCTCCTGATACATCCTTTTGGTAGCAGGGTACCCCCGCTTACAGACTATTCAACCGTGGGACGTAAAGTCGAGCAAGACGACTTTACCGCGCAGAGACGCCAGATCCTTGAACTCGCCATAGTGCCGGTCAATAACCAGTTCCGGCGCCGGCGAACCGTACAGCTTTGCAATCGTGAGCTTGTGTACAAGGGAGCGCGCAGTAATGTTGTCCGGGCCGATTTTCTTGACGCCGGCTTCCATCGCTGCGATGGACTCGGCTCTCTTTCCGGCACTTTCATACAAGGACGACCGACCGGTTGCCAGCGCAGCAATCGTAAAATCACGTGCCTTCTTCTCCAGGTCGGTCTTGAGCTTCCTTTCCAGCACATTGGGATCCTAAGCTTAGAATTCCACGTGGACAAGTTGTCGCG
>JADMIO011251698.1_pt1 | contig 20158 bp, 10 predicted proteins | sample 8958161 | NCBI WGS metagenome assembly JADMIO01 (sample SAMN16585339, study PRJNA669376) | soil metagenome | isolation source: Crop rotation soil | place: USA: Cullars Rotation, Alabama | collected 2011 | reverse complement strand
CGCGACTTCAAGTCACGTGAATTCCAAGCTTCGGATCCCACTGTGCTGGAAAGCGGCGTGACCTACACCGACGCTCACGTGCTGCTGCCGGGCGCGGTGGCGGTGGCGGGCGCGCTCGTGCTCGGCTCGCTGATCGCGGCCGTCAACGCCATCGCCGCGCCGCGACCCGTCTGGCTCGCGGCGGCGATCGTGCCGGCCGCCCTCTGCTACGCCGCCACGGGCGCCGCCGGCTGGTACATGAGCAGCTTCATCGTGAGGCCGAACGAACTGGTCCGCGAGAGTCCGTACATCAACCACAACATCGAGTTCACCCGCCGCGCCTTCGCGCTCGATCGGATCGTCGAGAGGCCGTTCGCCGCCAACGTCGGCGGGAGCATCGACCCGGCGGCTCATCGCGAAACGATCGACAACATCCGCTTGTGGGACTGGCGGGCTCTGCAGGACACGCTCCGCCAGATCCAGGAGATCCGCACCTACTACGACTTCCCCGACATCGACATCGACCGCTACGAGGTCGGCGGCGCGGTGCGCCAGATGATGCTCGCCGCGCGGGAGTTCAGCGTCGAGAAGCTCCCCGAGAGCAGCCGCACCTGGATCAACGAGAAACTCATCTACACGCACGGGTACGGCGTCACGATGAATGCGGTGAACGGCTTCACCGCCGAGGGAATGCCCCGGCTCGTCCTGAGTGACATGCCCGTTCAGAACGCGCTTCCCGATCTCACGGTGACGCGTCCGGAGATCTACTTCGGCGAGCTGACGAACACCGACGTCTACGTCAAGACGCGGCAGCAGGAATTCAACTACCCGGAGGGCGAAACCAACAGCGTGACGACGTACGAGGGCAGCGGCGGGATTATGCTGGGCGGATTCCTGCGGCGGCTGCTCATCGCGCTCGATCGGGGCGATCTCACGAAGCTGCCGTTCAGCGACGACGTCACCCCCGAGAGCCGGCTGCTCATGCGCCGGAACGTTCGCGAGCGTGTCGAGACGATTGCGCCGTTCCTCACGTTCGACCCCGACATCTACCTGACGGTCGGCAAGGACGGGCGGCTGCGGTGGATCCTGGACGGTTTCACGACGTCCGAGAACTACCCGTACTCGCGTCACTACCGGCTGTCGCGCGAGACCGGCGACATCAACTATCTCAGGAACAGCGTCAAGACCGTGGTCGACGCCTACGACGGCACCGTCGCCTTCTATGTCTTCGATGACGAGGATCCGATCGTCGCCACGTATCAGCGGCTCTTCCCAGGGCTCTTCAAGCCAGGCTCCGCCCTGCCGGCCGATCTCCGCGCGCACGTGCGGTATCCCGATCTGATGCTCCGGCAGCAGGCCGCCGCGTACGGGCTCTATCACATGACCGACCCGACGGTGTTCTACAACCGCGAGGATCTCTGGACCGTCGCCAGCGAGACGCTGTTCACCGAACGCCGTGAACAGGCGGCGCGCGCCATGGATCCGAACTTTGTCCTGATGACGCTGCCCGGAGAGCAGCAGCTCGAGTACATCACCATCCTGCCGTTCACGCCCGCCAACCGGAACAACCTGATCGGCTGGCTCGCCGGCCGGAGCGACGGCGAGAACTACGGCAAGACGATCGTGTACGACTTTCCGAAGACGAAGCTCGTGGACGGCCCCATGCAGATCGAGGCGCGCATCGATCAGCACCCCCAACTGTCCTCTCAGATGACGCTGTGGAACCAGCAGGGCTCCCACGTCCGGCGCGGCACGCTGCTCGTGATCCCGATCGGCAGCGCGCTCCTCTATGTCGAGCCGATTTACCTGCAGTCGGCGCGCAGCCCGATGCCCGAGCTCCGCATCGTCGTCCTGGCGCTGCAGGACAGGCTGGCCTACGGACCGACCTTCGAGGCGGCACTGGCGCAGCTTTTCGAGAAGACCGAGATGCCGCCTGCAGCGGCGCGGGCGGCACCGGCGCCTGGCATGGCGTCGCCCGCAGCGCCCGCGGCGACGGGGGATGCCGCCGCGCTGATTTCGGGGGCCGCAAGAGATCTGGCCGATTACCAGCGCCTCACCGCCGAAGGAAAGCTCGGCGAGGCGGGTCAGAAGCTCGAAGCGCTGAAGCAGAAGCTCGAAGAGCTGCAGCGCCGCCAGCGCTGACCGCGTCCCCCGGTCCGCACAGCGTTCGCGCGCGGTACAATAGCGGCGCGATGACCACTCACATTCTTTCCTCTCTCATGTCCTCTCTGATGCTCTTGAGCGCCGTGCTTTTCGCGCAGACACCGGCGCCGAATTCGGTTCCGCCCCCGCCTGACGTCGCGGCGCCGCCTCGCGATGCCAGCCGCACCTCGTCGGGTCTGGCGTCCAAGGTGATCAAGCCTGGATCGGGCAAGACCCATCCGTCGAAGACCGACCTCGTCACGGTCCAGTACACGGGATGGACGACGGACGGAAAGATGTTCGACAGCTCGGTCGTGAGGGGAGCGCCCGCCTCGTTTCCGCTCGATCGCGTCATCGCCGGGTGGACCGAGGGGGTGCAGCTGATGGTGGCCGGCGAGACGCGGCGTCTCTGGATCCCCGAAGCGCTCGCGTACAAGGGACAGCGCGACCCGAAGGGGATGCTGGTGTTCGACGTCGAGCTGATCTCGTTCGTGGCGTCGCCCGCCGCGCCGCCGCCCGACGTCAAGGCCGCTCCTCCGAACGCGACGAAAACTCCGTCGGGGCTCGCCTACCGGACGCTCGTCAAGGGCACCGGAACCACACATCCGACGAGCCGCAGCTCGGTCACGGTGAACTACTCGGGCTGGACGACCGATGGGAAGCTGTTCGACAGCTCCGTCGTGAGCGGCCGGCCGGCGACGTTCTCGCTCGATCAGGTGATCGAAGGGTGGACCGAGGGACTGCAGCTGATGGTGGAGGGCGAGAAGGCGCGGTTCTGGATTCCGGAGAACATTGCCTACAAGGGACGCTCGGCGCCGTACGGCTTGCTCGTGTTCGACGTCGAGCTGATCAAAATCAACAACTGAGGTTCGATCCTCACCGCAGAGGGCGCTGAGGACGCAGCGTCGATCCTCAGCGCTCTCGGCGTCCTCATTTTTTCTCGCTTATTTTCCTGCAAGCCTTATCGAACCGCTCCGCGAGCCGGCGTCGCGCGTCGTCGGCGACGGGGCCCAGGCGGGACCAGGCGAGCTGGGCCTGACGCACTTCTTCCTGCGCTGCCCGAAGGCGGCTGTCCGACTCGGCGCGCCCACCGATCGTGTTGGCCGCCAGGGCCTCCTTGAGCATCGCGGCGAGCCGGGTCGCTGAAGACTCGCCTGGGTCGCCGGCGGCCGTGCCGCTGGAGAGCGACGCTGCGAGCGCCTCGACGCGGGTGACGAGCGCTTCCATTCTCTTGCGGTTGGCGTCGCGATCGAACTCCGTATTGTTGAAGACCGACGGCCAGCGCGCGATCACCCGCTCGGACGCCGCGGCGAAGCGGCGATCGAGCTCCGCCGCGTGCTCGCGATCGACGCGCCGGGCCGCCACTTCCTGCTGCCAGCGGCCACGCAGCCCGCGCAGGGTGGCGATGAGATTCGCCGGCGGCTCCACGGCCGCGTCGGCCGGCGTCTCGTCGGGGCCGCCGAGCGCCTCGAGCTCTTCGCAGAGCGCGGCCCGGGCGGCGAGCCGCTCCGCGAGCGCCGTGTCGTGCCGGTGCGCGTAGCGCTCGAAGAATTTGTCGCACGCGCCGCGGAAGCGCGTCCAGATCGCCTCCGATCGGCTCTTCTTCACCGGACCGATCGCCTTCCAGTCGGCCTGCAGGCCTCGAATCGCGCGCGCCGCCTGATCCCAGTCGGTCGATTCGGCCAGCTCCTCCGCACGTGCGCAGAGGGCATCCTTCTTGGCGAGGTTCTCGGCCCACATCGTCTTGCGCTGGACGAGATCGTCGTGGCGCCGCGCGAAGAACCGATCGCAGGCGGAGCGGAAGCGGTCCCACACCGCCTTTTCCTGCCCGCGCGTCACGGGACCGATCGTCTTCCACTCGCCCTGGAGCTGCTTGAGCGCTTCGGCGGTCTGGATCCAGCTCGTCGAGACGGCCAGCCCCTCCGCGCGCTCGGCGAGCGCCGTCTTCTTGGCGAGGTTCTCCGCGCGCACGGTCGCTTCAGCCACGAAGTGCGCTTCGCAGCGGGCCCACAGCTCGTCGTGCAGCGCCTTGAACCGCTTCCAGAGGATCTCTCCCTGCGCGCGCGGCACGTCGGCCGCCTTCCGCCATTCCTGCTGCAGCTCGCGGATGCGCGCGACGAGCGCATCGGTGTCCTCGAGGGCGCGCAGCGCTTCCATCTGCCCGCACAACCGCTCCTGGATTCCGACGTTGGCCCACTGCTGCCACTCGGCGGTGACGCGGAGCTCCTGCGCCTTCGGCGTGAGCTCGCCCTGTACGGCCTTGAGCCGGCGCACGACTTCGTCGTAGTCCTGCTTCGAGGGGAGCGGCGGCACGTCGCCGAGCGCCGCGCGGATGTCGCGCAGCGCGCGCTCGACCGGCTTCAGCAGAAGGTCGGCCCGCGCCCCCAGTGGCTCGACGCGCCCGAGCAGCTGGTGCATCCGGTTGAGCGCATCGCGCCGCGCGCGCGCGTCGACCGCGCGCGCTTCCTCGGTGCGGCTCTTGACCGCCGCTTCCGCCTTCTCGACGAGCGCCGCCTGGTCCGGATCGACGCCGTGGGCGGCGAGATCCTTCCACTCGGTCCTCACGATCGCGAGACGACGGCGGGCCGACGCGAGGTCGGCATCGCGCGAAGCCTCGTCGGCTTCCGTCGAGAGCTCCGTCAGGCGGGCGCGTCGCCGCTCGGCGTCCTTTGCCGTCTGCTCGTCGGCCCTCCGCTGGTCATCTTCCGCGCGCGCGCGGTCCGCCGCGCCGGCGGCCTCGGCCCGGCGGGCCGCTTCTTCGGCCGCCTCGCCCTGCCGCGCCTCGTCGGCGCGCAGTTGATCCAGACGCTCCTGGATGCGGGCGGAGGCCGTCCGGAACTGTTCGACCAACCCGGCATCGGGCTCGGAGTCGGGATCGAGCGCCGCCCACGCGGAGGTGGCCTCGCGCAGCGACTCCTCGACGAGCGCGGCGGTGTCGAACGCTGCCGCTCGCGCGAGACGCTGCAGAATCACCTGCCGCTCGATGCCGTTGCCGTCGACGGGAATTCCGGGTGGAGGGAGCTCGGTTTCTGTTGTCTGCATATCGAGTCCGCGCAAGAGGGTCCGCGCCCGCTTGACTGCGGCCTTGTTCTTCGCGCGCGCGATCACCTGTTCGAGATCGCGCCGCTCGGTGAGCCGATCGACGGCCGCGACGGCCGTGTCCTTGAATTCCCCGTTGACCGCGATTCCCAGCGCCTCGCTCGCGTCGGGCAGCGCGCCGAACGCCTCGACCCTGACGACCTCGAGCGACGCTTGCCGCGCGATCGCACCGAGCGCGTGGCCGTCCGAGATGCGCGACAGGGCGCGGCGCCCGATCGCCTCCCGCAGCGAGGTCTTGGCGATCTGCGCGAGCACCTTGACGTCCGCGATCGCGTCGACCGCCCCGAGGCTCTCCGCTTCCGTGACGCCTTCGAAGGCGTCGAGAGCGATGTCCCGCAGCATCGCCATCGCCTGCTCGCGCACGCCGTCGTCGCGATCGTCGCGGGCGATCGACGCCAGCGCCGGGGCGTCCATCAGCTTGGCCACCGCCGCGCGGCGCACGCGGGCATCTTCGTCCTCGCGCGCGATCGCCTCGATGACGTCGCGCTCGTCGAGGGGGATCTCCGCCACGTTCGCGAGCCGGATCGCAGGATCGGGATGTTTCTGGCGCGGGGTCGTCCGGAATCGGTCGAGCAGCGTCATGAACTCGCTCCAGGCCTGGTCCTTGTTCCGCAGCCGATCCCGCGAGACGCCTCAGATCGGCGCGACCTTCAGCTCCCCCAGCTTGTTCACGATGTCAGCGCCGTGCGACGACGCGGTGACGCGCTTGTCCACGTGCAGAATCCGGCCATCCGCCCCGATATAGAACGTCCACCGCGCCGCGTACCCGGTCGACGAGAGCACGCCGTACGCGCGCGCCGTCTCCTTCCCCGGATCGCTCAGAATCGGAAAGTCGAGACCGAGGGACGCCGCGAATCGTGCGTTCGTCTCCGGGGAATCGACGCTCGCGGCGAAATACGCCACGGAGAATCTCCCGAGCTCGGCGCCGCTCACCCTGAGCGATCGACACTCGGCGGTTCAGCCGCCGGTGAACGCCTTCGGAAACCAGGCGAGCACGACCGCCTTGCGGTCGCGGAAATCCTGGAGCCGGTACGTCACCCCGTCGGAGCCGGCGAGCGCGAACTCCGGTGCGAGGTCTCCCGGCTTCAGATCGACCATGGCACCGTCGCGTTGGCGCCCGAATGCGTGCGCGATGAGGCCCCCCGCGATGCCCTGGGCGCTCGCCACCACCATTCGAACCAGCCTCTGGAGCTCCTGCACTGTCGGGACGCCGACTTTCATGCCATTCTAGTGAAGCCGGCGGCGCCGCCGCGGGGCTGTCAACAGACAAATTTGGCCGCCGGGGCGCGTACTCCAAATTTGCGGATCCGTACGGCACGGCTTTCCCTAAGCCAGTCCCCAGGGCGGCAACTCCATGCCATGACGGCCGTATGACGTTCGAGGAGGTGGTGCGGCGCCTGACGGCCGCGTTTGCACAGCCGTTGCCCGGCGCGGAAGCCCATCTCCTCATGGCCCCGCGCCCTCCGCGTCGATGGCCCGCGGGGATGAGTCCGGATCGCGCGCGCCATGCCGCGGGCCTCCTTGCCGTCCTTCCTATCGCCGATCGCGCGCACATCGTCGCCACGGTGCGAGCCGGATCGCTCGAACGGCACGCCGGCCAGGTGTCCCTGCCGGGCGGCGTGGTCGAACCAGGAGAAACGTTCGAGCAGGCCGCGCTGCGGGAAGCGCACGAGGAGGTGTCGATGCCGCTCGATCGTCCTCGCGTCATCGGCGCGCTGACGCCCATCGACATCCCGGTCAGCGGGTTCCGCCTGTATCCGCTGGTCGCCGCACTCGACGAGCGTCCCCGGCTGAGGCCGGCAGACTTCGAGGTGGCCGAAATCCTCGAGGTGCCCGTCGCCACGCTGCTCGAACCTGAGACGCTCGTTTCGATCGAGCTGGTGCGCGACGGCTACACCCTCGTCGCGCCCGCGTACCGCATCGGACCTCACGACATCTGGGGCGCCACGGCGATGGTGCTGGCGGAGTTCCTCCGGATGCTCGGCTGGAAGCCGGCGCCGCGTTGATGACGTCAGTTTCGTGCAATATCAGCACGATTTGCTCGTCACCTTGTCTATTTGCCGGCATTTCAAGGCCATAAGAATCATTTTCCTTGCAAAATCCGCACGTGTGGTGCCATACTGTGCGTCTCCACCGGGGCCGCGATATCATCCGCATCCAGTTTTTCGCGCCAGATGCACGCTTTCGGGAGCAAAGGGGGACGTATGGGTTCTGCAGTGCTGGGAGAGGCGATCAGCGCCATTCGCGACTGGTCGGTGAGTGAAGCGAAGGACACGCGCACGCCGCGCGCCACCGACGCGTTCGGCAGCCTCGTCTTCAACGACGCCGTCCAGCAGGCGCGCCTGCCCAAGGCGGTGTACCACGCACTGCGCCGCACGATCACCGCCGGCGACGCGCTCGATCTGTCGGTCGCCGACGCCGTCGCCTCGGCGATGAAAGAATGGGCCGTCGAACACGGAGCGACGCACTACACGCATTGGTTCCAGCCCCTCACCGGGATCACCGCCGAGAAGCACGATTCGTTTCTCGTCCCGACCGCCGATGGCCGCGCCGTTGCCGAGTTCTCGGGCAAAGAGCTGATCAAGGGCGAGCCCGACGCGTCGAGCTTTCCCTCCGGCGGCATGCGATCCACCTTCGAGGCGCGCGGCTACACCGCCTGGGATCCGACGAGCGCGCCGTGGCTCCTCCGATCCGGCAACTCGACGACGCTCGTCATCCCGACGGCATTCGTGAGCTGGACGGGCGAGGCGCTCGACAAGAAAACGCCGCTCCTCCGCTCGATGGAAGCGCTGTCGAAGCAGGCCGTCAGGATTCTGCGCCTCTTCGGTTCCACCGCCGAACGGGTCAACACCACGTGCGGCCCCGAGCAGGAGTACTTCCTGATCGATCGCTACTTCTATCTCTCGCGGCCCGATCTCATCAACGCCGGCCGGACGCTCTTCGGCGCGCGGCCGCCCAAGGGTCAGGAGCTCGAGGATCAATACTTCGGCGCCATCCCCGACCGCGTCATGGCCTTCATGACGGAGGTCGAGACCGAGCTGTACAAGGTCGGCGTCCCGGTGAAGACGCGCCACAACGAGGTCGCGCCGAGCCAGTACGAGATCGCGCCGATCTTCGAGAACGCCAACGTCGCCACCGACCATCAGATGACGACGATGGAGACGCTGAAGCGGGTCGCGTCGAAGTTCGGCCTGGCGTGTCTGCTCCACGAAAAGCCGTTCGCCGGCGTGAACGGCTCGGGCAAGCACCTCAACTGGTCGATGAGCGACGACGAGGGGAACAACCTGCTCAGCCCGGGCGCGAACCCTCACGACAACATGCAGTTCCTGGTGTTCTGCTCCAGCGTCATCCGCGCGGTGAACAAGTTCCAGGGGCTGCTGCGCGCGAGCATCGCCAGCGCGGGAAACGATCACCGTCTCGGGGCGAACGAGGCGCCGCCGGCGATCATCTCGGTGTTCCTCGGCGACATGCTCACCGAAATCTTCACCCAGATCGAGCAGGGAAGCGCCCGCTCGAGCAGGCACGGCGGCGAGCTCGACACCGGGGTGATCGCGCTGCCGAAGCTGCCGCGCGACGCCGGCGATCGCAACCGCACGAGCCCGTTCGCGTTCACGGGCAACAAGTTCGAGTTCCGCGCCGTCTCGTCGAACCAGAGCATCTCGTACCCGAACATCGCGCTCAACGTGGCGGTCACCGAATCACTCGACTACATCGCCACGGAGCTCGAGAAGTCGATCAAGTCGGGCAAGTCGCTCGAGAAGGCGGTCGGCGATCTGCTGCCGAAGCTGATCAAGGAGAACAAGCGCATCATCTTCAACGGCAACGGCTACTCCAAGGAGTGGGAGAAGGATGCGGCCAAGCGGGGGCTGCTGAATCTCAAGAACACGGTCGATGCGCTGCCGCAGCTCGTCGCCAAAGAGGTGATCGGGACGTTCGAGAAATACCGGGTGCTCAACGAGCGGGAGCTGCACGCCCGCTACGAGGTGATGCTCGAGACCTACAACAAGACCATCAACGTCGAAGGCCAGCTGATGGTCCTGCTGGCGAATCGCTACGTCCTGCCCGCCGCGCTCGAGTATCAGCGTCAGGTGGCCTCGAGCGTCACCGCGGTCAAGGCCGCCGGCGCCACGTCGGCCGAGGGCAAGAAGCTGCTCACGTCCGTGGTCAAGGCGACCGACGATCTCAAACGCCGGGCCGACAAGCTCGCCCATGCGCTCGAACACGAGGACAGCGCCTCGGCGCTCCGCCATGCGCGGCATTACCGCGACGTGGTCGTGCCCGGGATGGTGGCGCTCCGCGAGGCGGGGGATCGGCTCGAGCTGCTGATTCCGCACGAGCTCTGGCCGCTCGCGACCTATCGCGAGATGCTGTTCATCAAGTGACGCCGTAGAGCGCTACCACGGAGGTCACGGAGATAGACGGAGGAAACGGTCTCCTTCAAGGAAAGCGGCCGTGTCCTCCGTACTGTACTGTTCTGTGACCTCAGTGGTAGTGACTTTCGGCCCTCCCCGTCACTCCTGCCGTACTATGATCACGATTCACGATGGCAAGACGGAAGTCCCGCGAGCAGTCCCTCTTCGATAACCTCGAGTCGTCTCCGGCCGGCACCGAGAGCGGCGCCCGTGATGCCGCGATCCGGTCGGCGCTCGGCGCCGACAGCGGCGGCCCGGGCACGACCGTCGTCGCGCTTCACGAAGCCGCCCAGGCGCGATACCTCAACTACGCGCTCTCGGTCATCACCGCCCGGGCGCTGCCCGACGTCCGCGACGGCCTGAAGCCGGTGCAGCGCCGCATCCTGTACACGATGTGGCAGCAGAACCTGACGGCCGACACCAAGCACCGGAAGTGCGCCAAGGTCGTCGGCGACGTGATGGGCAGCTACCACCCGCACGGCGACGCCGCGCTCTACGAGACGCTCGTGCGCATGGCGCAGCCCTTCTCGCTGCGCTATCCGCTCATCGACGGATCGGGAAACTTCGGGTCGCTCGACGGCGACAGCGCCGCGGCGATGCGCTACACCGAGTGCCGCCTCGCACGCATCAGCGACGAGATGCTGACGGAGATCGAACAGGAGACGGTGCCGTTCCGCCCGAATTACGACGGCACGAAAACCGAGCCGGTGGTCCTTCCGGCGCGGCTCCCGAACCTGCTGGTGAACGGCACGACGGGCATCGCCGTGGGCATGGCGACCAACGTGCCGCCGCACAATCTCAACGAGGTGTGCACCGCGCTCGTCAAGCTCCTCGACAACGAGGATTTGAGCACGCCCCAGCTGTGCCGCTACCTCAAAGGGCCCGATTTTCCGACGGGCGGGCAGATCCTCAACTCGGCCGATGAGCTGAAGGAGATCTACAAGACCGGCGCCGGAACGATCCGGCTCCGCGGCACCTGGGACATCGGCCCGGAGACACGCTCGACCAAGACGATCTACATCGACAGCGTCCCGTACACGGTCAACAAAGCGCAGCTCGTCGAGCGAATCGCCGAGATCGTCATCAGCCGGAAGCTCCCGCCGCTGCTCGACGTCAAGGACCTCTCCACCGAGGACGTACGCATCGCGATCGAGATGAAGAAGGACGCCGACGAGAAGATGGTGATGGCGTACCTCTTCAAGAACACGCCGCTCCAGATCAACTTCGCCGTCAATCTCACGTGCCTCATCCCCACCGAGAACACCGACGTGGGCCGGCCCGAACGGCTCGACCTCAAGTCGATTCTCTGGCACTTCCTGCACTTCCGGCTCGAGGTCGTGACCCGGCGGCTCGAGCACGAGCTCGCGGCGCTGCGCAAGCGCATCCACGTCCTCGAGGGTTTCGAGGCGGTGTTCGACGCCCTCGACGAGATCATCCGGATCATCCGCAAGTCGGACGGCAAGGCCGACGCCGCCGAGAAGATCATGAAGCGCTTCGGGCTCGACGCCGAGCAGACCGACGCGATTCTCGAGCTGAAGATCTACCGCCTCGCCAGGCTCGAGATCCTCATGATCCGCAACGAGCTCGAGGAGAAGCGGAAGCGGGCGCGCCAGATCGCCGCGCTCCTCAAGGACGAAGACAGCCGCTGGAAGGTGGTGCGGAGCGAGATCGAGCTCGTCCAGAAGACTTACGGCGATCCGAAGCTCGACAGACGCCGCACGCAGATCGCCGGGGAAACCGACGAGACCGAGTACACGGCCGACGACTTCATCGTCGAGGAAGACAACGTCGTCATCGTGTCGCGCGACGGCTGGGTGAAACGGCAGAAGGAGGTGAAGGACCTCTCGACGACGCGGCTGCGCGAGGGTGATTCGGTGCTCGCGGCGTTGGCCGGCAGCACGCGGGCGACGGCGGTATTCTTCAGCAACTTCGGCGCGGCCTACAGCTGCCGCTTCGTGGACGTTCCGGCGTCGACCGGCTACGGCGAGCCGATCCAGCGGCTCTTCAAGCTGAAGGACGGCGAGCGCATCGTCGCCGCCATGAGCCTCGACAACCGGGCGCTCGGCGGATCGATCCAGCCGAAGAACGCGACCGCCGAACCGCCGGTCCATGCCGTCGCGGTGACGAGCGACGGCTTCGCGCTGCGGTTCGGCCTCGAGCCGTTCGTCGAGCCGAGCACGCGGGCCGGGCGCCGCTTCGCGCGACCTGCCGAGGGCGCCGAGGTGCTCGGAGTCGCCCGCACGAGCGGATCCGAGACGCTCATCGCGGCGACGGCGCAGGGGCGTGGCCTGCTGTGCCGGACGAGCGAGGTCAACTTCCTGGCGGGCCCCGGCAAGGGCGTGACGCTCATCAGGCTCGGCGCCGACGATCGCGTCATCGGCTTCATCGCCTCGGCGGGCGATCGGGACCTCCTGACGGTCGAGACCTCCCGCGGCGCGGAACACACGATCAGCACGGCGAAGTACGAAGTGACCGGACGGGGCGGCAAGGGACGGGAGCTCCTCCAGCGGGGCGGCTTCACGCGCATCATCTGGACGCTGCCCGAGGCCCCGCCGCCGCTGGCCGGGTCCTGAGAGTCCCGGTCGCTTACAATGTCTGGGTTCACTGGGTTCGACAGGCTCAGGTTCACGAAGCCTGTGAACCATTGAAAGGATTTGTATTGCAGTGCCTGCGCATCAAGAACGACTGAACATCGCGGTTTTCATCGACTTCGACAACATCGAGATCGGCGTCAAGAGCACGCTCGGCCAGCAGTTCGACGTCGGCACCATTCTCGACGCCATCAAGGAGCGCGGCGAGGTCGTCACGAAGATTGCCTACGCCGACTGGACCCGCGCCGGTGAATACAGCCGGGCCCTCACGCAGCACGCCATCCGCCTCGTCCAGCGCAACCTCACGCCGGGCGGCGACAAGAACGGCGCCGACATCAACCTGGCGCTCGATGCGCTCGAGATGGCGTTCACGCACCCGCACATCAACGCCTATGTCATCGTCGGCGGCGACAGCGACTTCCTCTCGCTCGTCGAGAAGCTGAAGCAGTACGACAAGAAGGTGTTCGTCGTCGGAGGCCGGGCGTTCACGAGCATCATCCTGCAGCGGAACTGCCACGAGTTCATCGCGTACGAGAACCTCGCCGGCGTCAGGCGGACCGCGGTCAAGGGCGACCGCGTGGTGTCGACCGCCTCGTCGGCCCCGATCTCACAGGCATTCCCCATCGTGCGGCGGGGGCTGAAGATCCTCGCCGAGCGCGAAGTATCGCCGCAGACGGGCCTCCTCAAGAGCACGCTCCTTCAGCTCGACTCCACGTTCTCCGAGCGGAACTACGGCGCATCGTCGTTCCTCGACTTCGCCGAGAAGCTCTCGCAGGCAGGCCTCGTCAACCTGAAGACCGCCGGACGCAGCGTGATGGTCGAGCTCAACGGGAGCTTCGACGAAGGCGACGGGAGCGAGGTCCGGCGGCAGACGCCTTCCGAGCCCGTCGAGACCGCTTCGCGCCCGGGAAGCGAGGCGCCGCCCGAGGCGGCGGCAGCGGCGGCCCCTGGCGATCAGGTCCGGGCGACCGAGCCCGCTTCCGAGGGAGTCAAAGCGGTCGGCCGCATCCTCGCCGCGGCCGTGAACGCGCGCTGGCCGATGTACCTCCGCAACGTGAAGCAGATCCTGCGCGCCTCGAACGGCGGCTTCGACGAGCGTCGATACGGGTTTGGCGGCCTGATGGACCTGCTGCGCGCGTGTCAGCGCGACGGCATCGTGCGGCTCGAGCGCGATCGCCGCGGCGGCCTGCTCGTGTTCCCGAGCTCCGCACTCCGCGGCGCTCCCGTGCCCGAGCCGGTCGCGCCCGCACACGACGACGTTCCGCACGACGAACACGTGGAGATGGAGGCCGGATCGGATCAGCCGGTCGAGATGGAGGCGCTCGACGACGCCGGCCTCATCGAGCCGGAAGAAGTGCTCGAAGCGGTTCCGGTCGATTCGACGGCGGAGCTCCTCGGTCGCGCCAAGCCGAAACGGGCGCGCGGCGCGCGGAGCGCCACACCGGCGCGCGCGGCTCGCAAGACACCCGCTCGTCGCACCGCCGGGCGCAAGAACCCGAGGTCGAGGAAACCGGCTCCGGCGGAGCCGGACGGCTCATCGTGAGCGCTGGATGAAGTCGACCCACTGGCGCACGAGCGCCGTCTTCGGGCCCGCCGCCTTCTGATAGGCCTCGCCGAGCGCGCGCGCCGCTTTCGCGTCCTCGGCCTGCGTCCGGACGACCGCCCCGGCCAGGTGCACGTGATAGATCCACTGCACGCCGAGGTAGACCGCGTCGGTGTCTGAAGGGTGGTCCGCGAGATACCGCTGCAGCATCCGCACCGCGTCGCGTCCCTTCCCGAACGTTGCATAGAGCTGCGCCAGCGGACGGCTGAATCTGCCGTCCGATGGCCAGCGCTCCACGGCTTCTTCGAGAAGCGTGCGCGCTTCGCCGAGCGAATGGGTTCGGAGCAGCGCCTGTCCGAGCCAGACGTAAATCTGCGGGTTGTCGGCGCCGTCGATGAGGGCGGTCTGCCAGGCGCTCGCCGCCTCGGTGTCCTTGCCGCTGGCGGCGAAGCAGACCGCAAGGTACACGAGCGACGGCGTGGCATCGAACTCGGGCTGGATGCCGCGCTTGAAGCTCGACTCGGCGTTCCGCAGATCGCCGGTCGCGAGCGATGCAAGGCCCGCCTCGAAGGTCGGCTTGGCCTCTGACGGGACGAGCGCGCGGAACGGTTCCACGACCTTCGCATCGATCGCCTCGGTCTTGTTGAACGACGACGCGAACGCGTTTTCCTCGGTCGGCAGGAAGAGCTCGAGCGCCGCATCGCCGGCACCATTGCTCTCGGCCGACGCCATGAGCACGGCGGGCGCCGCCACCTCGAAGTCGCGGGTGAGCGTCGCGAGCGGCGCGCCGCCGCGCGACACCAGCGCGCGAAGCACGTAGCGCCCGGGCGGGAGCGCGCGCACCGGCAGGGCCGCCGAGAACAGCATCCGGCCGTCGTTCACGGCGCGGCCGCGCACGTCGGCGGCGATGAGCGCGGGGCCGTCGCTCTGCGGCGCCACTTCGTACTTCACGGACAGCGCGTCGAGCTCGGATCCGTACGCCTCGACGTAGCCGTGAAGCGCCCCGTAGCTCACCGTGTAGGAGATGGTCGGCCGCAGCGGCACGTCGCTGTCGACCGGCCCGCCCGCCATCAGCTCGCTGAACGTGACCTCGCCGGCATCGACGAGCGCGGCGCGGATGGAATGCTGCACGCTGCCGACGCGCGCCCCCTCGGCCGCGACGAACTTGAGCGTGTACTCCCCCGGCGGCAGGCTCGCCGAGGCGGTGAACTGCAGCGGCGACGGCACGCCCTGCACGATCGGCTCGATCCGATCCTCCGACGCCATGCGGGTCGCCACCATCCGGCCGTCGCGATCGAGCACGACGAATCCGACCGACACCGGGCGGGGCGCCGTGTACTCGGTGCCGATGTCCGCGTGAATGAGCACCTGGACTCTTCCCCGATCCACCCCGCCCAGGGCGAAGGTCGCGACGCGCACAGGCAGCGCCGACATCAGGAGCGGCGTCGACAGCGCCGCCAGCACCGCCTCGCGGGGCGGACGGATGCGGTCGGCATTGACGTCGAGAATCTGCCGGCGCGAGCGGACGATGGCGCCGCGCCGGGAGACCTCCACGCGCACCTGGTGGGGCTTGCCGTCGTGGTCCTGTGTCTCCGACTCGACGCCGAGCAGGTAGTAGCCAGAAATCTCCGACTCGATCCGCTGGAACACCGATGACCCGGTTCCGGTAATCGTGAAAATCGCGCCGCGCGCCGCGCCCGCCAGCGTCTCCAGCCCGTCGGCGCGCAGCCGGCGATCCTCGAACGGCGCCGTCGGCGCACGCCGATCGGTGATGTCGAACATCTGCGAGTCGAGCTTGAGTACGTAGATGCTCGTGCGCGCCGCCGCCGCGAGCGCGCCCATCTCGTTCACGAGAATCGGATCCCTCAGGACGAACCCTTCCGAGACGATGACGAGCGTCTTCGCCGAGTCGTACCCCCGCAGCGCGACGAGCAGCGCCCTCAGATCGCGCAGCGTCTGGTCGGTCTCGTCGAGGGCGTCCTGCGCCATCGACTCGGCCTCCGCCTGCACCTCGCCCTGGCAGAACACCAGGAGCTGCGGCACCGTGATTTCGCCGCACTCGCGGAAGAGCACCTGCTGCAGCGCGATGAAGTCGCCCTGCGACATCCGGACCGCTTCGGACACCGCGATGTTGTGGATCGGCATGATGCGGGTCTGGCGCTGCCCCATCATTTTCGAGACGGCCTGCTTGATCAGCTCGTGATCGCCGCTGAACGGCGTGGCGTGGCCGCCGATGCCGAACCCGACCGCCGCCACGCGGTCCGACGCCGAGAGCCGATCGATGAACCCGCCGACGGCCGTGAGAAGACCTCCCATGTGTCCGAACCGGATGTTCGGCTGATCGATCGCGAGGACGACGAGGCGCCCGTTCGTCGCGTTCTCGTTGGAGCTGTAGCCCGGCGGGACGCTCGCGACGTGATCCGGCGCATCGCTCCCGCCGCCGAGCGAGACCCACTCGGCCGAGACGACGCGCCGTACGCTGTTGTCGACGCGCACGACGAAGTCGGCCGGGGTCAATTCCCGGATCGGACGACCGTTGTCGTCCACGACGCTGACGTCGACCGAGGTCACCTCGACCGACGATTGGAAACGGGGCGGCGCCTGCTGCTGCGCGATCAAGGCGCAGCCGAGCACAACCACGCCGACGACGGAAAGACGGGCGGCGCTCATTTCTGCCGCGCGACGCGGTAGCCCTGGCGGGCCCGGATTTCCTGCTGGCCGTCCACCGTGACGGTGATCCGGCGCCACCGATCGTCGCGCTGGAGATCGACGGGCGGATAGCCGAGCAGGTACTGGTTCGACAGCTCTTCGAGGAGATCGTTGAAGGCGTTGTGGAGCGTGTCGACGTTCTCGGTGAAAAGGGCTCGTCCTCCCGTCGGACTGGCGAGCCGCTGCATCGTCCTCCGCAGCGATTCGGCCGAGACCGCCCGGCCCTGCCCGATGAGATAGAGCGTCACGTCGGTCGACTGCAGCCGCCGCTCGACGTCCGCGATCGTCGAGTGGCTGCCCTGATCCTCGCCGTCGGTGAACACTACGATGGCCTTGCGGCCCGCCTGCCGTCCGAGCAGATCGATGGATCGGAGGATGACGTCGTAGAGCGCCGTGGCGCCCCACGACGAGAGGCGATCGACGGCGCGCATCCGCTCCTGGAGATTCGTCGCCTTCCGCGCCATCGTGAAGATGCTGTCGTTGAACCCGAGCAGCGTCACCTGGTGCTGCGTCGGAACCTCGGCGAGGAAATCCTTCACGGCTTTCTTCAGCTTCGGCATCGCCGCGGTCATGCTCCCGCTGACGTCGATGGCGACGATGAGCTCGAGCGGAACGTCCTCGGAGGCGAAGTGCGAGATCTTCTGCGATCGCCCGTCCTCGAAGACGTGGAAGGCGTTCTCCTGCAGACCTTTCACGAACTTGCCGTTGCTGTCGGTGACGGTGACGGTCACCTGCACGACGTCGACGTCCACGTTCTCGGCGTAGTCGAGCCCCTTGGTCCTGACGGTCTGCACGATCCGCCGCCCCGCCGTCGGGTTGACGACGACCCGGACCTGGTGCTCGACGACGGAGCGCCCGAAGTCCCAGTCGCACTCGAACGGCAGGAGCACCGTCGTGCACACGAGGCGGCCGTCGACGAAGAAGACGACGCTCGACACTCCCTCAGGCGGATCGACGAGCGCGCGCAGGAGCGTCGGTCCGCTGACGTACGCGTCGCGGCCCGGCGACACGATCCGCACTTCCGGGGGCCTTGGCGCGGGCGGCGACTGGGCAGAAGCGACGGTCAAAGGCAGAAAGGCAGGAAGGCAGAAGGTGAGAAGGCAGAACGTGAGCACGCCGGCCGGGAGCACGCGGCGAGCGGTCATGGGCGTGACGACGCAGCCTCGGGCACCAGCGGGCCGTCGGCCGTGGCAGCGGCAAGATAGTCTTCGATGCGCTCGGAGGAAACGGCCTGGGCCGTCCGCACCAGCGTCAGCCAGTCGCTCGAATCGATCGGCCTGGCTTCCTCCACGAGATCCTGGACGGCTCCGCGCAGCACCTCTTTCGCGAGCGCCGCCGGGAGCTGCAGATCCCGCAGGGTCATCGCGACCCGAAGGTTCAGATCGGGCATGGTCGCGGCCATCGCTCCGAGTCTGGGGCGCGCCGAGAAGAGGAACCACCAGTGCGCGCGCGTGAACTGCCGGCAGAGGCACCCATTCGACTCGAAGGCCGGCATCCCCCAGGCGTCGAGGTCGGCGCCGTCGGTGTCGCCGCCGAGCTCGAGGAGCTCGGCCAGCGAGAAGAGCTCGGTGATCCGCTGCGGTTCGTTGTCGGCGGTCCATCGCATCGCGCGGCGCCGCCAGCCGTCCATCCCGATCTGGCTGGCCACCGCCTCGAGCTCTTCACGATCGGCGAGCTCTGACACCCGCGCGCTCCCGCGTTCGATCGCCGCGGCGATCTCGTCGCGATCGTGGTCGCTCAGCGCCATCGGGTTCATCAGCGACACCCCGGCGGCGAACACATCCCGCTGGTTCGCCGCGATGGACGGCGCCGATCCCATGCGATCGGGCACGGTTCTTCGCAGCAGCAGCGGCGCCAGCGCGACGTCGAGCCCGAGGATCGATCCCTTCACGTGCCACGAGGCGCCGACGGCGATCTCCTGCTTCGGCAGCGTCCAGGGGTTGCGCACGCGCATCTCGCGATCGGACACGGCCGTGCCGAAATCGTGGCGCGCGGCGACGCTGGCGCCGAGCAGCGCCGTGCCGTCCGGGTCGCCGAGGTCGAGGGCATACGCCCACGCGATCAGCGCTTCGGCGAGGAGCGGCGACGCCGCCCGGGCGCCGGCGGCGGCGCGCGGCACGACCTCGTCGAGCGTCACTCCTCCCTGCCGATCGCGGATGCGCTCGAGCCGCCGCCGCTCGGAGGCCGCCACGCTCAACCGGTAATCCTGCCCTTCCCACGCAACGACGGGCGCCCGCTCTTCGGGGTCGTCGGGCAATCCAGCGAGACCCGCGGCGAGCGCGTCCTCGTAGAAATCGGCCGGCGGCAGCGCCGCTCGCAGGTCGCGTCCGAGCCATCGTCCGAGGCTGGCGGTATAGACGCGAGCGTCGGACGTCGGAAGCGCAATCAGATCTCTGACGAGGCGCTCCGCCGTGCTCGGGTCGACGGTGCGCACGGCGGTGAGGTGTGCCACGAGGTTCAACGCGCCCTGGAACATGGCGGTGGTCGAGGCGTGGGGATCGTCGAACGTCGCGAGACGACGCGCGTGGCGCGCCGCGAACGCGTAGACCGACGGGTCGGCGATACCGATGCGCTCGAGCGTCAGCGCCAGCGTACGGTAGCGCACGAACGACCGAAGGGCGACATAGAGATCGCCGCTCGTCCCCTGAACCGATCCGAAGACCCGCTGCGCGAACGCGAACTGATCCATGCGCTCGCCGCGCGTGCGTGAATCGGTGTCGAGCACGTTGTCGGCGAGCCACGCCGCGTCGACCGCGCCCTGGGCGCCGGCGTCGCGGAGATCGGCGTCGGGCTTCTCAGGAAGCTCCGCGCTCTGGAACACGCGCGCCCAGAGCCCGCGAGACGAGGGAGCCGCCGGCTCGCCGGTCTCGGCCGTCCGCACGCGGAAGAGCAGCATCCCGAGGTCGTACATCGGCCGCACGGCCGGCATCGTGAGCAGGTTCCATTCCCTGAACCACGATTCGCCCTCGCGCACGAACGCCCTGAAGCGCTCCTCGCGCTGCGACGGCTCGGGGATCCACAGCCCCAGCGCGAATCGCACGCGCGGCGCGTCGAACTGCGCGACCGTGCCGTAGACGTACGCGAGGCGTCCGCCCGATCGTTCGAAGAGCGGCACGATGAATTGGTCCGGCTCGGCGACGGGCGCCGCGACGATCGATTCCCACAACCCCGCCGCCTCGTCGCCGCCCGGCACGACGATGCGTCCGTCGCGCACCTGCAACGCGTCGGCGAACGCCGCGAACGGACCCGCCGCGCGATCGTAGATCTCGGTCAGCACGCCGGAATGTTCGGCGAGATACTGCAGCGTCTCGTCGTCGAGCGCTGCAAGCCCCCGGCACAGGAGCGCCGCCCTGACGTCGGTCAGAATCGCGACGAGGAGTTGCGAGGCCGGCACTCCGCGCCGGAAGACGGCGCGGCTCCATACTTCGGCCGTGAGCGGCACCGGGACGAGCTCAGGATTCGAATCGGTCTGGAGACTGTCGCGGGAAAGCTGATGGAGCGCGGCTGTGAACGCCGCCGCCTGCGCGGGGTTGACTTCGTACGCCACGCGCGCGAGCTCGGCGACGAAACGGGAGCGGTCGGGAACGACCTCGAGGCGGGCCGACCTGGCGACGGCCGCCCGCCCGCCCTTTCCAGCACATTGGGATCCTAAGCTTAGAATTCCACGTGGACAAGTTGTCGCG
>JADMIO010482453.1_pt1 | contig 20158 bp, 20 predicted proteins | sample 8958161 | NCBI WGS metagenome assembly JADMIO01 (sample SAMN16585339, study PRJNA669376) | soil metagenome | isolation source: Crop rotation soil | place: USA: Cullars Rotation, Alabama | collected 2011 | reverse complement strand
CGCGACAACTTGTCCACGTGGAATTCTAAGCTTAGGATCCCAATGTGCTGGAAAGGCAAGGGCCATGAGCCCATTGCTTTTCACCCGAATACAATCGCAGTTCTGGCATTGCCGCACCCACGCCATTCGAAATTCACAATTCGAGCTTCTCAAGCCTTCCACAGCTTTCCTTCCCGCTTCCACTCCATCAGCAATTCGCGAAACCGCTTCACCGCCGGGGCCTCGCCGTCCTCCTGCCACACGAACACCAGGGGAACCGTGAGCAGTGGTTTTAACGGCACAAACTTCAGCGGTATCGCCGGATTGATCACCGAATCCGTCACCACGCCGATGCCCGCGCCCGCCTCCACGTAGCTCAGCACGGTGTCAATCAAGCTCGGTGTGTACGCCAGCCGCGGCATGAAGCCCGCCCGCCGGCAGCCCGCGATTACTGTGTCATGCAGCCCCATGCCCTCGCGCCGCGCCAGCACGATCAGCGATTCACGGGCCAGCGCCGCCCATGGCAGCGCGCGCCGCCTGGCCAGCGGATGCTCAGGCGGCACGACGATGCCCAGCGGCTCGTCGCGCAACAATTCCGTGCGCAGCCCCAGCGATTCCAGCGCCGCCACCGGCCGCGTGAGCGCCGCCGAGAGCCGGCCCTTCGCCACCATCTCCCACACGCGCTCCGGCGTCCGCTCCTCCAGATGCACCGACACCAGCGGATACCGCCGCCGATACTCGTGCAGCAATCGGCCCAGAAACGGCTGCGTCGGCGGCCCGATAAAGCCAAGGCGCAATTCCCCCTCCTCGCCCTCCGCCGTCCGCCGCACGCGCCGCAGCGATTCCTCCCAGCGCTCGAGCAGCAGCGCCGTCTCGCGCAAGAGCACAGCGCCGGCCGGGGTCAGCCGCACATGATGCCGTGAACGGTCCAGCACCGCCGCGCCGAGGAAGGATTCGAGTTCCTTCACCGCGCGGCTCAAGGCGGGTTGCGCCACGCGCAGCCGCTTGGCCGCGCGCGAGTAGCTGCGCTCCTCGGCCACCGCTTGGAAGTAACGGAGATGTCGCAGGTCCATAAATTTAGAGGTGGCGCAAGGAGGTTCAGATCAAGCCACGCTGCTCGGCGTCTTTGCGCAACACATGATCCGGCGGCAGGTTGCGCAGCAATTTCTTTTGGAACGCGGCGGCGCGCTTCTTTTGCTCATCCTCCTGCCGGGTCTGTTCATTGAGATGACGCTGACCTTTGATCTCGGACTTTTGCAGAGAATCCGCCCAGCCACGCAATTGTCGCGCGCACATTTCCGCGACCGATTTCAAATTTGAAATTTCAGATTTCAAATCAGCGGACCAGTTTTGCTTCGTGGCCTTGCGTTCACTCAAAGTCAGCATGGAACGCACTTCACCGGCGGAACCGCGCGCGATGTAAAGGAACGCCAGCAATTCCTGGTCGTGCCCCGCTCAAAGCCTTCGGCGATGTTGTTGGAAACCGAGAGCGCCGCGCGGTCGAGTTGATCACGAAATCCCCGGCTGGCGCGAAACCGTTCATCCTCCAGCAGATTCTCCGTCTGCTCATACAGTTCGGCGGCCTTCTGCCAGACCGGCAAATCTTCGAAGCGTTGGTAAGTCATCGCAATGCTTGATGTCAGATGATTGAAAGGCTACGCGGGCGCGATAATGGGCGGTCAGAACGCCAAATCAAACTCGAACCGGCTTTCCGCCTACACAACTTGTTGCACTTTCCCGCCGCGCCCGCTAAACCACCCGGCACACTTTATGGGCGCACAATGGAAACAAAAAGGCCGCGAGCTTGAAGCCCTCAAGCGCGGCATGGTCGTCGGCAAACTCGTCCGCGAAATCATCATCGCGGCCAAGCTCGGCGGCGCTGAACCCGATCTCAACGCCCGGCTCGCCGCCGCGGTCGAAAAGGCCCGCAAGAACAGCGTGACGCGCGACACCATTGACCGCGCCATCAAGAAGGGCTCCGGCCAGACGGATGAAGCGGTCGTGATCGAGCTCGTGACTTACGAAGGCTTCGCGCCGCACAAGGTGCCGGTCGTCGTCGAGTGCCTCACGGACAACCGCAACCGCACCGCGCCCGAAATCCGCCGTCTCTTCAAGGAAGGCGCGCTCGGCAGCCCCGGCTGCGTGAATTTCTTCTTCGACCACCTCGGCGTGGTCGAGGCCACCCACACGGACAAGACCCGCGATCCCGAAGGCGACGCCATCGAGGCGGGCGCGCAGAACATCGAAGCGCTGGATGCCGATGAAGTGCCCGAAGGCAGTGTCGGCGGGCGCTTCCTCACGGAGCCGAAGGATCTCGATGCCGTCTCCAAGTGGCTGAAGAAGGCCGGGTGGAACATCACGACAAGCGAGATGCGCTACATCGGCAAGAACGGCCCGGAACTCACAGAAGAGCATCGCAAACAGGTCGTGGATTTCCTCCACGCCATTGACGACAACGACGACGTGCATCGCGTTTACGCGGCGATGTGAACGCGTGGCACAGGCGTCTCGCCTGTGCTTCTCCTGAACTCTTTAACTTCCAAAACACAGGCGAGACGCCTGTGCCACGCTGATCATTTCCCCGGCAGCACCTGCACCGCATCCGCATGGATGAACCCATTCGCGCCTTCATTGCTGATCTCGACCGCGCCGGGCTGGCTCGCTTCGAAGTGAAACGTGCCGAGTGAAATAAACGTTGGCGGCACCGGCGCGGGCTGGCGGAGGTTGAGCTTCACTTCTTTTTCTCCGCCAGCGTATTTCACCCGCACAGGCGCGGCGCTGGCGCGGTTCTCGTGCGGCTGATACGCGAAGCGCACTTCGTAATTGCCCGATGCGGGCACCGTGAATTCAAAGCGCGCCGATGCCTTCGCGCCTGCGGCGGCGTATTGATAATGGCTGCCTACGAAGCCTTTCAGCCCTTCGCCCTTGGTCCACTTGCCTTCGAGTTTCGCCTGCGCGTCGTCCACCACAATGCCGGGCAATGACGCCACGGTCACCGCTTCGGCGGCGGGCTTCGTGGGCGGCACGGGCGGCAAGGTCGGCGCGTCTTTCGGGATGTAGATCGGGCCGCCCACCGTATCGCGACGCGCCACGCCGCGCAGGCGCATCAGGTCCTGGAGTTCCTTGAGATGCTTCTCATACACGTCGCGCGGGGAGCAGTCGGATTGCAGGCAGATCGAGGCGGCCTTGCCCACCACTTCGCCCACCATGCCGCCGGTCTTCATCACGCGCACGGTGCCCAGCGCCTCGTGCGTCACGCTGATGCACCGGCCGGCCATGAAGAGATTCTCGATATTGCGCGAGTAGAAGCACCGATACGGCACCGGGTAGCCGTGCTCGCGGTCCACCGATTTGTCGAACACCGCCTTCGAGATGAACGGGTCCTCGGGAAACTTCTTCGCGTACTGCTCCTTGGGATAATGCAGGTCAATGTCCCACGTCGTCGGCACGCAGCCGTCCGGGAACGGCTTCTTGTTGCTGATGTCCTCGCGCGTCAGCACCACGTCGCCGAGGAGTTGCCGCGACTCGCGCGTGCCGCCGATGTAGGCGACCCATTCGAGCTGCGCGTTCAAGTGCTCCGCCTTGCCGTCCTTGTTCTTCATCGCGTTGAAGGCGCCGTAGATCGCGCGGAAGTTCCAGTCGCGCGTGTATTCCAGATCCTTCAAGGGGTCCTTGTTGAAGCCGCTCTCCCAGAACCATTCGGCGTGTTCGCGCTTGGGATACGGGAAATCATCCATCGTGAGCGGCAGGGCCCACGGGGTCTCGGGGAACGCGATGGGCGTGGCGTTCGTCTTCCAGCGCCACATGTTGCTCATGCCCAGGTGCTCCTCCTCCTTCACCGTCAGGTCCGCGCCTGCCATCGCGCCGATGCTCCCGTGGCCGGTGCAATCCGCGAAGAGCTTCGCGCGGAAGCGCTTCACGTGGCTCGTCTTCGTGTTCAGCGTGAGCACGCCCTTCAGCCGCTTGCCGTCCATCTCCACGCCGAACGCGTGCTCGTAGAAGAAGAGCGAGATGTTCTTCTCCGCGCGCACCAGGGCTTCCTTCGTGGCATCGCCGAACTCCTCGAAGGTGCCGGGGGAAGACTTCGCGCGGTCCATGAATTCCTCCACGATCTCGCCGAGGTTCGGGTAGATGCCGCGCCGCGTGCCGCCCATGGCCCACACGCGCACCTCGCTGCTGCCGTTGCCGCCGAGCACACCGCGATTCTGGATGAGCGCCACCTTCGCGCCCATGCGCGCCGCCGAGATGGCCGCGCCCATGCCGGAGTAGCCGCCACCCACCACCACGAGATCATACGTGCCGCCGTCCTCGGGTTCCGCCGGGAGCCCGAGCACATTACGCCGCCACGCAGCGAGCGGCGTGGGATCGTTCGGCGGGACGAACGCGGGATTTTTGCTGAAGAGGATCGCATCGCACCGGCCTTCGAACCCGGTGAGGTCGTGCAGCGCGACGGTGGCGGTGGGCTGGGTGATCTCCACCACGCCGCCATCGTGCCAGAACCAGTTCGTGCCCTTCGTGCCGAAGGTCTCGGGCAGCGGCTGGCCATTCACGAGCACCTGGAATTTGCCCGGCGCGCCCGGCGCATTCCAGCGCCCGACCCAGTCCTTCGTGCGCACCCACACGCGCCACGTGCCGGTGCCGGGGAAGCTCACCTTCGTGGCAGCATCCTTCACCGGCTCGCCCAGCCCATGCGCGAGCAGATACGGCGAGCCCATGATCTCAATGAACTGCGTGTCCAGCGACCACCCGCCGGGGTTCTCGAAGCTTTCGGCTTCGACGAGCACGGTGTCGGAGGCGGCCCGCAAGGGGAGGACGCAGAGGCACAATGCCACGAAAGCCAGCAGCGAACAGCGCAGGAGTTTCATTGCAGGGGAAGGTGGCACGTTAGGAATTCAGAATCCAGAATTCAGTAGCCAGAAGGGGACAAGGGATGAAAACCGCGAAATATGCGAAAAGCGCGAAAAGGGAATTGAATCGCAAAGAACGCAGGGAACACAAAGCGCGGAGTTATCAGTGAAAGGCGGGAGTGATCGGTAATCGGTCCGACCCGCAGCATGGCTGGCATGGCCGGGCGGTTGGGAATGGTGGAGTGTTCTGGACTGCTCACGTTGCTGCGACTCACGGAGTCGCGCTCCGGTTCCGGACCGCGCGTCGTCCCGACGCGCAGCAACCGAGGCATGTCCGAGGCTCCGAAACAAATCCACACCACCTGGCATCGTTGAATTGCTGCGACTGGGGACCAGTCGCGGTCCGATGGAGCGCGGGTCTGTGACCCGCAGCAGGGTTGGCATGGCCGGGCGTTTGGGAATGTTGGAGCGTTCTGCACTGATCACGTTGCTGCGACTCACAGAGTCGCGCTCCGCTGGAGTGCTTTTGCCCCAACGGGGCAATGTCCTTCAGCCCAGCGGTTGCGAGGGACGAGCTACCCTGGGTGGGCGGATGAACATGGTCATCAACCCCAACGGGGTTGCAGCACATTGCCGGACGAGGCGGGATGCAACCCTTTCAGGGTTGACTGGAGTTTGGCCCCCCTTTTTCATTTCATGCTGAAGAAGATGGCCGATTCGAGGGGGTGATCGGGTTTTCGTCCGCTCTGATCGCCGTCAGTGGCGGAGGTGAACGGCTGAAAATTCGTTTTGAGCGATCCCGCCCACAGTTCATAGCGGAGCTGGTTGATCAGTTCGAGGGTGGTGGCCCGCTGCTCGGGCTTGCGACGGTACCAGCGCGGGCTTTGGAAGGTGTCGGGCTTGCCCCCGGCGCCGTAGGCCTTGACCGAGGCCAGCAGCAGGAGGGCATAGGCGGCCACCGCCAGGGCATGCGCGTTCTGGTTGGCGGCTTCCGAACGCACCTGCGCCTGCCCGACGCCCAGGAGGTTCTTTTCATCGCGGAAGTTGACCTCGCTGTCCCACCGCCAGAGATAGGCCTGCAGGACTTCCGCCAGCGGGAGGTCCGGGTCCGTGCAGACCAGGAAGGCCGGCTCGCGCTTTTGCAGCTTGCTGTTTTTGCTCCGGCGGTAGGGCACGGGCTCGATCACAATCAGCCGCAGCGCCCGCGCCCCCTTGTCCATCGGGGAGTAAACCGGTCCGAGCGTCTTGACTTTGAAATCGTAACGCTGGCCGGCGGCATAAGCCTGCACGGTCTGGGCGGGCTGGTCCTCCGCCTGGAGCAAGGCCAGGGGCGTGGGGCAGCGCGGGCCGTATTTGCGCCGGCGGCCCGGACCAGACCGGGGGTCTGGCGGATGATGGAAGACCGCGTCCTTGCGGACCCGCCCGATCAGGGTGGTGCGTTCGGGGATCTCCCGCAGGACGGTGGAGTTGGTGAAGCGGCCATCCAAGGTGACCAGCAGCCGGCGCGCCTGGGAACCGCTTTGATCCATCTGTCCGCGCAGGTGCGCCAGGCGCTGGCGGCCCACGAGGTTGATGTTGCGGGCGGCCCGCTCCTTCTGGTAGGCGGCCTGAAGCTCCGGGCCAGCATCCTTGCGCGGCTTGGCGGGCAGGGCGGCGTGCTGGAAGTCGATGGGGATCATCCGCGCCGCCCCCTGCGTGCCCTGCCGCACGGCGGCGGAGAGCTGCAGCACGCGCAGGCCCCGGACGAAGTTCACATGAAAGGGCGGGCTCAAGGGATCACGTTGATAGCGGGAGCCATGGATCTTACGGCCGGTCTTGCGCAGCAGCGAATCGTCCATCGCCACCACCAGCGGGGCGTCCGGGGCCAGTTGTTCGATCTCGCCGCGGACCTGGCTGAACAACTGGTCTTCATCCAGCCGGTCCTCCGAGTAGAAGCGGTAGTCGGCGCTCCAGTCCTGCTGGGTACGGTCCTGGTTGCGCAGCAGGCCGGTGATGGTGTGGCGGCCAAAGCACACGAGCTGCGAGAGCAAATGCCGCCGGCCACGCGCCCGGGACGCGGACGAGGCAAAGGCGGGGGCGCACTGGGCGATCAGCGCTTCGAGTTGCGCGAGGAGGCCGGCGTTTTTTTTAGCGGGACGGGATCCGGCGGCACGGCTTGCCTGGACAGGATGAGGTGGCCTTTGTCCGCGATGGTCCAGTGAACGTCCTCGCCCTTGGCAAACTCCATGGCCTGCGCAATGGCGGCGGGGAAGTTGATGTACCACTGCTGACTGTCCTTGCGTTGAATGAGTTGAACTTTGGTTGGATAGCCCATGTGGAAATATCTAGTCTATTAACTAGACATTATGCAACAGCATTCCCTTTCCATCGTGACTTTATCTAGTAGGGGCCAAACTCCAGGCAACCCTTTCAGGGTTGAGGATTCTTCCGGTGCCGTACCCAAGGTAGCCTCGCGGGCTCGAAAACCCCGGCCTCTTCAATATCGGCTATCATGCAGCAGATCTCGACTGGGGAGATCTAAATTCTGGCTCTTCTAACAAATGAGCGTGAAAAAGTCTGGACCGATAAAATCTACCGCGATAGACGCTCCCCATCCATTTTTCGCATGTTTCTATCCACCGCGGCCAGTGATCCGCCACCAGTTCGGTGGAAACCCCAACTTTTTCCCATACCGCCTTAAGCAGCGCGGGTTCCTGAACCATACGTCGGAATGCACGCGGAGCTAGATCATCAGCAATGCTAAAGCCACAGAGCGGAACAGTAAGGCGCGAATCTTGTCCTTTAATGAAACCGCCTTTCCCGTGAGCCAACAATTCGGTCAATTCCACAATGTTGAGTACAGCATAGTATGATGAAAGCGAAACGAGGTATTCGTCTTTCGTGCCAAAAATATGAAGCAACCAAGGGTGACGATCCGGCAAGTCAGTGAGAAAATCCCAAGCTACTGTGCAACTGTCGCTAATAGACTGAGGCCATCCCATCCATGCAGATTCTTCCACCATGATTTCGTTCTTTGAATGATGCTGGCGCCTAAACTTGGACCGCACCAACCGCACGGCCAAATGCATCTGTCCAGTTTCTAAACATAATGCTCCGTGCAGCGCTTGGTACAAAAAAGCCAATGCATCTGGCAACTCGGTCACAACGGTAAGGCCGCTAGTCCGCCAGTCATGAGGGCTCAGAAGTTCATCAACAATGCTTATTTGATTGTGGAATTTTTCGCGCCCCGATTCAACACCAGCAAAGGCCACGCCAAGCAGCGGCGCTATGGCGGCAAAGGCATCATGCACCATTGGTATGGTGTCGGGCGCAGTTTTGGGTGGATTTGCAGTATACCTTTTTTGCCATTCTCCCAAACCTTCAAAACTAATTCTTCGGGCGTCTACTAGCGTCCTGCGCCATGCCGCAAGATCATCCGATCTTGCGGCATCGGCAGCGCGTGAATAGAATTCCAGAACGGCATCCGGTTTGACCGCATTTTCAGAAGCAGCAACAATTGTTGGTGAAGTGATTGCCTTTGCTCCGCTGGTGAAGGAATTCTTTCCCAACGATGGCTTTTTTATTGCAGGGATTTGATGCAATTCGCGAACCAATTCTTCGAATCCCGTTGCAAAATCGGTATCGTTGCTCAGATTCAAATACCGTCGCGTGCCTACCGATTTTGGCAGCGCAGTGTCAGACCCTGTTTGGCGAATAATCGGGATGAATTTCGCAGTGCCCAAATTCTTCACCAACTCCGCTGTGACAATCATAGCCTCATAACCAACCCCGCCTTTACCGTCATCAGCTTTTCGTACATAAATTTCCGTACATATCATCAAAACTCGGTCGGCCTCACTCACCCCTTTTTCCATGAATTTAGGAACATCGTCGCCAAGACCTAAATCCCATTGATCAAGGATTACATCCACACCCTGATCCATTAGCTTAGAAGCCAAATCCCCCACCCATTTCTTGTGTTCAGGCGAATCGTGAGAATAGGACATGAACACCTTTGGCGGAGTGGCTATTGCGGAGTCGTCCTTCTTTCCTTCCGAATCGCTTAGGAGTTCCTCTCCCGGTCGGTCTTGGTCTAGTGCGCTCATTTTACTATCTCATTCGTACTTTGGTATTCGCTGGCGCTATTTGCAGATAGATTAGGAATAACATAGCATTGTATCAATTGGAAAATGGGCTGAGAATTTCCAACGAGAGCCCAGATACAACTTTCGTTGCAGAGAAGTAGATTCGATTGGCGGGGCCGCGGGTAGCTCCTAATGTTCCTTCGTGAGATTCTCGTGGAAAGCCCTCGTGCTGGCACCGCTGGTGGTGCCGTTGCTCGTGGCGCTCGTGCTGGCCTTGGGGTCGGGCGGCAGTGCGTGGTTCTCCTTCCTGTTGTTCTTCGGCATCGGGTGCGTTTTCTCGTTTGGCGGGACCATCGGGCTGTTGTGGCCGACAGGTGTCGCGCTTACAGCGCTCGACTCCTTGGGGGGCTGCCACCTGGGGCTGCGCTCGCGATGCTCGCTTCACCCCAGGCTGGTATAGGGCGGGCCTTCAGCCCTTCGGGGACCGGGATTCCATTCGCGCGGGGCGGGGGCCCGAAGGGCATAGCCGATAGTCGATGGCCAATAGCCAGGGGATGATGGGGAGCATAGCAGATGGCACATCGCCGATAGCAAAGGCGGAGGGGTTGGCCACGGAGGCACGGAGTCACAGAGAGAGGGAAGCGGAAGCCGAACATCGAACCATGCCTATCCGGTTGGCTGACAAAACCGGCAGTGCGCCCTCACCCTAGCCCTCTCCCCCGAGGGGGCGAGGGGACCGGAAAAAGTCACCCGCTCGTTGTCAACAAACCGGATAGGCACGCATCGAACATCCAACACTGAACCTCGAACTTTGAACGGGGGAGCCGGGTGGGGGCACCCGGCCATAAGCGTTAACCTAACGAATTGCCTTTTCCTCGGACGCACTGCAATCTGCGGCTGTATGCCGAATGATTCTTTGCCGGAGGATTGGGCGGTTTTGCGAAGCTGGCTGCCCGCCGACCTGGACCACCGCGCCCGTCAGTGCGGTTTTTTCCTACGTGCTCGCGGATTGCAGGACGCCGAATGCTGGCTGCGACTGATCCTGATGCATGTGGCCGGAGGCCTGTCGCTGGAACAGACCGCCGCGCGGGCCGGTGAATTGGGATTGGCCGAGCTCAGCGGCGTGGCCCTCTTCAAGCGCCTGCGCCGTGCCGAACCCTGGTTGCGCGACCTGACCCATTATCTGCTGGCCGAACAAAGGAAATGGTCAGGCCGGTTGCGCTGGCCCTGGCGGCAGGGCCTGCGGGTCATCGACGCCACCGAGGTGCAGGAACCCGGAGCCACGGGCAGTTGCTGGCGGGTGCATTACAGCCTGCGTCTGCCCGAGATGGCCTGTGATCATTATGAGTTAACCGATGCGCACGGCGGTGAAAAGCTGGGCCGGTTCACCTTTCATCCGGGAGAGCTGGCCATCGTGGATCGCGGCTACAGCCACCGCGCTGGCGTGGCCAGCGTATTGAAGGCGGGAGCCCACGTGCTGGTCCGGTGGAATCACGCCCTGTTTCCCTTGGAAACCCCGGAAGGCAAGCCGTTGGAAGTGTTCCGATATCTCAATGGGTCGAAGGTGGGGGAAACCGGTGAAGTGCCCGTGCGCTTTGCCGACGGTCGGCAGCACCATCCACTGCGGCTTTGCTTCCGCAAGAAGGGGCAGGTGGCGGCGGCGCGGGCGTTGCGCAAATCCTTGCGCAAGGCGCAGAAGAACGGCACCCGCCCGGACCCGCTGGCCTTGAAACTCACCAGCTACATTTTAGTGCTGACCTCGGTGGAAGACACCGTGCTCAAGACCAGCGCCGTCTTGGAACTCTATCGTTGCCGGTGGCAGGTGGAACTGGCCTTCAAACGGTTGAAGGGCCTGCTGGGCATGGGGCATGTGCCCAAAAGTGATGATGACTCTTCCAAGGCGTGGATGCAGGCCAAGATCCTCACCGCCCTGCTCATTGAACGCACCATCATGGAAGCGCGCCTTTTTTCCCCGTGGGGAGATGACCGGGCAGACGTCCAGTTGCTGGCGGGCCTTTCTGGAGGCACGTGATTCGGTTGTCGCCACACTGGCGCCCGCGCTCCCGCTGGCCAATCTGATCAAGCACGGTCGCAGAATCGCCCGCAAACTCCGAACCAGTCAGAGAAAACGCCCCAGGCAAATGGCCCAATTGGAAAGCCTGCTCACGACTTGTTAGGTTAACGCTTATGGGGCACCCGGCCTACAAGGGGAAGTGCCCGGTCAAGGCTGGTCAAGGTTAGTCAAGGTTCGGGTGGTGGGCACCCATTGGGGGGGGCCGCCGGGGCGGCAGTTCAAGGTTTCAGGTTTATGGTTCCATGTCCCGGGTTCACGGGAGCGATTCGCCGGTGGCGAACGGCTGATTATGGGGCCGGGGTGTAATCCAGCCTACCGCGGATTTCGTGGGGCTTGCGGGCATAGCCAATCGCAAATCGCAGATCGCAAAGGGCGTGGCTTTGGCGGGGGTTCGATTCTGGATGCTGGATTCTGGCTTCTGGATTCACCAGGGGTGTTACAAAACACTCGCGTCACACCACCGCCCACGGCATTTTCGCCCCCGACGTTCATGAGCAACAAACGCGCATTGCGCATCCTGGTGGTGGAAGATTCGGAGTTCGATGCCCGCATCATGGTGAATGTGCTGCGGGCGGGGTATGAGACTTCGTTCAAGCGGGTGGATAATGCCGTGCCGCTGCGGGACGCCTTGCGGGATGAGACTTGGGACGTGATCCTGGCGGATTACAACCTGCCGGAGTTCAATGCGCTGGCGGCGCTGGAGGTGGCGCAGCAGAGCGGGCTGGACATCCCGTTCATCATCGTGTCGGGCGGCATCGGCGAGGATATCGCGGTGGCGGCGATGAAGGCGGGGGCGCATGATTACGTGATGAAGGGGAACCTGGCGCGGCTGGTGCCGGCGGTGGACCGGGAGTTGCGCGAGGCGGCGAACCGGCGCGAGCGGCGCGCGGTGGAGCAGGCGATGGCGGAGAGCGAGTTGCGTTACCGCCAGTTGTGGACGTCCTGCCCGGACGCGGTGCTGCTGGCGGATGTGTCGGCGAAGATCATCTTTTGCAATCCCTCGGTGGAGGGCGTCTTCGGCTACACGCCGGATGAGCTGGTGGGGATGCGGCTGGATCAGTTGCAGCCGACGGACGTGGCGGCGAACGCGGAGATGAGCCTTTCGGCGCGGCTGGCGGACAAGGATCGCTCGGTGTGGCGGGCTTACCAGACTATGGCGCTGCGGAAGGACGGGCGGCGGATCGAGATCGGCACGGCGTTCAGCGAGATGATGCTGCATGATGAGAAGCGGTTCGTGGCGTTCATCCGTGATGTCACGGAGCGGAACCAGCAGGAGCGGGAATTGCGGGCGTCGCAGGAGCAGTTCCGGGTGGCGCACGAGATCCAGCAGAGCCTTTATCCGAAGGCGGCACCGCATCTGGCGGGGTTCGACATCGCGGGGGCGGCCTTCGCGGCGGAGAACGCGAGCGGGGATTACTTTGATTTCATTCCCATGATGAACGACCGGCTGGGCATCGTGGTGGGGGACGTAACGGGTCACGGCGTGGGCCCTGCCCTGCTGATGGCGGAGACGCGCGCGTATCTGCGCATCCTGGCGCGGAATCGCGAGGACACGGCGGAGATCCTGACGCGGGCGAATCGCGTGCTGGCGGAGGATGTGGGGAGCGAGCGGTTTGTGACGCTGCTGTTTGCGCGGCTGGATTCCGCGGCGCGCACGCTGGCCTTCGCGAATGCGGGTCACCCGGCGGGGTTCGTGATGGGCGCGGATGGCGCGGTGCGGGCGCGGCTGCGGCGGACGGGCGTGCCGCTGGGCTTGCGGCCGGACACGAACTACGCGAATGGCGCGGAGGTGAAGCTCGCGCCGGGCGACCTGATCGTGCTGCTGACGGACGGGCTGGAGGAGGCGGTGTCGCCGACGGAGGAGTTGTTTGGCACGGAGCGCATCCTGGAGTTTGTCCGCCAACGCCGCGCGGCCACCTCGCGGGAACTGGTGGATGGACTTTACCAGGCGGCGCGGGACTTCAGCGGCGCGCGACCGCTGGGGGATGACGTGACGCTGATCATCGCGAAGGTTTCGTAACCAATCAAAGTTATGGGCGAGCCGCCAGTCATGAATCGCAGTCCGGCCCCGGACAAGGAGGCGCGGGATTGGTGCATGTATTGCCACCTCGCGGCACTGGCGGGGTTTGTGTTCCCATTCGGCAGCGTGGCGGGGCCGCTGATCGTCTGGCTGATGAAGAAGGACACCATTCCCGCCGTGATCGCGCACGGGAAGGCGGCGATCAACTTCCAACTGACGGTCATCGTGGCGTTGATCGTGGGAGTGATCGCAGGGTTGATCGGGACTTTTTTCTGCATCGGCTGGCTGGTGTTTCTCGCCCTGATACCGCTCGGCCTGGCCAGTCCGATCTTTGCGATCATCGCCGGGGTGAAGGCGGGGAGCGGGGAGGCTTATGAGTATCCTTACGCGATCCGGTTTTGGAGCTGAACGGCCAGGGAGGTTGAATGGGATTCATCCAGGACTTTGGCTGAAATAACGGCAGGGCCGATTGGGCCAGGGTTCCGGGCTGGGGAGGTTCAAACAGGGCAGGGACAAATGCCGCCGGGCAAAATGTCACAATTATATTGCGCCGGTCGGGACTTTTCGGTAAGACCAAAGTTACCCGAATGACAAAACAACCCCCTACTAGGGCTGATGTCAGGTGCTTTGTTGACCGGTTCTGCCAAAGCACCTCCTGTTCCATGGAGGAATTCGAGCAGCGGGTTTTCTGGATTTCTATTCATCCCAAGGGCCGGCGGCTGGCAAAAGCCGTCTGGACGGCCGATCGCGCGGTGTTTGACGACGATTTCGCCCTGATCCGGGCGCTGGCGCGGACCTCCAGCTACGAGGAGTTCAAGGCGGAACTGCTCGCGATGCGTCGGGAGCACCCCATTCGCGGGTTTATTCGCGATACCCTGCACGTCCGCACCTCCGGTCGCGCCCTCCTTACCGTGGCATCGAAGCTCTTCGGCGAGTATTTCCGACCGACCGAGGAAACTGATCCCAGCATGGACACGTCGTTCCTCACGGAACGGTCCAAGGGGCAGGAGTAGTCCTGCCCGCTGCTTCGGAATTGTATTCCCCCCTTCCCCGCCCGCGCTGCACCGGTGAGCTCTCTGTCTGCCTGGGCCGCCCGGCACCTGCTTCGGCACGGGCGCGGTTGTCGCAGCGCGACAACCGCCACCCATCAGAATTTGATCCAGCCGATCTTCCCGCAGAACCACGTCAGCGCAAAGGCCACGCCCGCCGTCGCCGGAATCGTCAGCACCCACGCCCAGATGATGCGCTCGATCACGCCCAGCTTGAGCGCGCTGAAACGTTTCGCGCAACCGACACCCATGATCGAGGTCGTGATCGCGTGCGTCGTGGAGACCGGCATGCCGAAGTGCGCCGTGGCCGCCAGCACTGTGGCCGCCGTGGTTTCCGCCGCAAACCCATGCACCGCCTGGAGCTTCACCATCTTGTGACCGAGCGTCTTGATGATCTTCCAGCCGCCCGCCGCCGTGCCCGCCGCCATGGTCAGCGCGCACATCACAACCACCCAGTTGGGCACCCCCTGGCTCTTCACATCCGCCGGGGCAGGCATGTAATCAAATTGCAGGGACGCCGGCAGCCAGCTCACCAGCTTGTCGCCCAGGCTGAGAGAGAAGGGATCGGTGCCGGCCTTGGTCATCAGAAAGTGAGCGAAATCCGGCACGTTGGCAAACAGTCCGCCCTTGGTGGCCGCGACCAGCGCCAGCGTGATGATGCCCATGCACTTGGTGGCGTCGTTCATGCCGTGGCTGAATCCCATGTAGGCCGATGAACAAAGCTGCAGCTTGCCAAACACGCGGTTCACCGTGTGCGGCCGCCAGTTCCGCAGGATGAAATACAGGATTGCCATCACGATCATGCCGCAACTGAAGCCCAGCAGCGGCGAGAAGATCATGGGGAGGACCACCTTGTTATAGATGCCCTCCTTTTTGCCGTCCTTCTTGGTGATCGTCTGCACTTCCTTCACCCGTCCGCAAAACACCACGACCTGCGTCTTGTTCGTGCCCACCTTCAAATCATGCGTGCCATTGGTCTGGATGCCCTGGCCGAGCGCCGCAAGCACCCCCGGGCCGGGCTCGACCAGCACCTTGACCTTCTTGTCTTTGACGACCTTCCACTGGATGGAATCCCAGACCGTAATGGCTTCCTGCTGCTTCTTCTCCCAGGCCGCTTTTTCCTCGGCCGTCAGCTTCTCAGGCTGGGGATGCTGCAGGTCAGCCCGGGTAAGCGGGCGGTTTCCCTGGATCAGTACCGCCATCGCCAGCGCCGCCCCGACCAGGCTGCCTACGAGCGCGTGGCTGGAACTCGAGGGAATCCCGTAATACCACGTGAGCAGGTTCCAGAAAATCGCCCCGATGAGCGCGCAAATCAGCGCGTGCTGGGTGATGAAGGAAGGCTCCACCAGTCCGCTGGCAATCGTATTGGCCACCGCCAGCCCGAAAAACGCGCCAAACAGGTTCGTCACCGCCGCCAGCATGATGGCCGCCCGGGGCGTAAGCACCTTCGTGCCCACCACGGTGGCGATGGCGTTGGCGGTGTCGTGAAAGCCGTTCGTGTACGTGAAGAACAGCGCAAAGAAGATGACCAGAACGACGAGTTCCATGTTGGCAATGGCGCGATACGGCCGCGCTCAGGAATTTTTCAGCACGATGTGAGAGATGACATTTCCGGCGTCACGGCAGCGATCAACCACCTTCTCCAGCAGTTCATACAGTTCCTTCAAGGCAATCACCTTCATCGGATCATGCCGGCCGCTGTAGAGATCCTTCAGCAGCTCGAGGATCAGCTTGTCGGCATCCCCCTCCAGTTGCTGGAGCCTGTCGTTATGCTCCTTGATCTGTTCCAGATGCAGGCCGCCGCGCAGTTCCTTGACCATCTGCACCACCAGTTCCGGCGCCTGCTCCAGCAACGCCGCGTGACGGCTGAAGTCCGTGCCCGACACCAGTTGCGAGCAGATGATGAACCGTTCGGCGAATTTCTCCACCGTCTTGGGAATCTTGTAGAGCACGTTGGAAAGCGCTTCGATATCTTCGCGTTCCAGTGATGTCACAAATGTCTTCACGAGAAACTCGCTGATTTCCGCAGTGATCTGCTTGTCTTTGCGCCGCGCCGCGATGAATTCATCCAGCGAGGGCGGGGCTTTCGGATTGCGCAGGATTTTGTTCAGGGCCGCCACGCTGTGACGGGCCTCCATGGCGCTGGCTTCGAGCAGATCAAAGAACTTGTCGTTCTTTCCGAGGATTTTTTGCAGTGAAATCACGCCCGTAGTTTCTGCCGTCCCCGGAAGCCTTTGTCATCACGCAAAGAGTGAACATTGCGTGACGCAGATGTTACGGTTGCGTTACGATGGTTTCAGCCTATTTCAGCCCAAACTGAGCGCAAATCCAGGTCAGCCCGTAGCCCACCGTGCCACAAATCGGGATGGTCATCACCCAGGCCCACACCATCCGCTCGGCCACGCTCCACTTCACTGCGTTCAGGCGCTTGGTCGCCCCCACGCCCATCACGGACCCGGAAATCACGTGCGTGGTGGAAAGCGGGATCCCGATGGACGTCGCGCTCTCCAGGATCAGCGAAGCCGTCGTCTGCGCGGCAAAACCATGCACCGGCGCCAGTTTCACCATGTTCTTGCCGAGGGTCTTGATGATGCGCCACCCGCCGGTCGCCACGCCGCAGGCCATCGTCACGGCGCACAGGATCTTCACCCACGTCGCGATGTCGAACTTCGGGGTCCGCAGGAAATCCAGCCAGCCGGGCAGGTTTGCGAAGGCATCGCTCTTGGTGGTGGCGATGAACAGCGTGAGGGCGATGACGCCCATCGTCTTTTGCGCGTCGTTTCGCCCGTGCTCAAAAGCCATCCAGGAGGAACTGAACAACTGCATCAGGCGGAAGCCGCTGTTGGCATGGCGCGTCCGCACACTGGGAATCTTATTCACCAGGCCCATCACCACATACAGCAGCGCGGTGATGATGAAGGCCAGAATGAGCCCGATGACCGGCGCGGTGAACATCGGCACCACCACCTTGGGCAGAAGTCCCGCGGACTTGAAAAACGCGACCACCTGCCCCCACCAGCCCGAGCCGGCCACCGCCGCCACCGGCTTGTACCAGATGACGGCGGAAAACCCGCCCGCGCTCGCCACGGCCGCGCCGCACAGGCCCCCCATCAGGGCGTGGCTCGAACTGGACGGCAGCCCGTAATACCACGTCACGAGGTTCCAGAAGATCCCGCCCAGCAGCGCGCACAGGATCGTCGTGGTGTTGATCAGGTTCGCATCCACCAGGCCCACGCCGATGGTCTTCGCCACCGCCGTGCCGGTGAGCGCCCCGCACAGGTCCAGCGCCGCCGCCATCATGATGGCCTTGGCCGGCGTGAGGGCGCCGGTCGCCACGCTCGTCGCCACCGCGTTGGCGCAATCGTGGAACCCGTTGATGAACTCGAACACCAGCGCGATGATCAGGACGGTGAAGACAATGGTCATGGCTCAGGAGATTTTGATGACGACGCGGGCGATGACCGTGCTGGCGTCGCGGCACCGGTCCACCACCTTTTCATTCAACTCGATCAGGTCCTTCAGCACGAGCCGGCGCAGGCCGGGAAAATCGGGCTGATACATCCGCTGGAGCATCTCGAGGATGACATCGTCCGCCTCGCTTTCGAGCCGCTGGATGCGCTGGTCGAGCCGCTTGATCTCCGCCACCGAGGCGTTGGCCCGCAACGCCTGGACCATCTCCAGCACGCTCTTGGCCGCCTCTTCCATCAGCACCAGTTGCGGGGTGAAATCGAAATCACCGACCTGCAGCGCGCTGAGGAAATACCGCTCGGCAAATTTCTCGATCGTCTTCGGAATCTTGTAAATCGCCTCGGCCAGCGCCTCGATGTCCTCCCGCTCCAGGGATACCACCAGCGCCCGGCTCAGCAGGTCCGTGATCTCCGCCGTGATCTTCTTGTCCTTGCGCCGCGCGGCGGCGAAGTCATCCAGCGAGGGGATCGCGCCCACCCGGTTCAACACCGATTTCAGCGCGTTCACGCTGTTGACGGCTTCGCGCGCGCTGGCTTCCAGCAGGGCGCAAAACTCATCATCCCGGCCGAGGGCTCGTTGCAGGGAGAACATGGCTCAGGCGTGCTTGAGGACGATGTGGGTCACGGCATTCCCGGCGTCGCGGCACCGGTCCACCACTTTCTCCAGCAGCTCGTAGAGATCCTTCAACGCCATCACCTTGGTGGTGTCGTGCCGGCCGCTGTAAAGGTCGGCGAGGATGTCGAGGATCAGCTTGTCCGCATCGCCTTCGATTTTCTGGAGCAACGCGTTCATCTCCTTGATCTGCTCCACGGAGACTTTGCCGCGCAGCAGTTTGACCATGGCCACCACCTGGTTGGTGGCCGTTTCCAGCATCTTGGTGTGCTGGCTGAAACTGACCTCCCGCGCCATCGCGGCGCTGATGATGAACCGCTCGGCGAACTTCTCCACCGTCTTCGGAATCTTGTAGAGCGCCGCGCTCAGCATCTCGATGTCCTCGCGGTCAATCTGCGTCACCGAAGTGTTCACCAGCGCCTCATTGATGCGCTCGGTGATCTTCTTGTCCGCCTCCTTCGATTCATGAAACTCCTTCAGGCTGGGGATGCTGTCCGGCGCGGCCAGGATGCGGTTGAGCGCGAGGACGCTGTGGCGCGCCTCTTCGGCGGAGGCATCGAGCAGGTCGAAGAAGACCTCGTCCTTGCTGAACATTTTTTGGATCGAGAACATGGGAGATTCGGAAAGCGCCGGGGGTTCAGGAGTTCTTGAGGACGATGTTGGTGATCACGTTGCCCACGTCCCGGCAGCGGTCCACCACCTTCTCCAGCAGTTCATACAGGTCGCGCAGCACCAGTGCCCGCACGGGATCGGTGTTCGCCAGATAAAGGTCCCGGACGAGTTCCAGCATCAGCTTGTCCGCGTCGCCCTCCACCTTTTGAAGCTGTTCGTTCAGGTCGTGCGTCTGTTCCAGGTGCGTGCGGGAGCGGAGCAGCTTGACCATGTCCATCACGATGCCCGTGGCCTGATCCAGCAACCCGATCTGCCGCTTGAAATCCGCACCTGCGGTCAGGTGCGTGGAGATGAGGTAGCGCTCGGCGAACTTCTCCGCCGTCTTGGGGATCTTGTAAAGCGTGTCGGAAAGCGTCTGGATGTCGTCCCGCTCGAGCGCGGTGACGAAGCTGCGGCAGAGCAGCTCATCAATCTCGGTCTTGATGGCCTTGTCCTTCCGCCGCGCAGTCGCAAAATCCGCCAATAACGGCGCAGGATCGGACGAGCCGACGATGCGCGCCAGCGCCTGGACACTGGCACGTCCTTCCGTCGCACTTGCTTCAAGCAGGTCGAAGAACTTGTCGTCCTTGCTCAGCAGCTTTTGCAGGGAGAACATGAGTAAGAGGAGTTGTGCGCCAACAAAACCAGCATGTCACGGACAATTGTCACGGACAGGTTACGAAAAACACAAATATCAATTATTTGCAAATTTTAAGGTTGAGCGAAATCGAGCGGAACGCTCGCGAGGCGGGTCTGCTCCATCCTGCGTGAACCGGGAAATACAGCCGCGCCCTGACTTCGATGGGTCAAGGGCTGGAAAGTGGCTGGTCGCCTTTTGCCAAAAAGTCCCGGGGTGATAAATATCTGCATTTCCGCACGCAATTTGGGCGAACTCAAACAGCTTATGCTCAAGGATATTGGTCAAAACATCCCGCCTTGATTTTCACCGCAATCCCATCGCATCCCATTCTCCATCAATGAGTTTCAAAAATGTCACAATTGTGGACAACTCCGGCGCGAACCCGCTTGCCATCCCGGACCGGATGACTATGGTACCGGCCCATGTTCACCCGACGATCGTTCTTCCGCCGCAGCGGCATGGTAGCTGCCACCGCTTCCCTGGCGATTCCTTACGTCGCGCGCTCCGCTGAAGAATTGAACGCCCGCCCCGGTCAGAAGCCCAAGTTCATCATCCACCTCGTCAGCGATGGCATGAGCGCCGGCACGCTCTCCTGTGCGGATCAATTTTCCTTCGCCCTCCGCAAGCGCGGCCTCTCCTGGCTCAAGCTCTATGAACGCCCGGACATGCACATGGGCCTCATGAACATGCGTTCGCTCACTTTCCAGCACAGTGGGATCCGAAGCTTGGAATTCACGTGACTTGAAGTCGCGGC
>JADMIO011153638.1_pt1 | contig 20159 bp, 21 predicted proteins | sample 8958161 | NCBI WGS metagenome assembly JADMIO01 (sample SAMN16585339, study PRJNA669376) | soil metagenome | isolation source: Crop rotation soil | place: USA: Cullars Rotation, Alabama | collected 2011 | reverse complement strand
GGCGGGATGCCCGCCATGACTAAGCGTGGGAGCGGTTGTATCAAAGCGGCGACAAGTCGCCGCACTCGAAAGATCAGCGTGGCTCGAGTTTCATGCCGGAGGGGCTAGTTCCGGATAACCTACTTTTGTCACGTTGTAGGGACGAGCGAGAGGCACGCTCGTCCCTTCTTTTTTTGCCACTCATTTGGGGAAGGATTGCGTGAACGTTTTCGGAGAAAACAGTCGACAGCGCGGACGACGGCTCATCACCGCAAGACTTGTTTCCGCCATGAGTTCATCAAGTTCTCAATTGCGAATCAGATTGAATTCGACCAGCGGTATGTTTAATTGCTACCGCCGCGCACTTCGCCGGCCAGGCCGCCGCTTCTCAACTCAATCATCAAACTGCTAAACTGGCCCTTCCCCAGACGGAGGTAACGAGATTTGGCGCTGATTATTTACACCAAGCCGGGCTGCCCTTACTGCCAACAGGCGCGCGAATACTACAACTCAAAAGGGATCACTTTCATCGATCGCGATGCCCAGACCAACCGCGAATTTCGCGCTGAGATGTTCAAATTTTCAGGCGGCGATCCCACCGTTCCGTGCATCGTAAAGGACGGCAAATACGTTCAGTCCGGCTGGGGCGATCCACTCCGGGGTTGAACGGTCCACGATTGATGGGCCGGGCGCCCGTTAAAAACAAACAACTCAGGCTGTGTGGCGAAACATCCCAGCTTTTGCCGCGTATTAAATCGCAAAACAAAGTTCTTGAGGAGACTTCAATGAAATATCGTATCCTTCTGCTGCTCGCAATTCTTTCGATTTCCCTGCTTAGCTTCCATAAACTAATGGCCCAGGATGGGAACGCTTCCGGCATGTTGCAACCGCCAGTGACTGAAAAGAAACCCAAAATTACCGAAATCAACGGCGACCGGCTGGTCGACAACTACTTTTGGCTGCGGGAAAAAACCAACGCCAACGTGATTGCGCATCTCGAAGCGGAAAACGCTTACACCGCGACCGTGATGAAGCCGACCGAAGCTCTGCAGGAGAAGCTCTACAACGAAATCCTCAGCCACGTTAAGCAGACGGATGCGAACGTTCCTTATCGTTGGGGCAATTATTTTTATTACACGCGGACCGTGGAAGGAAAACAGTACGCGATCTTTTGCCGCAAAGAGGGCAGCCCTGACGCGCCCGAACAAATCCTCCTCGATGTGAACGAGATGGCCAAAGGCCAGAAGTTCATGTCCATCGGTTCATTTGCACCCAGCGACGACGGCAACCTGCTGGCGTACTCAACCGATAACACCGGCTATCGCCAGTACACTCTGCACGTCAAGAACCTGAAGACCGGTGAATTACTAGCCGAGAATATTGAGCGCGTCGACAACGTCGCGTGGGCCACGGACAACAAGACGATCTTCTATGTGACCGAAGACGCGGTCACAAAGCGCAGCGACAAGTTCTTCCGTCACGTGCTCGGCTCAGATAAGTACGACCTGGTTTATGAAGAGAAGGACGAGCTTTTCGACATTGGCACCGATCGCACTCGGGATAAAGCCGTGATCATGCTCGGCGCTTTCAGCAAGACCTCGACGGAATTTCGTTATATTCCGGCCGACAACCCTAACGCTGAATGGAAAATAATCCTGCCGCGGCAGGCCGACCACGAGTACGACGTCGATCATCGCGGCGATCTTTTTTACATTCGCACCAACAAAGGCGCGAAGAATTTTCGCGTGGTGACTGCGCCGGTTTCCGATCCTTCAGAAAAGAACTGGAAGGAATTCATCGCGCACCGACCGGCGGTAAAAGTTGAAGGTATCGACCTGTTTGCCAATCACGCAGTGATTTCAGAATGGGAGAACGGCCTCCAGCAACTCGAAGTTGTCGACTTCAAGACTGACAAACGTCATCGCATCGCATTTCCCGAACCCGTCTATTCAGCCGGGACCACCAACAATCGTGAGTTCAACACGAACGTGGTCCGCTACAGCTATCAATCGCTCACGACTCCGAATTCCGTCTTCGATTACGACATGAATTCGCATAAGGCGACACTGCTGAAGCAGACGGAAGTGCCGGGCGGTTTCGACAAAGCAAACTACAAATCCGAACGCGTGTTTGCTGTCGCTTCCGATGGAACGAAGATTCCAATGTCGGTCGTTTACCGCAAGAACGTGAAACTCGACGGCTCCGCGCCGATGCTGCTTTACGGTTACGGATCGTACGGCGTGTCCATCTCCCCCACATTCTCGGCCAGCCGCCTCGCCCTTTTGGATCGCGGTGTAGTCTTCGCAATCGCCCACATTCGTGGCGGTGGCGAACTCGGCGAGCCCTGGCGTGAAGCGGGCCGCATGATGAACAAGATCAATACGTTCACGGACTTCATCGCGTGCGCAGAACATCTGATCAAGAGCAAGTACACTTCGAAAGATCGGCTCGTGATTCAGGGCGGCAGCGCCGGTGGATTATTGATGGGCGCCGTTACGAACATGCGTCCCGATCTCTTCAAAGCGGTGGTAGCACAGGTTCCCTTCGTCGACGTACTCAACACAATGCTGGATGCTTCGCTTCCACTGACTACCAGCGAATACATCGAATGGGGTAATCCGAACGAAAAGGCGGCTTACGATTACATGAAGAAGTATTCGCCCTACGACAATATTCACAAGGCGAATTACCCTTCGATGTTGGTAAAGGTTTCGCTCAACGACAGCCAGGTGCCGTATTGGGAAGGCGCCAAGTTGGTGGCCAAGCTGCGCGACTATAAAACGGATCACAATCCGCTGTTGCTGAAAGTAAACATGGGTGCAGGTCACGGCGGCGCGTCCGGTCGCTACGACGCGATTCACGAAACAGCGTTCGACTACGCCTTTATGCTTTGGCAAATGGGCCTGGCGAATTAGAAAGTCTTGTTGACAGGATTAACACGATTTACAAGAACGAATAGGAACTGATCTCAAGACATTCAGTGGGAGATTCCGTACTTTCCGGTTTTTGTTAATCCTGTCAATACTTTTTGGAAGATGGAGAAGATCAATCTCGCGGAAAAGCTTTCGCTCATCGAGGATTATTGGAATCCGCGCATCGTGGGCGAGCTGAACGGGCAGTATCTTAAATTGGTAAAGTTCGAAGGGCCGTTCACGTGGCATCACCATGAAGCCGAGGATGAGATGTTTCTGGTGGTGCGCGGACGCTTTCGCATGGATTACCGCGAGCACGGTAAAGAGAGTGCCGAATGGATTGAAGCCGGCGAATTCGTCATCGTGCCACGCGGCGTCGAACATCGTCCGGTTGCTGAAGCAGAATGCGAGGTGCTCTTGTTTGAGCCGGCCTCAACTCTGAATACTGGCAACGTTCAGGACGAGTTTACGCGAAAGCAATTGGAAAGAATCTAATCGAGCGCGAAGCGGGGCAGTGACCGGACCGTAGGCCAGGGCGCCTGTTTGTAATGTTCGCGCCCTCCCTGACGGTCCGGCTAGTGCCCCGCCTTTCTTCCACGCGAAACTGGTCGCAGGTTGTGCTTCCCAAACACCCCGTGTAACTTATTCTTAAACAGCTCACTCAGGAGAAACGATTTTGGCCGAAACTCAATCAGGTCCCAGTGTTGCCGATCTGTTTCGCCGCGCGCAGGCTATTCGCGCTGAAAACGCGCAGGCGTCTTACCGAGACGTAGCCACCCAAATCGTCCGCGAGTTTTCCGGTTCGTCTTTTCCGCAAACTTACAACCTGACGATTCCTGAACAGGACAGCCGCGCACCCGAAGAAGATTGGTCTGCGGGATTGCCACTCGTGCTGCGCGGAATTCAACAGAAAGACTGGAACGGCATTGCGCAAGGTATCGTTCTTTCTCTCGAGCAAACGGAGAATTACGAGCGCCAGCGCGGCGGCGAGGGCACGCGCGACCACTGGCACGATCGGTCCAAAGGCGTCAGAGAAGCCACAGCCAAAGGCTTGAGCAGGTGGATGCCGGAAGAACTGATGAAACTCGCCGAGAAAGAATCAAAAAACCGATCGTAATAATTTTGAGGTGCGCCGGCAGAGCGCGGCGACGGAATTGTTCCTCTCCCCTTTGGGAGAGTTAGGGTGAACGGTTTAGCGAGTGCCGCGACATCCTCGAACGAGGAAAACTATGAACGAAAACTACGCTGAACTGATTCCGAACTTTCCGCTCTTCAAGGGTTTCACCATCGATGGCGCGAATCGTCTGCTGAAATCTGGCGAGATCGAACAGCACGCCGCCGGCGATGTGCTACTCAAAGAAGGCGACGCCGCTGACCGGGTTTTACTCCTGTTGACCGGCGGCCTCGAAGTCTTTGTGGAGCGCGACGGCAAAGATTTAGTGCTGACCGAAACCAAACCGGGTACCGTGGTGGGCGAACTGGCAGTGCTCTGCGGTATTCCGCGATCGGCTTCGGTGCGAACACAAAACGAGGCAGCCGTGCTCGTGTGGAGCGATGAGGCGTTTCGCACTTTGTTGTTGCGGGATCCACATCTGTCGCAACGAATCTTCGGACAGATCCTGCGCACACTGGTAGAAAAAGAGAGCGCCCTCATCGATTCACTAATCACTGCACAACATCTCAGTCAACACTCGCGGTGAGCTTAGGTTCAAGGATGGCGATACCCAAGGGAAAAGCTGACGCGGGCCAGGGTGGAAAACGCGGCCACTCGAACCAGGACCACTGGGATTTCACCGAAGCGATTAAAGAAGCCGCGCGTAAGCAACGCCGGCTGGACGCAAAGAAGGACATTCGGAAAGAGCTGCGCGAGTACATTTCAGAACGAAAGCCGCTACTAGAGAAATGAGTTTCCTCGATAGCTTAATTAAAGATCCGAAGTACCAATCTCACGACCCACGCACGCCAGAACAAATCGGCGACCCAGATGTAATCATCAGTCCTGATACGCGGCGCGATAATCGCATTCCGCCGGGGCAATCACGCACTAAGAAGTGGCCGGTGCTGGATGCGCACGGCACTCCGCGGGTAGATCTGGCTACCTGGCAATTTGAAGTCGACGGACTGGTCGAAAACCCTTTGAAGTTTTCGCTCGATGAGTTCATGCAATTGCCCGCGGTAAAGGTTTATGCCGATTTTCATTGCGTGACGCGTTGGTCACGTCTGGACAATGTCTGGACGGGAGTGGCGGCGCGCGAAATTGCGACGCGCGCCGGGGTGAAAGCGGACGCGAAGTTTGTGCTGGCGTTTGGTTATGATAATGGCTGGACCACCAACGTTCCTCTCGAATATTTCCTGAAAGAAGATTCGCTCTTTGCGTTTCTTCATGACGGTGAGCCAATTCCCCCGGACCACGGCGGGCCCGTGCGTCTGATCATCCCGCAGCTTTACGCATGGAAATCTGCCAAGTGGGTGAAAGGCGTGCGTTTTCTCGCAGAAGATCAAGCCGGATTCTGGGAAGAAGGCGGCTATCACATGCGTGGTAATCCCTGGACGAGTAGCGATGGCGAGCGCTACCGCTGGTCGTAAAACATCCGCAGGTTTCACAGATAAGACTTTATCAGATTAGGATTTTCATTCTGGTTGCAGTGATGAGATTATCCTTGAACGCTGGCGGGAATACAGATTTGGAGTCTTATCTGTGTAATCTCTGTAATCTGTGGATATGAGCACGCCAACACCCAAAGACGCAGGCGCCATAATCCTCCTGCGACACAACACGGATCCCCACAACCCCGAAGTCTTCTGGGTCAGGCGCAGTACTAAACTCGCCTTTCTTGGCGGATACCGCGCTTTTCCTGGTGGTCAGCGTGAGTTGTCGGATGACGAAGTACGCGTCGCCAACTGCGACGATCCCGACCGCGTCGCCATGATCAGTTGCGCCGCCAGAGAAATTTTCGAAGAAGTTGGTGTGCTGTTGGCGAAGGGCGCGGAAACATTAACGGTCGGCCAGCGCGCTTCCCTTTTTGACGATCTGGAATCAGGCCGAATGACCTGGCCCGAGTTGCTCGCGCACTATGATTTGCATCTCGACGCAAACTATTTCACTTTTGTCGGACGTTGGGTGACGCCGCCATTTGCACCGAGACGATTCGATACCTGGTTTTTCATGGTCAGCTGCCCGCCAAAACAAGAGCCTCGCACCACTGAGGATTCCGAACTTGAAAGTGGCCAGTGGATCGCTGCACGCGAGGCCTATCGTCAATGGCAACACAGCGAGATCATCGTCGTTCCTCCTGTCTTGCACGCGATGAAGGTCCTTTCCGAAGGACTCGACCAGGACACGGTCAAACGTTTCCTGGCAGTGCCTGAAGCCCATCGTGAACCCACGCGGCGTATGGAATTTCATCCAGGCTATATTTGCTTTCCAGTGCGCACGCCGACTCGACCGCCGGCCACGCACACAAACTGCTACCTCATTTACACCTCGCGGGAAATACTGGTCATCGATCCGGGCTCGCCTTATGAGGATGAGCAACAAGAACTCGCCAGGGGGATCGATGTGCTAATCGCAGGCGGAAGAAACGTTCGCCAGATCGCGCTCACTCATGTTCATCCCGATCACATCGCGGGAGTAAACGCTATCAAGGCGCACATAAATAATAAGTACGGAAGCAGCGTACAAGTTTCCGCGCATCGATCTACGGCGGAGTCACTGAAAGGCCAATGCGACGTTGATCGTTTTATTGAAGACGATGAGATGATCAGTCTCGACGGCGAACCGCGAATTGATTTACACGCGTTGCACACGCCGGGTCATGCGCGTGGGCATCTCTGCTTCCATGATGAACGTTCCGGCGCGCTGATTTCGGGCGACAACGTCGTCGGCTTTGGCTCGGTCCTGATCGATCCACCCGAAGGAAACATGCGTGATTATCTGGATTCTCTCGCGCGCATGCGCGCGCTGCCTAAACTGTCGGTCTTATTTGGTGGCCATGGACCTCCGGTCGCCAATCCCTACGAAAAGATCGACGAATACATCGCGCATCGTTTGGATCGCGAAAAGGCCATTCTCGACGCAGTGACAGCCGGCGCCTTAACAACGAAAGCGATTGTCGCGCATGTCTACACCGACGTTTCACCGAAAGCGCACGCGCTGGCTGAGCGCGCCGTGCTGGCCCATTTGGAAAAGTTAGAAGCGGATGGGCTGGTGAGGATGTCAGAAATGGGAGCGGTGGCGACCGGTACATCGCAGCTTGCACAATTTAAGAGTTAAGGGCTATGACTTAAGCAAATATACCTGGACTCTTCATCTTTGAAGAAACGCAAAAGCGATCAAGGCGGCCATCCTGATTTCAATCTGTAAAATCTGCGTAATCTGTGGATTTGCGTCTGCCTTTCCCGGTTCTGATACGGTTCGGTTAGAATCCTCTAAACCATCATGACAAACGAACAAGCAGGGACTTTAGGCGAATTAAGAGAAAGCGGCTACCGCGCTCAATCCGTCAAGGACGAGATGCGCGCTAACCTCATCTGCAAACTCAAAAGGCGTGAAAAGCTTTTTCCAGGCATCGTCGGCTACGACGAAACCGTCGTACCTCAACTTATCAATGCCATTCTTTCGCGTCATAATCTGATATTGCTCGGGCTTCGTGGCCAGGCCAAAAGCCGCATCATTCGGCAACTCACCAACCTTCTGGACGCCCGAATTCCGATCATTGCGGGCTCCGAAGTTAACGATAATCCCTTTGAACCCATTAGTGCTTACGGGCGACAGATGATTCAGTTGCATGGGGATGCAACGCAAATTGCCTGGGTTAATCGGGATGCCCGCTTTGTGGAAAAACTGGCGACTCCGGATGTCACTATTGCCGATATCATCGGCGACGTCGATCCAATCAAAGCGGCAAAGGGGGGCCACCTGCTCAGCGATGAGCTGACTATTCATTACGGCCTTTTACCGCGTGCGAACCGCGGAATTTTTGCGATTAACGAGCTGCCCGATCTCGCTGGGAAAATTCAGGTTGGTTTATTCAATATCATGCAGGAAGGCGACGTGCAGATTAAAGGTTATCCGGTGCGATTGCCGCTCGATGTGATGCTCGTCTTTTCGGCAAACCCGGAAGATTACACGGCGCGCGGTAAGATCATTTCGCCTTTGAAGGACCGTATTGGAGCTGAGATTCTTACGCACTATCCAAAAGAGATTGAACTGGGGGTTGAGATCACGCGTCAGGAGGCGTGGATCGCGCGAGATGGCCTGGCTGAGCGGCTGGTAATCCCTGACTTTATCCGCGAGACGATTGAACAGATTGCTTTCGAGGCGCGCGATGATCAGCGTATCGACAAGCACTCGGGAGTTTCACAACGTCTGCCGATTACGGTTATGGAATCGGTAGTTTCCAACGCTGAGCGCCGTTCTTTGATTACCGGCGAAGAGACGGTGTTGCCGCGCATCGCCGACATCTACGCGGCGATTCCGTCGATGACCGGAAAGATGGAATTGGAGTACGAGGGCGAGCAGGTCGGAGCATTCCGCATCGCGAAGGACCTAATCAAGCGCGCGTCCGGGGAAATCTTCGAGGGCTACTTTGTGGGCATCGACTTCGCGCCGACCGTGCGGTGGTTCGACGAAGGACACAATCTGCGCATGGCCGATACTGCCGGTGCGGAAGAATGCATGTTACTGATCGAAGCCGTGCCCGACCTGATCGAAAACTCTTTGATACCCTTCGACTTCAATCGAAACGACGCACCTCAAACGATCGCGGCGTGCGAATTCGTGCTGGAAGGGCTATACGCACAAAACAAAATTAGCCGAAATGAAGAAGGCGGTTACACGGCAGTAACGAAGGCAAAAAAAGATCGACGCGGAATGATCTACGACGATCTGACTGAGAGCGGGAGGTTTAGCTAACCTTCATTGATTCATTTCCTCATCGAATCATTGATTCAGTGGCGGTTAACGGTGGTTGATGCAATTCATTACGTTGCCTGTGGAGTTAAAGTTGATCGCTTGAACATTTCATCAGCGGAGCTCCAATGATTCCCGCCGAACAGCTTAAAAACCGAACTAAACAGTTTGCCATTAGGATTGTCAAACTATTTCGCTCTTTGTCCAGATCAGAGGAGTCGCGAATTATGGGTAGGCAGATTTTGCGTTCAGGCACATCCGTGGCAGCTAATTACCGGGCCGTCTGTAGGGCTCGTTCCAAAGCTGAGTTCATTTCAAAAATCGGCGTTGTCGTTGAGGAGGCAGACGAGACGGTGTTTTGGCTGGAGTTGTTGGTCGATACTGGCATCGTGCGAAAGGCGAAGATGAATAATCTTTTAGTCGAAGCCAACGAGCTGTTAGCTATCTTCGCCGCTTCCCAATGGACTGCCCGGGGCAAACGAGTAATGAATCAATGAGTCAATGAACAAATGAGCCAATGAAGTTTACTCGTTACGGAAAATTTAACGGCCTCGATGTCTTCGGGATCAATCTCGGCGACTTGATGGAAGGTCTGTCCGATTCACTCCTCTACTCCGGATACGACGACGATTATTACTGGACGCGCGAGCGAACTCCACAGGACACCTCGATCGATGCCCTGCGACGAGCGTTGCTGCAGGCATTAATGGACAAAGGATTATTAAGCCAGCACCAAATCCAGCAGATGCTGGATGAGAACGAGGGCAAGTACCAGGGATCGCAGCTTCAGGAAATGCTGAACCAGTTGATCGAACGTCTGGTCGAGGAAGGGTATCTTTCTCTGCAAGAGGATCCTACGGACCAAAGACGCCAGCGCGAAATGGGGGGGAGTGGTGAAGGACATATCGATGAACCTCTGCCGCGCAATATACATTTTGAGGTGACTGAAAAGGGTCTCGACTTCCTTGGCTACAAAACGCTGCGCACGCTCCTGGGAAGCCTGGGAAAAAGTTCCATGGGACGGCACGACACGGCTTACCTCGCCACCGGCGTCGAAGCCGAAGCCGCAAGCAAGCCGTACGAATTTGGTGACACGATTAATCTCGATGTGAACACCACGTTGCTGTCAGCGATTCAACGCGAAGGGTTGTCAGTGCCTTTGAATCTCGAGTACGGGGATCTGCATGTGCACCAGTGCGATTATCAATCCTCGTGCGCCACAGTCGTGATGCTTGATTGCTCGCACTCGATGATTCTGTATGGCGAAGATCGGTTTACGCCGGCGAAGAAAGTTGCGCTTGCGCTCGGTCATCTGATTCGGACGCAGTATCCGGGCGACTCTTTAAAGATCGTTTTATTCCACGACAGCGCGGAAGAATTGCCTCTCGCGAAACTGGCGACCACGCAGGTCGGGCCCTATCACACGAACACGGCCGAGGGGCTGCGGCTCGCAAGACGTATTTTGCAGGCGCAACGAAAAGACATGAAGCAGATCGTGATGGTTACCGACGGCAAACCCACCGCCTGTTTTGTGGATGGAGCAGTCACTCATCCCGGCGGATTTCGCTGGTCGCCTGGTGTGAACACCAGCGAGCGTAGAATTTATAAGAATTCTATGGGCGGCGATCCGTTCGTGATGGACGCGACTTTTCGCGAGGTGCAGGCATGCCGCAAGTCCGGGATCATGATCAATACCTTCATGCTCGCGAGTGATTACTACCTGGTCGAATTCGTGAAACAAATGACCGCGATGACCAACGGCAAGGCGTACTTTGCCAATCCCGCTAACCTTTCTCAATTTGTTCTGATTGATTTTCTTCGTCGAAAAAAGAGCCGCGTGAAGTAGCAGCGCCCTCTCCGTCACCGCGGCAAAGTCAGCGACAATTCTAAAAAAGCGTCTATCTCGGCCCATGGCTGCAAGCGGTCCAACCTAACCAAATAGTCCACCTAGCGAACTTTGAAATAATAATTCGCGACCGCCTGTTTTGAAGTATCACCAGCGTGGCTCAATTTAACTTCATAATCCCCTGCGTTCAGCGTCTGCACAGGAATATCAACTTCAACGCGAACATTTCCACTCGGCCGCAATGAATTACTCGCAAAGACCACTTTGCCCTGGGTCAGCACCTCAGCCTGAAATTCAGCGGACGCTGCTTCAACGGCGAGTTCAAGTCGCACAAAACCTCCGCCACCGTCAGGCAAGTTAATTGTCGGCGCCTGAGCGGGATCGGTCAGCGGCCCGGACGACAATTCAACAGTCGCGACCACGCGCGAGTCAGCAGACTGATTCGGCGAAGAAGACTCATGGCCATCAGGAGAATCCGCATCGTCGCGATGAACAGGCGGCGCGACGTTCGCCGGATGGTTGGCCTGCTGTGGAGTCGGAATGGCAATGGGCCTTGAAGGAACACGCTTCGGCATAATCCGTCGCACAACATTCGGTTCCTTCGTTACCAGCCACAATGATCCAATCAGAAGGGCTAGAATAATCGCCCCAAAGGCAAATCTTGCCACCGGGCGATTGAACACGCCGCGCCAGGACGTACGCGCGTTTATGGGAACCAGAGAATGTAAGCGCGAAAAGCGTCGATGCAAAGCAGCAGAAACGGCGAGCATTCGCCGGCGGTCGTCAGTTACCGCGAAAGTCTTTGAAAGGCGTTCCCGGTCGAATTGATCGAGTTTGTCGGCCGCAAAATCATCCGCCAGTTGCAACTCTGCCAGTCGCAAACGATCGTGCACGCGATCGTCGGTCATTAACTTCTCTTCAAAGTTTTTCTGATCGATCTCCTTGAGACGGCTGAGCAAAAAACCGCGAAGGGCCTCGTCATCAGGGAGATCAGTGGATTGTTTACTCGTGGACATCCTGATTATCCTTTTGACACTTCCAGACAGCTATCGATGCAGACCTGCAACTTTTCCCGGATCCGTAGCGCACGCAGTCTCAGATTGCTTGCCGTAATGCCCAGTTCGTTGGCGATGCGGCGGCGCAGATTAATCTTTGCGCGCTTATCTTCGGAATAGTATTGCTCGATGATTCGGCGGGCGTGCGGGCTCAATTTTTCCAGACAGCGATCGAGACAGAAATGAACATGTTCTTTCGTCTCTTGGTCAGACAACGTTTCTAACGTGCGCGGCGGAAGCTGCCGCCTTAGATACTCATGATGGACGTTGTTCATCACGCCCAGAAAATAGATTGCTTTGTCACCGACATACGTTTCGCGAATGTCCGCTACTCGGCGCGCAACTCGATCGATGGTTTCGTCGGCAAGCTCTTCGGGCAGATGACAGTGTCGCGCGGCGAGAATCGCGATAAGCCGCCAACGGATTTTCTCGTAGATCAATCCTGCCTGCTCAGGATTTGCATCAAGCCAGTTCAACAATCGTTCGAAGTCGGCTTGATCAAGCGTGCGAAGTTTTTTGGCCGGCGACATAGCGTAATGGACAAAGCCGACAAGCGGCGCGCTCCATAGTCAGGCGCTTTGATGGCCAGGGCAACCCCTTGCAGTTGCCCCGGCCTTGATTGTCGATTGTTACGGCTTAGCGATGGCGGCGAGATCGACTGTTCTGTCTTTGGTTTCGCCCTGAACCTTAACAGTCGCTTTCGCTCCTTTCTCGTCGATGCTGACGATGGTAGCCGCCGCCGCGGATCCATTGATCGTGACCTTCACCTTATCACCGGCCTTCCATTGCGCCGTCGCCGCCGGAGAGGCTTCAACCGATGGGCTTGGCGCCGGCGTCGGCGAAGTCTGCAGGGCCGGAGTTGGTGTCGCGTTGGTAGTTTCGTTTGTATTTGATTCACAGGCCGCCGCCGTTAGCGACAACAGCAGGACGGCGAAGATTTTCTTCATCATGAACGTTTTCCCTTTCGAATAGTGTCTGGTTACCGTCGATTTACGGGCACGGATTCGGAACTCGCCTGTGAATGACGGCGGAGGGCAAAACGTTTCATGGCCAGGGGAAAAAGATTTTTGAAAGATTAACAGCCTGAAAACATGAGCGCGCGTCCACTAAATGGCTCTGTACCAGAGCAGATGCGGGGCAACTCTCTGACTTGCCGGAAGAACCGTTAAATAATTTCAGGATCTATGACAGAAAGGACGGGCTGAGTCCCCCGATAAGAAAAGAGTCCGGGTCGCCAAGTTTAAGACTTGCCGCGCATTGGACTGGCAACGCCATAGCGCGAATGGCCTCGGTTTGAAGAAGGCCTGAATAACTTAATATTACCCGGCGTTCTTTTCCGCGCTGAAGTCGTAGGTCAGCAGCAAGCGCAGCGAACCCTCCTGAACTTCCGAGCGCACGTCTTTGACTGTGGCTTTGACCGTACCGCCGGTTGCTTGAATGGGCATCGAGAGCGCGAGTTGAGAAACTCGCAGCACTTCGAATGGATTAACCTTTGCCGCGATCGTCTCGCGTACAAAGGCCGTCACCAACGCGCTCACCAGAGGCGGCACATCTTCGAGAATCATCTCCTCGACGATCACTGCGCCATAGACCGTCTGCTTTTCCTGATTGAACGAAAGGTCGACCGTTGCTTTGGCTGTGCCCTTGAATTGAACGCAGCGCGAGAGGACGTTGTAACTGCCCGCAAAGGCCAGCGGCGCGGTAATTTTGCCGCCGGTAAAGCGCACGCCCGTTTTGACGTTGCCGGCTTCGGGATTCACCACCACCACGTTGTTGCAGGCGTTCTGAAAAACGGCCGGCTGAAACTGCGTCTCGCCCTGAAATTGCGCCAGCTTCAACTGCGGCGGCCCGAGTTTTTGAAAGATGGTTCCCAAAAGCGAATCAAAAAACTTCTCATCAAGGGCAACAGTCACCGTGCCGGAGTTGGCAGTGTTCGCGTCAGGTGGACGCACGGGAATTCCCGAGAGCCTGCCGGATCGCGACGGACTAAGAAAATACAGCGCTGCCACCGCGCCAATCAGTAATCCTGCGACAAAGATGAGTACACGTTTCATGAATCTATTGTGGCGATGCGGTCGATGCCGGTGATGGCGATGCGGAAGTGGCCGCGCCCATGTTGGCCATCATTGCTCTGAGCACGGCCGCCACGGCGTTAGTTAACGCGTCGATCTGCTGTCGCACTTTTTCAGGCGCAACCTGCGCATAATCGGCAGGCACTGCAAATAACGTTGGATCGATGTCAGTCTTGATATCGCGCATCTCCGCGATTACGCGAGCGGCATTGATGCCTTTCACGTTTCCTGAACTTTCAGCATTCACTTCCGTGCGCAGAGGCAGTCCGGTTTCTTTATCGATGAAGACGAATGCTTCTGCCTTCACTTCACCGGCTTTGGTGTTGGTGTTGGTGGACGAACTATAGCGATACTTCTCTGCGGTTCGCCCGTTAACCTGTTCTTCTCCCACGCGCTCGACTCCGGTTTTGTTCTTCAGATCCGAGACGATCTGTCCGGCGGTCATCAACTTCTGAGGCTGAATTCCGGTAGCTTCCTTCGTCAGTTCGGCGTATTGCTTTCGACTGGGGGCGATTACGTAGCTGCGATTCTCATGATCGAGATAAACGAGCGGCGTTCCATCGGGCAGCTTGAATTCGACGCGGCGATCGGCGCCGCTGCGCGCGACCTGCACCGATAACGACGGAATGCCGATCGCTTTTTCATTGCCCTGAGTTTCAACGCTGAATACCAGAGTGGCGCTGTACTTCTCGGGCTCGCGCGCATTAATAGTCGGGCCGGCATCGGCGCTGGAATTAGTATTTGGATTGGCATTCGCCGGCGTGGCGTTCGCGTTTGCATTTGTATTCGCGTTGCTGTTATCGATCGGCTTACACGAGTTGATCAACCCGCCGAGCAAAACCGCTACCAGCACCAGCGCCATTGCGATACTTCGATCTACTTTAGCAGTAAACATGCTTCACCTCTGATCCGACGGTCATTACGCCGTTTGAATGGAATAATCTGGCGGGGGTTTGAAACCTCAGCATAGCACGACAAACTTAATCCCGCGAAATTGAAAGTGGAGCGGCAGATTTAACCCGCCCTGGTTATTGGAAGAGAGTCGCGGCGCCCGCTTCTTATGCCATTGACAGCCCGCGCATGTCTGGCGTAAAAGGCGTTAGCTTTTCAACGTTTGGTGAAATGTGGTGAATGCGGATGAAAAAAGTCGTGGCTTTGTTTGCGTTGGTGTTCGTCGTGATGGCGTGCAACTTAAGCAGTAAGCTCAAACGCAATAGTAATTCTTCCAGCTCCGGTTCAGAAAGTTCGAACTCTTCCGGCGGTGATGCAGCTGAGAAGCCGCATCCTACCGCCGCCCAGGAAGCAGCCATCGCCAACGGTCAACCGGCAAGCTGGGACCAACAGGGCATCACTTGGACTCTGCCGCCGGGATGGAAAAAGAACAGCGATACGATCAATACGATTACATTTGGATCCGGCACCGAAGCATTTCTCATCGCAAACATTTCAACCATGTCACCGGACTTTCCGACCGATATCAGTCTGGGTGCATTTCACCAGGGCGCGAAAGTGCGAGAGAAGAACGGCGAGGTGGACGAACTGAAGTGGCTCGAGCTGGACGGATTAAAGGGCGTGCAGTTCCGCGAATCAAAACCGCAAATGGCCGACGACATTCGCCGATTACAGTGGATGACCTATCGCAAGTTCGGCGGGCAGGTGCAATTGGTCAACTTTATTCTTTCCGGCAGCGCCACTAATTTCGAAAAGCACAAGGATGAACTCTACGCGATCTTGTACTCGACGAAACTGGTCCATTAGAGCGCCGCGCGTAATTTAGTCAATGTGCAAAAGAGCAAAGGATTTTTTCAACCCCTTGCTCTTTTGTCGTGCTACCGGGCAGTTCGCCGCTTAGTTCTTCTTGATGTAATTGCGGTGAACCCACGCATCGGCTTTCGCCCGGTCGCGGGTTTCGAACGAAACATTTTCATCGGTTTCGCGCGTAATTACTTGCACGCGGCCGGATACGTCTTTTTGCTTCGCCTGGCCTTTCGAATCATCGAGCAGGCTGTTTACCTCCGCCGGCTTTGGAGCCTCGAACGTCTCTCCCTTGCGATACTCAGCCACCGCTTCGATGGCGCTCGCCTTCAACAGCTTGGGCCACAGTTTTTTGAAGAGCTCACTCGAAGCATAAACGTCCGCGCTATTGATCTTGCCGTTGATAGCAAACACATATCCAATCACGTCGGACTTGCCATTTACGATTCGGGATAAGGCATTGATGTAGTCGTCGGCGGTCTTTTGTACTTCTTTGTTTTCAAGTGCTAGTTGCAGGCTTGAAGGCGAGTCCGCGCCATTCACCCGTGTGTCGACGCTGGCACTGAGCTTGTCCTGCGCCACCGACACTTCGCGCCAGACTTCCGTTTGTGATGATTTCAGTTTTGCGGCGAGCTTGATTTCGCGGCTGGCCACTGTGTTCTTAGACGAGCTGAAAACTGTAGCAGCTTCGTTGCCGCGCTGGCTCCAGCGGCCGTTTTCAACACAAAAAGCGGAGATCGAAATCCGGCCGGAACGTGGCGGCAGAATCAGGTCGACAACGAGCATGCGATCCTGTGCTCCGCCTTTTACGATGTCACCCGACTGCACGTAAACCTCTTCGCCGGAAACATTTTCGATGGTGAGCGTGTTGACGGTCTTTGTCTCGCGCACGATTACTTTCTTCTGAACCAGCGCTTCCTCCAGGGTCAAAAACGTCTGGCCCTTAATCTTGTCCTTGCCATGAATTAGAAAAACAGACAGGTTCCCCTGCGTGTATGGTCCCGACAGTCGATACTCACCTGTTCCCTGCGTCTTTTGCCCGGCGACACTTCCCCACCCGGCAATCGCTGCCAGCGGCGCCACCAGCGAGAACACCAGCGTCGCCACCAATCCCAAGAAATTAGTCTTCATCATTTTTTTCTCCCTTCAGATGACTTGAAAATGCTGTGCTGCCGCGAAACCAAAGCGTTCGCGGAAAGTCAGTCTGGGGAGACCCACACACAGCGCCACAACTTGAAGCGTCCGCGAAAAGACGAGCGGAAACTTCGTTAGCTAGAGAACGCGACCAACGAAGGTTCTTGCGCGGCAGGCACAGTTCGGCGAGAAAAAAATTCAGGCTGAGCTTTTGGATTGGACGAGGGTCTGACTGAGTTTCAGTCCTCATGCACGGTCGGAGCATCGGCATGCGGTACGAAGCATTGACGGCAACGTGCCTCGTACATGTTGGCGCCGCCCACCGCCACCCGCTCTTCTGATTCCACGGTGCGTTGAGTGTAGTTGGCGGGCTGGCCGCATTTCATGCAGATGGCATGGGTCTTGGTGATGTATTCGGCGACCGCGAGCAACTGCGGCATTGGTTCCCAGGGTTTGCCGGTGTAGTCCTGATCGAGCCCGGCGATGATCACGCGAATACCTCTTCCCGCTAAATCATTCACCACGTCGATTAGTTCCGCGTCGAAAAACTGCGCTTCGTCAATACCGATAACTTCCGTTTCCGGCTCAACGCGGGCACGGATTTCCGCTGCTGATCGTACGTTCGATGATTCGTGCTTCATCTCTGAGTGCGAGACGATATGATTGTCGGAATAACGGGAATCAATTTCAGGCTTAAACACCTGAACTTTCTGGCGCGCGATCTTCGCGCGGCGCAGCCGGCGAATTAATTCTTCGGATTTACCCGAGAACATCGAACCGGCGATCACTTCAATCCATCCGGCGCGTGCCGGGCTCGGATGCTCTTTCCGGGCCGGCACTTCATTTTCGTCTGGCTCAATAGTGCGAATCATTCTTGCGGTGCTGCTCATTGTCCTTGTGTGATTACTTCTGACGAAGTCGTGATGACGTTGCAGTCTAAATCAAAGCAGATCATTTCCCAAGCCAAGAACCATCCACAGATTTCGCATATTACACAAATAAGATAACAAACAGGTAAGAAGACGGCGCTGCGTCAGGAAGCTCGTTGACTCAAGAGTAATCTCCTGGCTGAGTTAATTCTTAACTGTGTAATCTGCGGAATCTGTCTGTGGATTCATTTTCCAAATCCTCCGCCGCCGGGTGTTTCAATGCGCACGCGATCGCCAGGCTGCATTTCGCGGGTCGCTTTAGAATCCAATCGTTCTTTCTTTCCGTCGCCGCGAATGATGAAGGTCTGTCCACGAGCGCCATCGCCGCCGCCGCTCAAGCCGTACGGTGCGCGTTTGCGCCGATCTGAAAGTAGAGACATTACGGCCGGCGCGAGCGTCTCGATTTCTCGGATGGCGCCATCGCCGCCTTTTCTTTTTCCTTTTCCGCCCGAACCTTTGCGAATTCGATACTCGCGCACCCGCAGCGGATAAGCATATTCCAGCGCCTCTGCCGGCGTGTTCAGACTATTCGTCATGTGCGTATGCGTCGCGTTCATCCCATCGAGTTGCGGTCGCGCGCCCATTCCCCCGGCGATAGTTTCGTAGTAAGAAAACTCGCCGCCGGTACGCGGATCGATTCCGCCTATCGTCAGATTATTCATCGTGCCCTGGCTCGCCGCCGGTATGCGATCCGGAATCGCCTGGGCCAACGCTTTGAAAACTACATCGACAATGCGTTGTGAAGTCTCGACATTCCCCCCCGCAACCGAAGCGGGAGGCATCGCATTAACCACCGTTCCTTTCGGCGCAATTACTTCGATTGGTTCGATAAGACCGGCGCTGGCTGGAACATCGCCTCCGATCAGACAACGAAAGCAATACGAGACGGCCGAGACTGTGATTGCTTCGACCGCATTGATCGCGCCGCTTACCTGAGGCGCGCTGCCGCTGAAGTCGACGCGCGCGCGTTCGCCTTTGATGGTAATACGCACGCGAATCGGCACTTCGTCCTCGCTGATTCCATCGTCGTCGAGGGCATCGGCTGCTTCGTAACTTCCATCCGGAATCGCGCCGATCGCGTGTCGCATTAGCCGCGCGGAATACGAAATCAAATGCGCGGCGTATTCTTTCGCTTCTTTTGTTCCGCGGCGTGCGACTATTTCAAGCAAGCGGGCCGAGCCGGTTTTTAAAGAACCGATTTGAGCCTGAAAGTCAGCTTGCCGTTCACTGCTGCTGCGAACATTGGTAAGAATGAGCTTCATCACGTCGCCGACAATCTCGCCACCTTTAACGATGCGCACCGGCGGAATCCGCACACCTTCGCCGTAGACATCGGTTGCCAGGCCCATCGAGCCCGGCGTGGCGCCGCCTATGTCAGCGTGATGCGCGCGATTGGCGACATAGAAGAGCGTCCGTCGTCGATGGTCGGTAGCCAGTTGTTTGCTTCCGACGGCTGACGATTCACCACTGACCACTGACGCCACCAAAGTTACGTCCGGCAAATGGGTGCCACCGGCGAATGGATCGTTCACCGCCACTACGTCGCCGGGGCCGATGTCGACGTCGCGCAGCGCGGCCGCTACGGCCATCGGCATCGAGCCGAGATGCACCGGCATGTGATCGCCCTGCGCGATGACTCGTCCGGACGCGTCAAAAACTGCGCACGAATAATCACGGCGTTCCTTGATGTTCGGCGAAAAGGCCGTGCGCCGCAGCGCCGCGCCCATCTCTTCGGCCACTGAGGTGTACAGCGCGCGATAAATTTCCAGAGTGATTGGGTCGAAGCTCATAGCAAATCGATAACCACGTTTCCGTGACGGTCAACGCAGGCTTTTGTTTTATCGAGTACCAGGGTGGTCGCCGAATACTCGGTTACGATGCACGGCGTACGCAACCTCGAGCCTGGAGGCAAAAGCTCGCGACGATAAACTGCCACTCTGCTTTTTTTCTTTTCAAAATATGTTTCGGCAAATTCAGCTGGCTTCACAAAGCGGCGCGCGCCGGGATTCGTCGAGCGCCTTGCGGTAAATTTCTCAACCACACCCGTCGCCCGCACACGCGCACTGACAATCTCAACGACATTCGACTCTTGCGCATAACCGTAACGTGCGCGATGTGCGCGATGAAAAACCGCAGCCATATTCCCGGGACCATATTTGATTTGCAGTTCGAATGATTGTCCCTGGTAGCGTGCGGCCAGATACCGCTGGCGCCGCTGTGCGGATTCCGTAAAGCCCTCACTCCTCAGCTGTGCCCGCGCTATTTTCTCCAGCCCGGCAAAAGCACTTTCGAGTTTCGCGATCGCTTGCGGATGATTCATGTTAACCATGACAGTGATACTCAAATCCTTCACCACATCCGCGCTGACCACGCCAATCGCTGAGAGCGCGCCCGGTGAAGCCGGCAAAAGTACTCGCGGGATTTGCAGCGCCCGAGCCAGCGCCACCGCGTGCAGACCGCCCGCGCCACCGAATGGGACCAGACAGAATTCGCGCGGGTCGTGGCCACGTTCTTTCCAGCACATTGGGATCCTAAGCTTAGAATTCCACGTGGACAAGTTGTCGCG
>JADMIO010987969.1_pt1 | contig 20161 bp, 19 predicted proteins | sample 8958161 | NCBI WGS metagenome assembly JADMIO01 (sample SAMN16585339, study PRJNA669376) | soil metagenome | isolation source: Crop rotation soil | place: USA: Cullars Rotation, Alabama | collected 2011 | reverse complement strand
GCGACAACTTGTCCACGTGGAATTCTAAGCTTAGGATCCCAATGTGCTGGAAAGGCAAGAACGGCCGCCACTCCTTCGAGGTCAGGGCGATCGACCGGGCCGGCAACGTCGACCCCGTCCCCGACGCCCACGCCTGGACGATCCGCGCGCAGACTCCCCAGACCCTCCTGACCCGGGTCCCTCCCGGCGTCTCCTATCTAAAGGAGAAAGAGAAAGAGCTCCAGGTCGCCTTTTACCTGCGCGCAGACGTCAAAGGCGCCTCCTTTCGCTGCCGGGTCGACAAGCGTCCCTTTCGGCGCTGCCGCTCGATCCTGAAGCTCAACGCCAAGGCCGGCCGCCACCGCTTCGAGGCCTACGCCCTCGACCGCATCGGCAACGCCGACCCGACCCCGGTGCGCTGGATCTTCCGCGTGGTCCACAGAGGGGGGAGGGGGTTGTTTTGAGGGCACGGAGGATCCTGGTCGCGACGGTCGCCCTGGCGCTGACCCTGCCCTCCACTGCCGCAGCGGTGAGCATCACCCTCGGCACTCCCGACCCCTCCCAGGGCACCGAGACGGTCGCCGAATGCGCCGTGGTCCCCGGCTGCGCGACCGAGACCGTGGTCCCGACCCGGCTCTCAGACCCCGAGGCAAAGCTCGTGACCCCCGCCGACGGCACGATCGTCTCCTGGCGGGTCAAGGGCGCCCCACCCGGCTTCCTGCGGCTGCGCACGGTGCGCAGCGAAGCCGACGGAACCTTCAAGGGGATCGGGACCAGCGGCGCCGCCAACCTCAGCGACGGGATCGGCGACAACTTTCTGAAGATGGCGATCGACGCCGGCCAGCAGCTGGGGGTGGAGCTCGCCTCCCAGCCGAGCTCGGCCAACTCCACCGACCTCTTCGGCGCTCTCTCCCCACTCAGTGCCTGGAGCTTCTGGGACTCCGGCCTGCCCGACGGCGCGACGGCTCTCCCCTCGCAAACCGCGACCGGCACCGAGCCCCTCTTCAACGCCACCGTCGAGCTCTTCCGCCCCACGATCTTCCAGCTCAGCCCGCTCTCGGGAACGATCGCCGGCGGCTTCCCCCTTTACATCACCGGCCGCCACCTGACCGAGGTGACCAAAGTCAGCTTCGGCGGAGAGAAAGCCCAGGTGGTCGAACAGATCCCCGAGCAGGTCCTGGTGATCGCTCCGCCACACGGCGCCGGCAAGGTAGACGTCGTCCTCGAGACGGCCGGCGGCCCCAGCTTCGACTCCGCTGCCGACGATTTCACCTACCTGGCCCCGGTCCAACCGCCGCCCCCCGACAACACCAAGCCGAGGCTGTTCGCCTTGAAGTTCTCTCCCAGAGCATTCCTCGCCGCTCCGAGCGGTCCCAGCGCCAGCGCCTCCGCCGCGCTCGGCGCCGACCTCTCCTTCCGCCTCTCCGAGCCGGCCACGGTCAGCTTCAAGGTGCAGCGCCGCAAGGCCAAAGGCAAGGGCTACGCGAAGGCATCGGGCTCCTTCGAAGCCGAGGGCGTGGCCGGCGCCAACGAGCTGCGCTTCTCCGGGCGCCTCAACCGCCGCCCGCTCCGACCGGGGCGCTACCGGCTCCTCGCCCGCGCCACCGATGCCGCCGCCAACCGCTCCCAGCCCCAGCGCAAGAGCTTCCTCATTCTCGGCCAGTAAATCACCCCAGGATTCACCAGAACCCACGCACAAAACCAACACCCAAGTCTCGGCCCCGAAGCGCAGACACCACGCCAGGTGTGCGCCAGCCTGCCCTGTTGCCCGCACAGTTGCTTTAAACACGCTTTAAACAGGCGGACAGGAGTACAGCAACGCTTCACTTTGGACGGTACGTATGAGATGGTCGCGCGCGTTCATACAAAGAGGCGCCGGGGTCAACAGTTGCACACCGATAACCCCGACGCCACGATGCCAATGGGCTCACGCCCGTTGACACAAGGAGGTTACTCCACTCATGTCAAGCATTCAACGTAGGTTCGGGCTGCTCCTCGGGGCCGCTCTGCTGACGATGGCCTTCGCGGCACCGTCGGCGTTCGCGACGGTCGACTTCCCGCATCAGGAAGAAGCTTCCAAGTGGACGGGAGTCGCCGTTTACGACTACAACGGCGGCGCGAGCGTGCCGTGCGACGAAGGCAAAGCTGGGGGGGCGGATTGCTCCTACAACGATTCCGGCGCTCGCAAGTATTTCCAGTTCGGCATTGCGCTTTCCTGCACGGGCAGCTGGAGCGGCGACGTCGGGTCCGAAGGACAGTTCACGGTCACCAGCCAGACCTGTATGCCATTTCAGGGCGCGGAAGGGCGAATCTGCCAGCATTCCCAGACGCGTGAGTACTGGCTGCGACTCGCGATCGGCAGCGCCGTTTCGTTCGCTCACTTGACGGCTAACGCTTCTGGCCTTGCTACCAAAACCCCGACCCACCATCCGTTTGGCGTCGTGTTTGGTACCCCATCCGACAACATCTACACCTTTATGAACAATGGCACCGCTGCCCACCATGTCGCGTTTAACGGGATGTGGAGTTCGCAGGAGCTCCTGATCGGAGCCGGTCCCGGCGAAGGCGCGGAAACCGCTCCGTGCGAATGGCCTGAGCTGTAGGAGGAGTTCGGATCGGAGTTAGTTGATCGAGTACCCGGCACGGGGCCCTCTCGGGCCCCGTGCCGGCTTATATGCGACGAGTCGCTAGCCTGCCGCGGCAGCTCCAGGACCGGTTCGATTGCGGTCTTGCTTTGTCCGCTTCGACTCGATGCAGCGGATGACTCTCGCCGCCTACATCACCGCCATCCTCGGGCTGATCGCGACTCAGCTCTGAGCCGCTCAGGAATTGGCACACATTTGTTGCATCTTGCGCGTCCCGCGTCGGAACTTTTTGTCTAAGGTGGGATCATGGACGACGTGAGAGATGCCTGGACCGACGCGCGCCTCGACGATCTTGTCCGTCACATGGACAAGAGCTTCGATCGCATCGACACGCGCTTCGAACAGGTGGACGCCCGCTTCGACCGCCTCGAGTCCCGCTTCGACCGCCTCGAGTCCCGCTTCGACTCGATGCAGCGGATGACTCTCGCCGCCTACATCACCGCCATCCTCGGGCTGATCGCGACTCAGCTCTGAGCCGCGGGAGCGGCGGGGGACGCCGCCGCGGCCACCAGCTCGCACTCCGCCTCCCGCCCCGGCCGCAGCGGCGGCGCGCCGACGCCGCAGCTGAAGTCCTCGGCCAGGCGCTCGGGGGTGTCGCCGCCGGGCTCGGGCTCGGCGTGGAGTACCTCGGCGCCGATCGTCAGCCAGGCGAGGACGCCGCCGAGGGCGGCGAGGGCGGCGCAGACCAGCATCGCCATGTGGAAGCCGTCGGTCATCTTCGCCGGGTCGTAGAAGCCCTCGCCGGTCAGCCCGGCGGCGATCGGCAGCGCCGCCACCGCGACCAGGCTGGCGACGCGGGCGACGGCGTTGTTGACTCCCGAAGCGATGCCGGAGTGGCGGGTGTCGGCGGCGGCGAGCACGGTCGCGGTGACCGGGGCGACGACCAGGGTGAGGCCGAGTCCGAAGACGACGATCGGCGGCAGGATCGCGGTCAGGTAGCTGTCGCCGGGGTCGATCTGGGTCATCCAGACCAGGCCGGCGGCGACGATCAGCGGGCCGACGGTGAGCGGCAGGCGGGCGCCGACGCGCTGGGCCAGCGCGCCGGCGCGGGCCGAGAAGAGCAGCATCAGGAAGGTCACCGGCAGCGAGGCGGCGCCGGCCTCGATCGGCGTGTAGCCCATCGAGATCTGCAGGAAGGCGACGAGCAGGAAGAAGAAGCCGCCGAAGGCGGCGTAGACGACGAAGGTGACCGCGTTGGCGGCGCTGAACTGGCGTGAGGAGAAGATCTCCAGCGGCAGCATCGGGTTGGGGCTGCGGCGCTCGGCGACGAAGAAGGCGGCGAGGGCGAGCAGGCCGCCGACGGCGGTGACGACGACCGCCGCCGACGCTCCCTGGCCGGGAGCCTCGATCAGCGCGTAGGTGGTGCCGGCGAGGCCGAGCGCGGCGAGCACGGCGCCGCCGAGGTCGAGGCGGCCGCCGCTCGCGCTCGCGTCCCAGCTCTCCGGCACGTGGCGGATCGCGGCCCAGATCACCGCCGCGCCGATCGGCAGGTTGATGAGGAAGATCGCCCGCCAGGAGATCGCCCCGATCAGGTAGCCGCCGAGCAGCGGCCCGAAGGCGGTGGCGACGCCGCCGAGGCCGGACCAGGCGCCGATCGCGCGGGCACGGTCGCCGGGCCGGAAGCTGGCCTCGATCAGCGCCAGGCTGCCGGGGGTGAGGAGGGCGCCGCCGACTCCCTGCAGCAGCCGCGCCGCGATCAGCAGCTCGACGCTGGGCGCGACCGCGCAGAGCAGCGAGGCGACGGTGAAGAGGGCGACCCCGAGGACGAAGACGCGGCGGCGGCCGTAGCGGTCGCCGAGCGAGCCGCCGAGCAGGATCAGCGAGGCGAGGGTCAGCAGGTAGCCGTTGAGGATCCACTGCAGGGCCGCGGTGCTCGCGTCGAAGTCGCGGCCGATGTCCGGCAGGGCGACGTTGACGACGGTGCCGTCGAGGAAGGCCATGCCCGAGCCGGCGACGGCGACGCCGAGCAGCCAGCGGCCCGCGGAGCTCTCGAAGCGGAGGCTGGGCTGGGGGTCCATAGCGGCCCGCCGATGTTAATCGGGGGCTGGCGCGGCGCCGCCAAGAGCGCACGGTCTCCGGGCCGCCGAAAAGCCCCGCTGCGATACGCCCGGGCTAGCGATCGAGCTGGCGGCGGATCCAGCGCAGGCTCAGCTCGGCGCGTTCGAGCGGGCCGGCGAGGCCGACATCCGTCGGGCCGCCGTCGGTCGAGGGCGTCTTGTCTTTGTTCTCGTCATCCTCGTCCTCCCCCTCATGGGGTGTGACGGCGTGGTCGGCGAGGAACTTCTTCAGCTCCTTCCAGCGCGCATCCTTCCGCAGCCGCTCCAGCGACGGGTCCTCGTGGACCCAGGTTTCGTGCCCCCTGCCCTCCAGCGCTTTGCGCAGACGGGCCATGGCCCGATCGAGGCAAAGGTCCCGGTGCTTGCCGGCGCCCTCGGAAAGGGCGAGGTAGTAGCAGGCCAGGTTGTAGTGAGTACGGCGAGTCAGGCTCGGTTGGGTCCGCACGTAGCCGTCGACCAGTTCCCACGGCTTCAGCTTCGCCACCCTCTGGGCGAGGTCCTTGCGCTCGATCTTCCCGGTGGCCGTCTCCTTCACGAGCCTGTCGACTGCTTCCTTCCGCAGCTCGGGGTCGCTGCTGGCGGTCAGGCTCGCGAGGACGACGACAGAAGGCGCCTCGACCCGTTCGAGCTCGGCGAGGTCGTCGGCGCCGAGCCCCGTCACGGTGCGTTTCCTGCCGAGTTTGCGCGCGACCAACCCGACCAGCTGCTGGGCGACGTCCCGCGCCTTGACGAAGTTCGCGTTCTGGTTGCTGCCGGTTGAGGTCGAGTCGTAGGCGTGGGCCAGAACCAGCGTGTACAGGTAGCCGGTCTCCAGCAGCGGCCACTGCCCCCCGATGCCGGGATCTTTCTTCAGCCGGCCCTGCAGCCATTCCAGCCGCTCCCTGGCTTCGCGGTAGCGACCGCTGCGAACCTCGATCAGCGCCAGGTTGTGCGCGGCCGGCAGCAGCTTCGGGTCGAGTTCGAGCGCTTCCACGTAGAGCGCTTCCGCGCGCCGCGGGTCGTCCTGGGCCTGCCAGGCGACGCCCGCCTGGAAGAGCGCGTCCGCACGCCACTGGGTGGGGTCGAGGTCGGGGAGGATCCGGGCGGCGATCTGCCAGCGGGCCCAGACCGTCGCCGGGGCGATCAGCCGGAACCAGCGGACGGCATCCTCGGACTCGCAGAGAAGGGGGTCGTAGCCGCGCTCCCACAGCGTGATGTTGGACTCGGGGCTCTGGCCGGCTCCCTCCAGCGCCACCGTCACTCCGGCGCCGCCGGGCGCGGTCAGCGGGGTCAGGCGCCCGCCGACGCTGATCTTCCGACGTCTGGTGATCCGGCCGAGGAGCTTGAGGGCCCCGCCCAGCGCTTGCGCCTGCGGCACTCCCCCGAGGACATCGGAGAAGTCGGCAGCTTTCTGGTCGTTCTCGCTGCCCTTGGTGACCCGGTCGAAGGGGAAGGCGGGCTCACGGCCGGCCTTGCTCGGCAGCATCTCGGCGAGCAGGGCGGAGAAGTCGGCGCCCTGAGCGCCGTCGTCGCTGCCCCCCTCGAAGTCGGTGACTGTCACCTGCGGCACGGCGACCTGGCGCAGGAAGCGGGATTGCGGATTTCTCACCGACCAGGCCGCCAGGCGCTGGGAGACATGCGGGGACCTGGTGATCACGCGGCCCAGCGATCCCAGCAGCAGCACCGCGACCAGCAGCAGGACGATCGCCGGGATCACCCACTCGAGCGAGTCCTTCAGCGTGCCGGCGAGCCCGGAGAGCCAGGAGCCGGCGGCTGCGGCGACGCTTTCGTCGTCGATCGCGCCTTCGAGGCCGGCGCGTGCTTCGAGTAGCTGCGCGTTGGCCAGCAGCGCCGCGGCGTAGGTGTCGCGGACCTTCGCCGCATCGCCGCCCCGGTCGCCGAGCCGTTGCGCTTCCCGCGCCAGGCCGGCGGCGGCAGCTCGCTTGCCGTTGAGGTTGCTGAGCGCTTTGCCGCACTGTTTGGGCGCTTTTTCCAGGCCCTTGGCGACGGCGGTGCCGGCGGCGTCGAGAAGCCCGGCGGCGGTCAGCCTCACGGTCAGCTGGCAACGGAATTCCGCCTGTTTCGGGACGGCGGCGGCAGGGAGGGCTTGGAGCTGGGCGCCAAGCGCGGGGCGAGCCAGTTCGTCGAACGGATTGAGGTTCAGCCCGGTGATGTACCGGTCGATCGCAAGGTTCGCGTTGCGACGAGTCGCGGCGGCCTTCTCTTTTTTCGCCGTGTCTTTGTCTTTGCTCACGCTGGCGGGTTCGATCGACTCCAGCGCCCGCGCCACGCCGAAGTTCCGTTCCGCCCGTTCCAGCTTGCCTTCGACCGCTTTGCGTTCGGCCTCCTCGCAGCCGTCGTCTTCTCCTTCGGCCTGGACGAGGGCCGTCAACGCCTCCTGCAGGAGGCGCGCCTCGTTCAGCGTCGCCCCCTGTTTGCAGAGGCTTTCGCGGGCGTCGGTGGGCTGGACCTTCACCCAGGCGAAGGTGGCGAGCGCGGCCAGCACCACGACCATCGCGGCGCGCAGCGCGAGGCGCTTGGGACCTGACGCTTTCACTTTTCACGCTCCCCCATCGCCGCCGCAAAGCTAACCGTTACTACCCTTGAATGCAATAAGAAACCTTACGGTTCGTTCAGGCCCTGAGCTCGGGCGGCAGTGCCTTCGGGCCGTCGGGGTACATCTCCCGCATCCGCTCCTCGGTCATTTCGAGCGTGTTGGCCAGTTCGGGCGGGGCGCCGACGACGAGCCAGAGCTGGTCGGCGTCGGTGTCGTTGAAGAGCTGGCGCACCGAGCCCGGCTCGACCAGCAGCGAGTCCAGCGGCGCCAGCGTCAGCGGCTCCTCATCGTCGATCCGCACCCGGCCGCTCCCCTCCAGCAGGAGGTACAGCTCCTGCTCCTGGCGATGGCGGTGCTTGGTCGAGGCCTGCCCCGGTGCCAGGCGCCACAGCCGCGCACCCAGCGTCCCGGCCTCGAGCTGCTTGGCGAGGTCGGTGTTCAGCACCGACATCTGGTTCGAAGGCCGCCAAAAGGAGTCGGCGGAGCGGAGCAGGCGATAGGCCATCGCCGGATTATCGCTTCCGCCGATTCCCTGATCGCTAACCGGGGTTATGGCCCCGGTTAGCGATCAAAGTTCGACTATCGCTCCGAAATAGCAAGTATGTAGCTATTTATGCTTGTAACGGACATATAACTGTAGTATCCAGGGATGGGGCCAATACAGGAACTGGCTGTGGATCTCGGCGTCGAGGAGCGGACCTTGCGTCGTGCGGCTTCGCAGGGCGCCCTGCGGTGTCGCCGCGCTGGACCCCGTCGCCTTCGCCTCGCTCCAGGCGAGCTCGAGTATCTGCGCGGCCATTGGGAGTTGCTCACCCAACTTCGCCGAGCGCTGCGTACCCAGCGCCAGGTTCGTCTCGCCGTGCTCTACGGCTCGGTTGCCCGTGGCGAAGAGACCGCTGGTTCGGACATCGACATCCTGGCCGCGTTCGCCGGCGACCGTGCTCGAGGCGCCCTCCAGCTTGGGGCCTATCTCGGAGCCGAGACCGGGGGGGCGGTCGATGTCGCTGACCTCTCGCGTGTTGACGCAGGTGCGCCGCTTCTCCTGCGCCAAGTGCTCGACGAGGGCCGAGTTCTCGTCGATCGTGACCAGCTGTGGCCGCAGCTGCAAGATCGGCGCCGGGCCATTCGCGCCCGCGCCCAGCGCGCTTACCGGCGCCAGATGGACGGGGCAGTGCACGCGATCGAGGAGCTGACTGGTGGCTGAGGGTTCCGCACCCGGGGTTCCAGCTCCGGTCCTGCAGGCAGAGAGGGCTCGCCTGGGCCGTTTCCTCGAGTCGATCGACAAGCACAGGCGTGCCCTGGATCTTGCCGTCGCCGAGAACTTCGGAGGAGAACTCGACCCAGCCGAGTGGAGGAATGCGTTCGAGTCCAGCGACCCGCGTGACACCAACCGGACGATGGTGGTCACAGGCGATCACTCCGCCGTGCTCAACGCGTACGTCGAGATCCTCAGGGCAAGTGCCGGATCGCGACTGTTGGGCCTACTGCCTCATCGCCGCCCTCATGCCGATCAGGTCTTCGAGGCCGTTCGCGCCGATCGCGGTATTTCCAAAGCCCAGTCGGCATTGCTGAGTCGGCTCTACGTGCTCGAGGGCCGGCTCGAGCACGCATCCCCCGATGTGGACGCCGACGAAGTTCGCGACGCCGTCGAGCAGCTGCGAAAAGCCCTACCGGGCTTGGTCGAAAGCGCGGTGGAGTGGCTCGGTCGCCACGGGGTCGAATTCGAGTAGTCGCGTCCGCTACGACGGCGCGCCGGCGCTGTCCTCGGCGTGGTAGCGCTCCAGCAGCCGCAGCTCCTCCTCGCGCTTGGGGAAGAGGAAGAAGACGACGGCGATGCCGAGGGCGATCGCGATCATCCCGGCGGCGTAGGTCCAGTCGCCGCCGTCGAGGAAGGAGGTGCGGGCGGCGGCGACGATCGGCTGCGCGTACTGGGGGTACTGCTCGGCCGTGTTGGCGGCGCTAGAGAAGGACTTGGTCAGCTCGTTCTGGACCCGCTCGCTGACTTCGCCGGCCTGCGGCGATGCGGCGATCTGGGAGCTGAAGCTGGCGGCGTAGCCGGCGGTCAGGAGGGCGCCGAAGATCGACTGCATGATAGCGCCGCCGAGGTCGCGCTGGAGGTCGGCGGTGCCGGAGGCCATGCCGGCGCGGGTGACCGGCACCGAGCCGGTCAGCGAGCGCGAGGCGGGGGTGCCGGCGAAGCCGACGCCGATCCCGACCAGCAGGTAGCCGAGCCCGACCACCCAGTAGGCGGCGCCCTCGTCCCAGAACAGCAGCATCTCGAGGAAGGCGACGAGGCAGAAGGCGAAGCCGAGCAGCAGCGTGAAGCGGGAGCCGTGCGACTCGACCAGCCGCGCCGAACGCGGCGCCACCAGGATCATCCCCACCGCGCCCGGCAGGATCGCCAGGCCGGCTTCGAGGGTCGAGTAGCCGAGCACGTTCTGGACGAACTGCTGGCCGATGAACATCGCCCCCATCAGCGAGCCGAAGACGATGATCCCGGCCAGGGCCGCGACCCAGAAGGTGCTGCGGGCGGCGATGCGGAGGTCGTAGAGCGGGTTGGCGACGCGGCGCTGGCGCAGGACGAAGGCGCCCGCCGCGGCCAGGGCGACGATGCCGAGGGCGATCGCGGTGGTGCCCTTGCCCGGTTCCGGGGCCAGGTTGATCGCCAGGACCAGCGTCGCCACCAGGGCGATCGAGAGGATGCCGCCGAGGTGGTCGACCGGCTCGGTCGTCTCGTTGACATGGGCCGGGATCAGCTTCCAGGCGAAGAAGAGGGCGATCGCCGCCAGCGGCGCGCTGACGATGAAGACCGAGCCCCACTCGAACCCTTCCAGCAGCGCCCCCGCCAACAGCGGCCCGAGGGCCGAGACGCCGCCGCCGAGCGCCGACCAGAGGGCGATCGACCTGGTCCGCGCCGGCCCCGACCAGAGCGCCGTGATCAGCGCCAGCGTCGTCGGGTAGGCCATGCCGGCGGCGACGCCGCCGAGCACGCGGGCGATGAAGAGGACGGTGGCGGAGGGGGCGAGGGCGGCGAGGACGGAGAACGGGATCGTCAGCCCCATCCCCAGCAGCAGCAGCGACTTGCGCCCGTAGCGGTCGCCGACGGCGCCGAGGTAGAGGACCGAGGCGGCGAGCCCGAGCGAGTAGCCGACGGCGATCAGGTCGACCGCGGTCTGGCCGGCGTCGAAGGCCTGGCCGATGTCCGGCAGGGCGACGTTGGCGACCGCGAGGTTGAGGTTGGCGACCCCGGCGACGAGGATCAGCGTCGCCAGGACCAGCCCGGCGCGCTTGGGACCGCCCGCTTCCACCGACCGGTCTAGAGCTCGATCCAGGTGCCGGTCGGGCCGAGGTTGAAGAGCGGCGTGGTGCCGATCTCGCCCTCGCAGCCCCAGGACTCGTGGATGTGGCCGCAGACGGCGAGCCGCGGCCGCTTCTCCTCGATCGCCCGCAGCAGCGCCGGGCTGCCGAAGTGGGTGCCGTCGGCGCTGGCGTCGCAGTGGCCGCGCGGGGGGGAGTGGAGGACCAGGATCGCGCCCTCGGGACAGGGGGCGAGCATCCCGCTCGCCTCGTCGTCGTCGAGGTCGAAGCTCCATTCCCAGGGGGTGACCGGGATGCCGGCGCCGAGGCCGAAGAACTCGGCGCCGGCGATCGCCATCCCTTCGCCGTGCAGGACGGTGGCCGCGTCCCAGCTGCGGACGGCGTCGCGCAGCGCGTCGACGGTCTCGTTGTTGCCGGGGACGAGCACGGTCGGGGTGGAGATGGACGCCAGGGCCGCGATCGTCTCCTCCAGCCCCTCGTGGACCGAGGCGAAGTCGCCGGCGCCGATCACGACGTCGGCCTCGGCCGACATCTCAGCCAGGCGTGCGCCCTGGTTGAGGTCGCGGTGCAGGTCGCTGAACGCGAGCAGTTTCACGCTCGGAAAACCTACCCTCCTCTGCCCGCGCCTGCAGGTCGAAGTAGAGCAGCGTCTGCCCGATCGCCACGTAGGGGAGCAGGAGCGCGAAGATCAGCGCTCCGAGTAGGTTGATCAGCAGGAACGGCAGCGGCGTGAAGATCAGCCCCAGGGTCAGCACCGGGCCGGCGACGAAGAGCACCGCGACGAGGAAGAGGACGACCCGCACCGCCCGCCACCAGCGGCCGCGGACGAGGTCGGAGCTGCCGCGGAAGGCCTCCCGCAGCGACTTGTCGGTGAACAGCACCTCCTGCCCGACGAAGGACCAGCCGACCAGCTTCCAGACCGCGAAGGGGAGGCCGACGATCGTGATCGCCATGAGGAGGATCCCGAGGGTGGCGAGCAGGAGGGCGGCGACGATCCGCCAGAAGCGTTCCCGCATCCCGTTCCAGCAGGCGGGGAAGCCGGCCGGCTGAGATTCGACCAGCAGCCGCATGAAGATCACCACGATCGCCGCGACCACGGCCAGCGCGATCGGGCGCGCGATCGATTCGACCAGGTCGGCGAGCGCCAGGTTGACGCCGCCGCGACCGGCGACGTCGTCGGCCGAGCTGCCGCCGGCGAGCAGGCCGGCGAGGAGGTTGGTGCCGGCGACGATCACCAGGCCGGCCAGGGCGATCGGGACCAGGACCCGCCAGTGACGTCCATATAACTGGCGGGCGGCGCGGATCAATTGGCCGAAGGCGCGCTTGGCGCGCAGCTCGGTGAGGTCGACCGGGCCCCAGCGGGTGAGGCCGACGAAGAGGCCGATCAGGACCGCGAGGGCGAGCAGCGTCGCGAGCGCCGCGACGCGCGACTTCGCCTCGAGGTTGATGAAGTCCGAGACCGAGGCGATGGCGCCGCAGAAGACCCCGGTGATCTGCGGGCCGGCGATCGAGCCACCCGGCAGCCGCGGGCTGGTCGTGCGCTGTGCGGCCATCCAGGCGAACGGTTCCTTCCAGACGGTCTTGGTGGTCGGCCCGGTCGGCCCGTTGTTGAAGCCCTTTTCCTTTTCGCCCCAGCGGCCGTCGTAGGTGAGCCACTCGAACTTGCCCCGTTCGGGGGCGGCTTCGGGGAGGAGGACCGGGCGCAGGGGCAGTTCCCGCAGCGGCTCGCTCGTGTTGTCGCAGCCGACCCCGGAGCCCTGCTGGCCGTTCTCGATGTAGACGGCGGAGTCGTAGAAGGTCGCGTGCGAGCCAGCGGCCGGGTAGACGATCGGCCGCGAGCCTTCCTTCTTCACCTTCGAGTCGGTCCAGCCGGCGCGCTCGCCGCCGGCGTGCTGGAAGAGGATGATCTCGTGCGGTTCTTCGCGCAGCGCCTCCGCCGCCGTTTCCGCTGCGAAGCTGAGCTGCATCCCCTCCCAGTCGCCCTCGTGCAGGTCGTTGAACTGGTTGAAGTACCAGAAGAACCAGTACTGCAGGGCGAAGCCGGAGTGGTTGGGTTCGCGGGCGATGTGGGCGTAGACGATCGCCGGCGCCTTCTCTTCCCGCACCAGCTCCCTGAAGGCCTTGGCGTAGACGCAGGTTTCGCCCAGCACCTCGCCTTCGAGGTCGAGGTAGTAGCCGTCGGGGAGGCCGGCGATGTCGTTCGCGGTCGGGGCTTTTTTAACGTCCTCCAGACCCCCGCCGGGGACGTCGTGGGTGAGGGTGACGGTGGGGTTGCCGAGGACGGTGCCGACGCTGGTCGGCTGGTACTGCTCGGCCGATTTTTCGCAGGGGGGGTCCTGCTCTTCGCGCAGCATCGCAATCGGCGCGTACTTCTCGGCCAGTCGCTCCGCGGCCGCGTCCGGCGGCAGCAGTTCGGTGTCGACGCTGTTGACCGCCGCGGCCGCCGGCGCGGGCGCGGCGAGCGGCGCCAGCGCGCCGGACAGCGGGAGCGCGACGAACAGCGCCAACCCGCCGGACAGCGCCAGCGCGGCGAACAGCGGGACGAGACGGCGCAGCGGGGCGTTCACCCCGGCGAACGTACCAGCGTCAGCCGGCGCCGGCCACCGGTTTGGCTTCCGGCTCCTCGACCTGCTCTTCGACTTTGCCGCTCGGCATCGCGACCAGGGCGACGACGAAGGCGACCGCCATCACCGCGGCGAAGGCGTAGAAGACGGTCTGCGTCGCCAGCGCGAAGTCGTGGGGGATGCCCTCGACCACCTTGCCGACCGCGCCGCCGACCTGCTGGGCGCCTTCTCCGGGGGCGGCGCCCTGGCTGATCGAGTCGGCGATTTCGTCGGCGACCGCCTTCGGCACGCCGTGTTCGGCGGCGCTCGCCTCGATGTTCGCCTTGTTCTGCAGGACCAGGACCGAGCCGAGCACGGCGAGGCCGAGGCTGGAGCCGAAGTTGCGGACGGTCTGCGTGATCCCGGTCGCCTCGCCGTAGCGGTCGCTGGCGACGCGGTTCATCGCGTCGGTGTTGGCGGGGCTGAGGACGAGCCCGCAGCCGGCCCCGGCGATGACGATGTAGTACCACTGTTCGCTCACCGAGAGGTCGGTCAGCGACTGCCCCCAGAGGTAGAAGCCGACCGCCGCGACGGCGCACCCGAGTACGACCGTGGGCCGGGCGCCGGCTTTGTCGAGCACCCTGCCGCCGCGCTGGGTGGCGACAAAGAAGCCGGCGAAGAAGATCACCAGGTACTGGCCGGTGTCGGAAGCGCTTTCGCCGAGGGAGATCTGCGCGTACATGCTGGCGAAGAAGAACAGCGGCACGAACGGGATCATCAAGAGGAAGAGGATCGCGTTGTCGATCGCGAAGGCCCGGTTCTGGAAGATGCGGACGCGGATCAGCGGGTTGTCGATGCGGAGCTCGTAGAGGACGAACCCGATCAGCAGGGCGACCCCGGCGGCGATGCAGATCCAGGTCTCGGGGCTGCTCCAGCCCCACACGCTCGACTGCATGAAGCCGAGCACGGCGAGCCCCATCCCGGCCGAGACCAGGACCGTGCCACGGTAGTCGAGCGGGGCCGGGCGCTTGTTGTTGTCCGGCTTCGATTTCCAGGTGAGGAAGAGGGCGATCAGGGCGACCGGGACGTTGACCCAGAAGATCGCCCGCCAGGTCCACTCGGTCAGGTAGCCGCCGGCGAGCGGGCCGAGCGCGGTGAGGCCGCCGGCGATGCCGAAGAAGATCGCCAGGGCGCGGCCGCGCTCGCGCAGCGGGAAGGCGGAGATCACGATCGCCAGCGCCGCCGGGAACATGATCGCGGCGCCGGCGCCCTGGATCACGCGGAAGACGATCATCCAGGCCTCGGCGGCGCCGCTGGTCGGGGTGGCGCCGCAGAGCGCGGAGGCGGTGGCGAAGACGATCACGCCGATCGTGACCATGCGGCGGTGGCCGGCGATGTCGGCGAGGCGGCCGCCGAAGGCGAACAGGGCCGAGAGCGAGAGCAGGTACCCGTTGATGATCCACTGCACCCCGGTGGTCGAGACGTCGAGCTCGTCCTGCAGGGTGGGGATCGCGATCGCGACGATCGTCTGGTCGATGAAGGTCATCGAGACCGCGAAGATCATCGCCGCCAGGATCAGGGTCTTGTTCTTACCGCCGGTTTCGTCCATGCCGGTGGCGTTTGCCACAAACGCCCCAAATCCTCCCGCCGACGGCCTCCCTCCCGCCGACGGCTTTTTTGCCGACGGGCCGCAAACACGCCTATATGGAGGAGATACGGCCCGTCGGCGCCTGTTCGATAGGGTCGCGGACGCAATGCCTCCTGTGTTCTGGATCGGCCTGGGAATCGCGGGCTTCATATTTCTCTTCGGCGCCGTCACCGGCGCCCGCTCGCGCACGGCCAGCCTCCGCAGCGGCGCCGCGATCGGCGCCTACCTCGGCCTCATGTGCGCCTTCCCCCTGCTAGCCGTCGGCCTCGCCACCAGCTAACGCCGGCCCAGCTCCTCTCATCTCGCCGACGGGCCGCAAACACCCCTATATGGAGGAGATACGGCCCGTCAACCTGAGAGGATGCGCGGATGGCGGGTGAGGCACGGGCGAACGCGCCGCGGACGGAGAAAGTGCTGCCGGGGGTCTGGCGCTTGCGGCTGCCTCTGCCCTGGCCGGGGGTGCCGCACGGGAACGCCTGGGCGGTCGAAGCTGACGAGGGGATCGTCCTCTTCGACACCGGCATGGGCGGCAAGGGGCGGCTGCGCCAGCTCGACCTGGCGCTGGCCCAGGCCGGCTACGGGGTCGAGGACATCGGCCTGCTCGTCTGCACCCACTCTCATATCGACCACTACGGGTTGGCCGTGGGGATCGTCGAGGCGGCCGGCTGCGAGCTTTGGATGCACCCGGCATGGGAGCACGTGCGGCTGCTCGCCGACGACCCGGTGGCGGCGCTGGAGCACCGGCTCGAGGTCGCCCGCCAGAGCGGCGTCCCGGTGGCGGCGCTGGAGCGCTACCGCGAGTCCCGCGAAGGCGACGAAGAAACCGGGATCGACGCGATCCAGGTGCCCGATCGCGACCTCGTGCCCGGCGTGGAGGTAGAGACCGGCCTCGGCACCTGGGAGGTGCACGAGACCCCCGGCCACGCGCCCTCCCACGTCGTCCTGCACCAGCCCGAGCGCAAGCTGATGATCTCCGGCGACCACCTGCTCGGTCGCGTCGTCCTCTTTTTCGACCACGGCCACACGCCCGACCCGGTCGGCGAATTCCTCGCCAGCCTCGAGCAGGTCGAGCCGCTCGAGGTCGACCTCGTCCTGCCCGGCCACGGCCGCCCCTTTCGCGATCCGGCGGCGAAGATCGCCGAGGCACGGCGCCAGGTCGAGGAGCTGCTCGGCAAGGTGCGCGAGTCGCTCGCCGAGGGCGAGCGGACCGCCTTCGAGATCGTCGCCGACATCGTCGGCCCGGAGAACGTCAACACCCCGGCCAGCGCCTGGGCGCTGCAGATCGTCCTTTCCTGCCTCGACCACATGGCGCTCGGGGGCGAGGTTCGCAAGATCGAGGGCACCGACCCACAGCAGTGGGCGATGGTGGCGGGAGTCCGGTGACCCTCCCCGCTCAACTTATACGCTTCGCGGCCGTGGCTAGCTTCACTTACCAGCGGCAGGTGGCGGCGCCGCCCGAGACCGTTTTCGAGGTGCTGACGGATCACCGCCGGTACGCGGAGATCACGCCGTTGCGGAAGTCGGCGCTGGAGCGCGAGGGGGAGCCGGCGCCGAACGGGGTCGGGGCGATCAGGGTGCTGAGCGCGGTCGGGCCGCCGTTGCGGGAGGAAACGATCGCCTACGAGGCCCCGACGCGCTTCTCCTACACGTTGCTGTCCGGGCTGCCGGTGCGCGACCACGTCGGCACCGTCGAGCTGACCCCGCAGGACGGCGGCACCAAGGTCGTCTACGCGGTCCGCACCGCCCCGACCGTGCCGGTCGTGGGCGCGGCCGTGGTCGGCGTGGTCAAGATCGGGGTCAAGCAGCTCCTCGACGGCATCGTCAAAGAGTCCGAGCGCCGCGCGGTCGCCGGTTAGGCGGCGCTCGGACCGCGGCCGGGCCGGCGAGCCGAGCCGCAGCCGACCTCGGGCCGGTCTCGTACCATGACCGGCTCCTCGATGCCCCCCAAGCTTCACTTCCCCCGGCTCGACCGGCGCGAGAACCAGTGGGCGGCGGTCGCCCTGCTCGCGGCGGCGCTGGCCTTCAGCGCCGCGATCGTCGGCTACGAGCTGCTGAAGCGCCCCGCCGACGTCCACAACCCGGACGCGATCTTCAAACCGCACAAACCGCCGCCGCCGAAGCAGGCGAAGACGGTCAACTGGCCGATCTTCGGTTACGACCGCGCCCGCACCCGCTTCCTGCCGGTGAAGGGGGTGAAGCCGCCGTTCCGCAAAATGTGGCGCTTCACCGACCGGCCGCTGCTCGAGTTCCCGCCGATCTACGTCGGCGGCAAGCTCTTCTTCGTCAACAACAGCGGCTACGCCTACGCGCTCGACGCCGACACCGGCAAGGAGCTGTGGAAACGCCGGATCGGCCGCCTCAACGCGTCATCGCCCGCCTACTACAACCATCGCCTCTACATCGTCAACCTGGTGCCGGGCCACGTGCTCAAGCTCGACGCCAAGACCGGCAAGACGATCTGGAAGCGCTCGCTGCCGGCCCGGGCCGAGTCCTCGCCGATCGTGATCGGGCGCAGCGTCTACTTCGGCTGCGAGGACGGCAACCTCTACGCGCTCAGCACGATCAGCGGCAACGTGCGCTGGGCGACCGGCCTCGGCGGCCCGGTCAAGTCGGCGCCCGCCTATTACGGCGGCAAGCTCTTCGTCGGCGACTACGGCGGCTACATGAACGCGGTCGACGCCGAGAGCGGCAGGCTGGTCTGGCAGAGCGGCTCGCTCGGGCCCGGCTTCGGCGCCTCGGGCGCCTTCTACTCGACCCCGGCCGTCGCCTTCGGCCGCGTCTACGCCGGCAACAACGACGGCCGCGTCTACAGCTTCGAGACCGGCGGCGGCGAGCTCGCCTGGAGCTACTCGACCGGCGGCTACGTCTACTCCGGGCCGACCGTCGCCAACACCAAGCACAGCCCGCCGACCGTCTTCATCGGCTCCTTCGACGGCAACGTCTACGCACTCGGCGCCAAGAACGGGAACCTGCGCTGGAGCCGCTCCGCCGGCGGCCAGGTGATCGGCTCGCTCTCGGCCGTGGGGGACATCGTCTACGTCGCCGAGTTCACCGACAAAACGACCTCCGGCTTCATGATGCGCAGCGGCCGCCGCGTCTTCCGCTACCCGAAGGGCACCTACTCGCCGGTGATCTCCGACGGCCGCCGCATCTACCTCACCGGCTACTCCAGCATCACCGCGCTGCAGCCGTTCGAGCCGAAACCGAAAAAGAGCAAGTCGAAGGGGAAGAAGGCGAAGCGGTCTAAGGCCGCGGCGCCCCGACGCCGCCGGGGGGCGGAGGCGGTAGCCGAGGCGCGCCCGGCGCGAAGGCCGGGAAAAGCCCGGAGTGAAGGCGGTCGCGGAGGACGTTGAGGCTGGTCGGGTAGTTCTGGATCCGGTAGCTGCTGGTGCTGCCGAAGTCCTGGTAGTAGACGAGCATCTTGCAGCGCGGGTGCTTTTTCACCCAGGCGAACAGCTTGCTGACGAAGCCGGGGTCGTCGCCGGCTTCGACGCCCCACTCGGTGATCGCGAAGGGCTTGTTCGGGTAGCGGTTGTAGAGGCCGGTGAGCGACTTCCATTCGGGGTAGGAGGCGTAGAAGTCGGTGCCGGCCCAGTCGACCCAGCGCGAGCCCGGCCAGTAGTGGCGGGGGCGGTTGTGGGGGACGGTCGGCGAGCCGGAGGGCAGCGGGCTCCAGATCACCGCGATCGGCGCCTTCGGCAGGCCGCCGAGGGTGGCGTTGAGCGGCGGCAGCCCGGCTTCGGCCAGGCGGCGGTTGATCTCCCTCGCCTTGCCGCCGCCGTGGACGATCACGTAGATGCGGCGGAAGGCGAGCTTGTACCAGCGCGGCTTGTGGGCGGCGTCGCGGGGGGCGCCGGCGCAGTCGTAGGCGGCGTAGACGTTGAGGCAGCGGTTGGGCTCCCCCAGCGGCCGCACGTAGGCGCGCATTTCCTTCTCGTAGAAGAGCCGGTTGAGGCGGATCAGGTAGTCGTCGCCGGCGCCTTGGGCGATCGCCCGCGGGTTGACGATCTCGTGCCCGTCGTTGTTGTCGGCGGTGGTGATGTGGATGAGCGGCCGCGCCCGCGCCGTCTGCCAGCGCTGGATCGACTCGGGGAAGTCGGTGCCCCAGGTGCGGAAGGACTCGATCACCGCCGGGTGCTTGCTGGTGGCGACGCTGAAGGCGCCGAAGTCGGCCGGGTCGCCGGTGTCGGAGACCCCGAACCAGACTTTCTTGCCCCGCGGTTCGAGCAGGCCGGCGGGGGCGGGCGCGGCAACGCGGGGCGGGGCGCCGGCGAGCGCGGCGGTGGCGAGCGCGGCGGTGGCGAGCGCCAGCATGGCCACGGCGACCAGCGCGCAGGCGGCCGCCTGGACCTGGTGTCCAAGGGTCATCGGCGACCTTTTCGACTGGGTACGGACATGACCTTCTCAACACGCGAAAACGGGCGTATGCTCGGCGCCGGACTGCAGTTGCCGCGCTTGGGCGAAGAGCTAGCCAGGGAGAGTGAGCGGCAAGTTCCGTCCGGCGTTCCCCGCGTCGGACGGACGGGAGGCGCCGCAACGCGTTTCGATCTCCGCTATTAGGGCAGAAAGGTTGTGTAAGCAGCCCAAGGAGGAGAGATGTCGACGCTTGCAGTCATCGCAATAGTCGTCGCCGCGCTGATCGTCCTCGCAGTCGTGGTCGCGGTTGCCCGTAAAGCCCGCGACCGCCGCGAGCTGGGCCAGGTTCAGTCCGAGGCCCAGCACGACGACGTTCGCCATCACCGCGAGCGCGCCGACGAGCGCCGCACCGAGGCGGCGATCGCCGAGGAGAAGGCGAAACGAGCCGAGGTCGAGGCCGACCTCGACGACGAGCGAGCCCGGCGGCGCGAGGCCGAGCTCGGCGACCGCGGCTGAGTCAAGAAGAGAGAGGAGCAAGAGATATGGCGCAGACGAAAACGCGCTCGAAACCCAAAGCGAAACCGAAAGCACGGGCAACGAGCAAACCGAAAAAAGCACGCTCGCGGAGCAAACCGAAAGCGAGCGCTTCGAGCAAACCGAAATCGAACGCGACGAACGCCCCCAGCAAACCGAAAGCGGCCGTGGGGGCGGTCGAGGACACCGCGAAGGACGCCGGGCGGGCGGTCGGCAACGCCGCCGGCAAGGCGGGTCACGCCGTCGGCAAAGCCAAGGTTCCACTGATGGCCGGCGGCGCGGCACTCGCCGGGGTCGCCGGTGGCATCGCCCTCGGCAGCCGCCAGGCGCACCGTCATCGCGGCTTCAAAGGCATCGACTCCGACGATGTCGCCAAGGCGGCACGGAAAGTCGGCGACTTCGGAGCCCAGGTGGGCGAAATCGCGCTCGAGGTCCGGCGCGCCCGCCAGGAGTCGAACGGCAAGATGCACCGCTCGCCGGTCGAGGTCGTACTCGACGGGCTCACCGCGCGCCGTCCGCGCGGCTAGCGGCGGGGGCGCGCGGGA
>JADMIO010607202.1_pt1 | contig 20161 bp, 4 predicted proteins | sample 8958161 | NCBI WGS metagenome assembly JADMIO01 (sample SAMN16585339, study PRJNA669376) | soil metagenome | isolation source: Crop rotation soil | place: USA: Cullars Rotation, Alabama | collected 2011 | reverse complement strand
GGCCAGCACCGCCGTCAGCACGTTGATCGATACGTCCTTATTCGATCCGTCGTAGTTGGCCGTGTCTGTCGGCGTGAAGTCCGCGTGCAGGTTCTGACCGTTACCAGACGACAGAATGGTTCCCGATGCCGGAGTGTAGACAATACCGCCCGGTACCGAAGCCGTGGCGTTCAACTGCGTGCCACTGAGCGGTGTGCCGAAGACGATGTCTGCGGGATTCGACCAGGTAATTGAGGTCGAAGCCTTGGCCACATTCAACGCGCCGGTGTTATTGCTCGAGAGATAACTGCTGTCGCCGGCAAAACTCGCCCCGACCGCGGTCGGATAGCTGCCGGCATTGATTCCGGTCAGGCTGGCGCCGTTCAGCGTTGCCACGCCGTTCGAGTCAGTCAAAGAACTCCCGGCTGAATTTCCATTGATGGTGAAGTCGATGCTCTTGCCCGAGAGCGGGAAGCCGCCTTCGGTCAATGTCGCAGTCAAAGACGCCGTGCTGCCGTAGGTTCCAGTTCCCGACGCTGCGTTGGTCAGGGTCGCCAACGGCTGGACCGGGCCCACCGGTAACGGCCAGGCGTAGACGCCGCGGCCACGAGTAAAGAGCGCGAGCGTGGTGCTGCCGCGATCGACGGTCATATCCCAAATCATCAGATTTGGCAGACCTGCGTTGAATTTGTACCAGATCGGCGAAGCCACGCGAACGTCATCCGTGTAGTACAAGCCGATGTCCGTCCCCGCGAAGACCTGCTGCGGGAAGTTCGGGTTCACAATGATCGAGTCAACCGGGATGTTCGGCAGGTTGCCGGACTTGTCGGCCCAAGTGAATGAGCCGCAATTAGCCGCGCAGCTTACCTGAAAGACATGGCCGGGAGTCGTCGGCGTGTTCTGATCAAAACCTCCGACCGCTGCGTATGCCACCGGCACATTAGCCGCCGGCACGCCCGGATCGAGAGTGACGCCGAGGACCGGGCGATTAGGCAAGGTCACGTTGCTGCCCGTGACGTTGACCCAGTTCGCCTGGTTCGCAACGTTGGTCCCGAGATTGAAGCCGATTTGGACATTGCCGTCGTTGGTGCCGACGACCGCAACACTGCGGAACTTCGGCGAGTACTTGACCTGGTTGATATAAGACCGGTTGCCGAGCGTGCCCTTAGTGAGGTTCTGACTCGACGGGTTGTTGGTAATGTACCAGAAGACTGAACCATGGTTTCCGGTAACTGTTTCGAAAACGCGTGTAGTGGCCGCGAGCAGGTGACCGCAACCATTCGGGCAGTCGTCGCCACCAGCGATGCCGCCATGGAACATGTGAACCGGGAGCACAAAGGACTGCGTGTCGCCGGTCCAACCGCCCTGCGCGCTCGACCACGAGGCGCCGGCGTTGGTGCAGTTGTTGATGCAGCGGCTGAAGCCTCCGCTGTTGTTGCCTTCGAAGAATACCGACTGGTTGGTCCCGGTTTGGTTGTTTCCACCCAAGGTGGTGCCACCCAGAAAACCGCCGCCATTAAAGGTCAGGTTGGGACTGTTGTTCGGATTGGCGCCGTTCGCAAACACGATACTGTTGCCACCGGTGCCCTGAACCGTGGCAGTGACCGTGACCGTCGTGCCTGTGCCCGTGCTGAACGCCGTACTACCAAGATCGGCGTTGAGCGCGGTGCGAATATTGGCGGCCGCCGTGGTCGAACTAGTGCCAACTGAAACCTCGCCCGGATTGCTGCGAGTCGCGACCCAGGTAAAGGTCTGCGAACCGATGATGAATGTGCGACCAGCCGTTCCCGCCGCGGAGACCGTGATGGCTCCCTGAGCGGCAGTCGTTCCCTGCCCTACAGAATTAACCAAACCCGAGAATCCGTCGCCGCCCAGGCCCATCTGCCACTGCGAGGCCACCGGCGTGCTCGTGAATGTCACGCTGCTCGGGCCGTTGTCCTGCGCGCCTGCGACAGCCTGCGGCGCAGCAGCTGTCGCGAAGTTGCCGCTGATGTCGCCCGAATAGAACTCGATGGTGTTGAGTCCGGTATCCATGTTCACCCAAGTCGGCCGGGCGGTTGCCTCCTGCGCGACATTCGCGTTTGAGGTACTGAAAATACCGCCGTCGCTGCCTTCCAAAAGGATGCTGGATGAGCCGTTGACGAACGCGAGTGCGTGGTGATCTACGTGCACCGCGTGGTTCGCTAGAGAGGTGCCGTTATAGCCACACGTCACGTTGTAAAAAGTCGTCCCGGTGCGGTTCGCCACCCAGGTATCGTAAGTGTCAACGAAGACGCGATCGGGATTGTTCGGGTCGACCGCCATGCCCTGGTCGTACCAGTTCTGCGGATAGTCACCGCCCCCGGCCGAGCCCGAGGTTGTCCCCTGCGTGCCGGTGCTGCCGCACTGGCGGAGCGATCCACCGGCTGACCCGGTCATGAAAGTCCAGGTTGTGCCGCCGTTGTTTGAGGCCCAGACGCCGAGTTGGCAACCCGCAGCAGAACCACAGCCGCTCGCCGAGTTAGCGACGATCGAGCCGACCTGCGCATAGATGGTGTTCGGATCGCTGGGCGCGACGGCGATGTCCATGCGCCCGTTTTGCGTTCCGGTAGTCGTGTTACCGCCGTAAGGAACGCCGCTGCCGGCGTTCATCAAAGCGCCGGTCGCATAAGGACTGCCTGATACTGCCGTACCAAAGACGAAACCGTTGGCATTTGTAGTTATCAAGGCGAAGTCCGAGGGACAACCACTCGCCGGCATCGTGCCTTTATAAAGTCCGTTGGCGCCGTTCTGATCCAGGTTGTACTGAACCGGCGTGGCAAATCCACGTGTACCGACCGCTGCGAGTATGCGAGTCACCCCACCGCCCATGTTGGTTAATTCAAGGCCGGTAATGTCCTGACGCTGGGAACTGAAAGCATTCGTCACGCAGGGACCGGTCCAGTTCGCACCGCCGTCGTATGAAAGATAAAGACCGAGCTTGGTGCCCGCGACGACGTTGCTACTGTTATTCGGATCGACCCGAACTTTGCCCACCGCGTTGTATTGCGGGAATTGACCGGCCGGTTCCGGCAGCGCCGCGCCGAAAATGTTCGCGCCCAACACGGCCCAGGTCGCACCAGCGTCGGTCGACTTAAGAATGCCCTGACTGCCCATCGAAAACGAGCCGAAGTTCAGATCGCCCGTGCCCGCATAAACTGTGTTGTGATTGTTTGGATCAATAGTGACGCTGTCCGTGTTGATGGTGCTGACCAGCGCGTCATCGGTCGTGGGACTCCAGGTCGTAGCCGCTGAACAGCAATTTGTCGTTTTCCAGACGCCGCCGCCGACGGTCGCAATGTAGGCGACGATCGAACCGGGGGAGGTCGTGGTCGGGTCAACTGCGATGGAATTAACGCGACCGGCCGTCGTGCCGTAATCGTAACAGCCCGTGCAACCAGTCATTCTCTCAGGCATCGGACCGAGCGCCGTGAACTGGGAGGTGTTGAGGGTCAGCGGACTCTCACCCTGGCTGAGCATTGGATTCGCTCTGCCGGTCGGGATGGCGCGTTCAATGATTGAATCCTCTTTCAGCGCGTCGCGAACCCATTGCGGATCGAACTTGCCGGTCGGATACGAAAGCCGGTCCACCCAGTACTGTTCCTGTTCGAGCAGCGCTTCATAACGGTTCTCTTCGCCGTTTACGCCTTCCTTCTCTTCGCGTTCGCGACGTTCAGCCCGCTTGGCTGCCGCAGCTTTGCGCGTCGCGGCGGCTTTGCCCGCGGCCTGGCGCTTCCGTTTGTTCTTGGCAATCGAGACGCTTCCCAGAACCAGCATTCCCAAAACAATTATTGAAATGATGACCGCGGCCAGGCGCCGCCGCGATTTGAATTGCACGATCGAATTTTTAAAGGACAAGAGTTTGGATAGACCTTGTTCGTTCATTCTGGCTCCTCATTGATTCTCGCCCCGAGGCGGAAGGCGAAAATTAAAAGTTCACTTGTTAACTTGTATGGCACGCACACCTGGCGCGGGGCTCACGAGCGAAGGTCCGTGCCCACTTCCTAAAATTAAAATTTCGTTTGATCCATCGCGCAAATCACTCGGAGGAATCCTCCGAGTGATTGCGCGCTGATCTTTTCCGAAAAGACCGCCGGACTATGGCGGGCAAGTACCGCTGCCCACGTTGATGGTCAGGTTACGCGAAACGGTGCTGACCCCGAGTGTCGCGTTCACCAATCCGACCTGCTTCGTGGCCACCGGCGTCGTTGTCACCGAGAAATTCGGGCTGACGGTGGTACCCGCCGGAATGAACACGCTCGCCGGCACCGTGACTCCCGCCAGGCTGGTCGTCGAAAGGTTGACGGTTAAGCCACCCGCCGGCGCCGGACCTGTCAGATAGACATTGCCGGTCGTGTTCTCACAACCGCCAATCAGCACCTGCTTGGCCAGCAGAACTTTCTGCAAGCTGGCGCTGAGTACTGTCGTCGGCTGACTGGCGCTGTTGTTCGCCGGGTTCGCCTCGTTCTCATTGGCCGAGGCCGACGCCGTGTTAGTGATCGTTCCCGCCGAATTGGCCGTGACCGTCACCGTAATCGTCGCCGTCGCATTGACCGCCAGAGTGCCGATGTTCGCCGTCACGATGCCGGACGAACCGACTGGCGGCGTGACCAGTGAACCCTGCGACGTCGTCGCCGATACGAAGGTCATCGACGCCGGCAGGTTGTCAGTAAGAACTACACCGGTCGCACTGATGGGCGTGTTGTAGTTCTTGACCACCATCGTGTAGGTGACGTTCTGGCTGATGTAAATCGGGTCTGCCGAATCGACCTTCGAGACGGACAGATCGACCTGGGCAATCGCCTGCAGGCCGTTCACCGAGGCCGTGTTGCCGCCAGTCGCCGGATCCCACTGCGAGGCGTTAACCGTCGCGGTGTTGTTCAGGGTTCCGGTGGTCAGGGTCTTGGTGGTCAGCTGGATGTTGATCGTGTTGCCAGTCGCCAGCGTTCCCAGTGTGCAATTGACCGTGTGCGTGCCTGAGTCGTAAGAGCAAGTGCCTTGCGACGTAGTCACGGCAGTGAACCTGACCTGCGCCGGCAACGGATCGGAAAGCGTCATGCTGGTCGCTGCCGCGTTGCCGTTGTTGGTTATGCCGATCAGGTAATTGTGGTTGTAACCGACCAGGGCCGGATTCCGATCGACCGTCATCGTGGTGGTCAACAGCGCGCTCAGCACGTTAATCGAAACGTCCTTCTGCGCGTTGTTGTAGTTCGTGGTGTCGGTCGGCGTGAAGTCAACGTGCAGGTTGTGACTGCCATAACCAAGCACGGTGCCGGACGCCGGCGTGTAAACAAACGAACCCGGCACGCTGGCGGTAGCATTCAATTGCGTTCCGCTGAGGGCCGTTCCGTAGATGATGTCCGCCGGATTGCTCCAAGTGATCGAAGGTGTGGCCTTCGCAATCGAGTAGTCCTCGCTGTCGTTGCTCGGGTTGTAATTCGAATCACCCGCGTACGAAGCACTGGCGGTGTAATCGCCGGCGTTTGTCGGCGGCGTGGTCGATGGTCCGTAGACAGTGGTGTTGCGGCCGGTATAGGTCACGGTCAGACTCTGATTGAGTCCCGCGGGGCCGGTAACTGAAGCCGTTCCACCGTGCGGGTTTCCATCATAGGTCGCGTTCGAGACGGTGACCGTAGTCGTCGTGTCAGCCTTATTAACAGTCAAGGCTGCCGAACCACTGCTCGCCGTATAGACTCCCGAACCCGAGAAGCTGGCGCCGACACCCGTCGGGTAGCTGCCAGCGTTAATTCCTGAAAGGCTTACGTTGGACAATGACGCCACGCCGGAGCCGTTGGTTACAGCGTTCCCGACTGGATTGCCGTTGAGCGTGAAGTCGATGGTCTTGCCACTCAGAGGGCTCGCGCCGTCGGTCAGCGTGGCCGACAGATTCACCGTCCCGCCATAACTGCCGGTGGCCGGATCGGCCGTCAGCGTTGTCGCTATCGAAGTCGGCGCATTTCTTTCATCAGCACCGATGTCGGGCGGGTTGTCGCGAGAGTCGTTATCAAAGTCATTTGTAATGCCGACAATCGGAGTGCCGGCCGCCAGCACCGGACTGCCACTCTGAATGTGAATATCTCCAGTTGAAGCCGAGCCGTTCGGATTGACGAAGAGCGGATCGACCGAAACGCTGTTGGCATCCTGACCTACGGCCGCCTGCCAATTGGCGAGTGTCGTCTGATCGACTGCATTGAACAGACCGACAAAGCCGCCGGTGCCGGTGGCATACAGGTCGTTGTAGTTGCTGGTCAGGCCCGCCGGATTCGGCGCGGTGCCGGCCAACGAAATCGCGTAGTTCTTGCCCGCGCCCGATGCGTTCGAACGCGCGTTCCAGAAGATGTTGTCAACGTAATTTCGTGTACTGGTCAGCGCACTGCCGTTGAAGGCGAACGTGCTCGACGAAGAGGCGACGCCGGTGCCGCCGATGTACACACTATTGAAGTAATAGTTGACGACCGTGGTGCCTGCGCCGCCGGTCGCTCCCTGGATATCGCGGATGCCGATGATCGACAACCCGCCGGTCAGCGAATTCCCGGCAGCATCCAAGCCGAGACGAATCATGTTGTTTTGCACGTTCGCCCGCACCGGCACTGCCGCCGTAGCTGAGCCGCGCTGCACAATGCCCCAGATTTGGCTCGTGTTGTCAGTGGACGTGTTCACGATCGAGTGAATCAAATTTCGATCGATGATGTTAGCTCCGGCTGCGATGTTCGTAGTTGCCGGCAAGGTCAGGTCAAAGGCGTAGATTGAAGTCTGCGCCGCGCCCGAAGCGTTGCTCAAAGAGTGCACGACGTTCCGCGAAATCTGACTGGAATTAGTCGCCGCCGTGCTGACGTTGACGACGTAACCGCTCTGCACCACCGTCGCCGGGAAGTTGGAGTTGCCGACCATGTTGCGGACGGTGTTGCCGTTCATCGAGATGGCCGGAAGCGCAGTCTGGATGCCGTACATCACATAGCTGCCGACCTGGTTATCGGTAATCGCACCCGCCGCAGTCGGGCCGCCGATGGTGTTGTTGTTGATGGTCTCGGTCGCGGCCGAAGACGTGTTGACGAGCAGACCGCGGAAGCCCACGGTCGTTCCGGTTCCACCCGAGTTAATCGTGATCGCCCCGATGTTGTTGTTCGAGACGTTGCCCGAACTCAGGGAGAAGTCGTAGATGGCGATGACGGGCGCGTTCGAGGCCGTCGTCGAAGTCGCGTTAATGACGATGGTCGAAGAGCCGTCGAGGCTTCCAATCTGGTTACCCGACACATTGCCGACGTCGAACACACCGGACGTAGTGCCCAGTGAGATGGCGATGAACGGCGACGAAGCCGCTGTCGTCGACGCACGACTCGATGTCTGGTTGATGCCGGAGATGGTGTTCCCCTGCACGCTGGTAGCCGTGCCGCTGCTGGCGGCGGCGAGATCCAGACCACGAAACTCGTTCGACGAACCGGTGATGGTCGTCGTCCCGGTGCCGTTGGCAGCGCCGAAGCCGATGATGTTGTTGCGGATCGTGTGAGCGTTGCCGTTCGCGCCCGTCGTGCCGACGAGCGTGATGCCCGCGTAGCGAAGGGCCGTCGTCGTGAACGTGCGCGTGGCCGTCTGGTAGATTCGGTTGTTCTGAATCGTCCAGTTGTGATTGCCCGTGCGAATGTCGATACCGGTGGTCGAAACACCGCCGCCGCCGAAGAAGTCAAAGATGTTATTTCCATCGATGACGTTATCGCGGTTGATGGTGTTGTTGTTGGTCGTCGTGCCGACCGCCGAGATGGCCTTGACGGGTAGCGCGCCGCCGACCGGCCCGATGTTGTTCGCCGAGACGGTGTTGTTGCTGTTGCCGACGAGGGCCGTGCCCGCGGCGGTGGTTGTGCTGAAGAGAACCGCGCCCGCCGTGCCGACGGCCACCGTGGATGAACCCTGAATGTTGCAGTTCGTGACGGTGTTGTTCTGCGCACCCGCGATGAAGCGGATGGTGCTGGTGCCCGCAGTCGTGCCGGTGTTCGAATTCGCCAGAGTCAGCGAGTTACCACCCGAATTCTGCCCGTTAATGGTGACGTTGTCGGCGCCATTCAAATCGATTAGCGGCGTCGCGAGATTGCCTGAGACCGTGCGGACCCCACTCGGAGTGATGTAAACCGAAGTGTAACTGGCCGATCCGCTGCCGCTCGCATTCAAAGCTGCGGCCGCGGTCTCGACTGTGTTGCCGAGAATGAAAACGTTGAGTGTGCCCTGGTGCGTACCCGCATTGATCGCGTCGAAGGCAGCCTTGACCGTGGCGTAATCAGTCGGACCAACCGTTCCCGCCGTCGCGGTGACCGTTACCGGCCCAGCAGCTCCCGGCGGTGTTGGCGGAGTTGGAGTCGCCGTCGGCGTAGGCGTTGGAGTTGCCGTCGGCATCGGCGAAGCCGAACAACCGGGGAACTTGAACGAGCCCACGCTGGTGTTCCAGGCAGAGGCTGAAGTCGCCGAATAAAATTCGTTGGTGTGATAGAAGGTGCAGGTGTCCGTCGGGTCGACGAACATTGAACTGTAATCACCCCAGCGATGGCTCGTGCTGGTTTGATGTCCGGTACCGGGCGTCATCACCGCTTCGCCCTGCGCCATTGTATTCAAAGGATCACCGGCGAGCCGGCCCGCGTAACGAATGCCGGGATCAAGCGTGGCGCTCGAGGCTGTGTAGCCGATCGCCACGTTGCCCTGGTTATCAACGTTGATGCTGGGCATGGCGCGCCACAGGCCGTCATTCCCGTTGGTGAACGTCTGCTGTTGCGCCGGAGTCGCAGGAATTGCGTTCCCCGTCATGTTGAACTGATACCACCGAATGCCGGTGGGTCCCGTGCCGCCTTGATTGTTATTCACCGTGTGCGACGACCAGATGGATTCAACGCCACCAAGATTCTGGTAGACGAGTGGGTACATCAACTTGTCGCCAAGCGTATCGAGATACTGCGTCGTCGTGGCGGTGCCGTTAGGCACGATGCTGGTGCCGTTAGTCGCGTCGAAGGCGTCGACGAAGCCGTTGACGGTAATAATGCCGTCCGGTGCGTGATTGGCACCGACGCCGAAGAACGAGTTGCCCGGCGTCACAAAGTCGGCGTGGAATCGGCGCACAAAGACCTGAGTCTCAACCGTACCCGCAACCGCCGAGCTGTTTATGTCCATAAACCACTCAGGCTGTCCGGCCGGCGGCGGCGAGCCCGCGCGAAAAGTCGCCGGCACCAGGCTGTATTGATCTCCCAAATCGGCCGGGAGAATCGAGAAGGCAATGGTATTGGCCGCGCCGCCGTTGATCATCGAAGCGCGGTCAAGCGCGTAAACGCGAACGCCGTTGAAGGTCGTGTTGTTCGAGAAAAGGTTGACCGACAGGTAATAGCCGTCAGACCACAAGCCGAACTTCGGATAGTCGCCGATGTAATTTGTATTGCCGGGATCAACCTGAATGGCGTAAAGCCAGTAGCCGCCCGCAATCGGGTCTGCAGTCTTCGAGACGCCGATACACTGGTAAAAAGAGGTGCCCGGGAAAGCCGGGAAAGCAAAGTCGCTGATGACCCAGCGGTCCGAAATGTGATCGTAGAAGACCACGCCGTCACCGCCGTTCACGTTCGCGCCGCAAGGCGTCGCGGTGCCCATCGCCGAGAAAAACGAGTTGTAAGTTATCGGTCCGGCGAGGACGTTTCCGACTTTGTCGTGAATCCGAATCGACGAATTGACCGACTGAACGTAATGGTTCGGGCCGACATCGCCGTCGGTATCCGGGGGCAAACATCCGTTGCAACCCAGATTCGAGTTCATGCCCGCGAACGTATTCGTCGGGCTGGCCATATTAGAAGTTCTGTGCGGCGAGCGCAGCGTGCCTGTGTTGGCGCGCGCTTTTGCCGGCTGGGATTTCTTTGGAGACTTTCGAGCAGCTCGGGCCGAATCTTTTTCGGCCTTCTCTGTCCTGGCGCGATCTTCGACTCGCTCGCGCTCTTCGGCTTTTTCACGGTCTTCAACCCGCACGGCGCCACGAGGACCACGCATGCTCTTGCCCTCGCCGGGAGGATGGCGGGTCAGACGAACTTCATCGTTCTCTTCTTTCGGCGCGATGTAAGGCAACTCCCTCAGGTCGGTGTCCATCGACACGGGACCAACCATCCGGACCACATCCGGCGCCGGCCGGTTGGGATCTCTTTGCGCGCCGCCTCGCGGCAACAGAAACGCTGCGGTGATCAACAACGCCACGCCCGCGATCACAATCCAGCGCTGACGTCGAACCATCTCGAAAAGGTATTGGGCTTGCCTCATTTTTATCATCCTCCGCCGCCATAACCACGGCGACGCTCATATTGGTTTAGCAATCAAATGGCTCGTCCCGGTCAGGAGCAGACGACGCCATGACAGATTTCAAAGAAACTTCAATCCCTCGATTTGGAAAATTCCGCGTTCCCGGCGACGGAACGCAAAGACTACGGCCGCTTACGCAACCTCCGCGGCGGCCAAAGAAAAAAGCTGGTGCTGCTGGATCCGCAAGCAGCAATCCGAACCCTGCTCATGTTGCTCAACACCGACAACCTCGCCGCGCAACAGCACAATGGCGTGCGACAGCTGGGTGATGACCATTAGCTTGTCGCCCTTGTCGACGGAATGATGGAGCTGCATGCAGAAGTCCGTGGCACTGAGACTGGTTAATACCGCGCGCACCCCGAGGTCGTCGGTAGGTTTTCCGGTTTGCAGGATTACGGCTGGAAAACGCCCCTTAAGATTTGGCGCAGCCGGTAGCTGCGCCGCGGCGCCATTTAATGAAGCCGTGGATTGCAGAGCCAGGGGAAGAACCTCTCTCATCAAGTCCGAAAGCAGGCAGTACTATCAGTGGTCGTACGCGAACTTGGCACAATATCCCTTCGCTCGGACAGGCGCATCTGGCAGATATCACTTATTAATCGTGACAAATGTCACTGTTTCGTGAAGATTTGAAAACCCGACAATCTGGCGACTGGCGTTAGTAAGCAGTGTATTCGGTGAAGGTTAGGGGTTAAGGATCCGTCTTTTTCAAACCAGATGCTGGCAGGCCTTCCAAATCTCGGGGGGCGAGAGGTTCCGATCCCGCTCAAAGACTTCGACGAAGCCTGCTGTAGAAAAAAGTCCGCCGCAGGGCTTTGGTGTAATCGCCGTAGCGCTTTGGTGTAATCGCCGCAGGGCTTTGCTGTAATCGCCGCAGGGCTTTGCTGTAAAAAGCCACCCGAAGGTCGGATCCTAAATGCGGCTTTGCCGCAGCACACTGCGGTAAGCCTACGGCTTACCGTGGAAGCTTTGGTCACTCAGGTCCGAGGCTACGCCTCGGCAACTGAGGCGTAGCCTCAAAAAAAAGGGGGAAGACGAGACCGGTAAGCCGGAGGCTTACCGCTGTGTGCTGCGGCATAGCCGCATTCTCGATCAGCCCCGCGCGCCTTTTGCAGCAGAGCCACTTGCCGGAGTGGCTAGCGCTTTCCGCATATCAAGCTTTGTTGTTAACCCTTAACATGGTCGCTAACCCTTAAAAGAACGAGTCGCCACAATTCTCACGAACTGTGGCGACTCGCTTCCTTTATTAGTGGCGACTCGCTTCCTTTATTAATAGGCCAGCCTGATTAACAGGCCAGCCTGAAAGCTAACCCGGTAACGGCTTTTGGTCCGCCTTTATGGAGGACAAACCCCAGAGCCGACATTGATAGTCAGGCCACGGGAGACGGTGCTGGCGCCCAGCGTCGCGTTCACGAGCCCCACCTGCTTAGTGGCCACGGGCGTGGTCGTGACGTTGAAGGCCGGACTGACGGTTTGACCTGCCGGAATGAATACCGACGCCGGAACCGTGACGCCGGCCAGATTGGTGGTCGAAAGATTGATAGTCAATCCTCCCGTCGGGGCCGGGCCGGTCAGGTACACATTGCCGGTAGTGTTTTCGCAACCGCCGGTCAAGACCTGTTTCGCGAGCAGAACCTTCTGCAGCGCGGCGTCGTTGACCGTGGTCGGCTGGCTGGCGCTATTGTTCGCCGGGTTTGATTCGTTCTCGTTGGCTGTGGCCGAGGCCGTGTTGGTAATCGTCCCGGCCTGGGTTGCGCGAACCGTCACCGTGATGGTCGCAATACCGTTAACGGCAAGCGTGCCGATGTTGGCCGTCACGATGCCGGTCGATCCCACCGGAGGCGTGACGAGCGAACCCTGGCTGGTCGTCGCCGAAACAAACTGCATCGACGCCGGCAGGTTGTCCGTGAGAACTACACCCGTCGCACTAATCGGGGTGTTGTAATTCTTGACCACCATCGTGTACGTCGTAGTCTGGCTGACGAAGATGGGATCGGCCGAATCAACCTTCGAAACCGAAAGATCAACCTGCGCGATTGCCTGGAGGCCGTTGACCGAAGCGGTATTGCCAACGGTCGCCGGATCCCAATGAGAGGCATTGACGGTCGCCGTGTTGTTGAGCGTCCCTGCCTGCAACGACTTCACAGTTATCTGGATGTTGGCGGTCGCGCCGATGCCCAGCGTCCCGATGCTGCAGTTCACCGTGTTCGTGCCCGTGTCGTACGAGCAGGAACCCTGCGAACTGGTCACGGCGGTGAACCTGACCAGCGACGCCGGCGGCAGCGGATCGGAAAGCGTCATGCTGGTCGCCGCGGTGTTGCCGTTGTTGGTAATTGAAATCAGGTAATTGTGGTTGTAGCCGACCAGCGCCGGGTTGCGGTCAACCGTCATGGTCGTCGACAGAATCGCCGAGAGGATGTTGATTGAGACATCCTTCTGCGCATTGTTGTAATTCGTCGTGTCGGTTGGCGTGAAGTCCACGTGCAGGTTGTGGCTGCCGTAGCTCAGCACCGTCCCGGACGCCGGTGTGTACCCGAACGAGCCCGGCACGCCGGCGGTGGCATTGAGTTGAGTTCCACTCAAGGCCGTTCCGTAGATGAGGTCCGCCGGATTACTCCAGGTGATGACCGGCGTCGCTTTGTTGATCGTGATTGCGACACTGCCGTTCGTTTGGTTGTAATTCGTGTTGGCATCGGCAGCATTGAAGGTCCAATTCGCCGTGCCGCCCGGAACGTTCGTGTAGGACGAGCCAAAATCGAAAAGGCTGCTCAAATCTTCGCCTTGAGCGCCGGTCGCGGTTCCCGTGGCGCCGTGTGAATTACCGTCGTAGGTTCCGGTGAACCCACTAACGTTAATCGTCGCGTTCGCCCGCGCAATCACCAATGTGTCGGTCGCTGATCCTTGATAATTCGGATCGTCGATCGTCGCCGTGACCGTATAACTGCCGGCATTCGTCGGATTGCCCCCGGCAATTTTCACCTTGTTCGGTGACAGTAGCGCATAGCCAAACGTGACGTTGAGTCCCGCGGGATTGGTGGTCGCCGAAGCCGACTTCGGATTACCGTCATACGTTTGGCTCAGATTACTCAGCGTCACCGTAGCCGTCGCTTTCGCGATATTGAATGAATGCGCCACATCGCTCGCCGCGTTGTAGTTGGCATCGCCGCTTTGTGACGCAGTGATGGTGCAGGAGCCGGCGCCGGTGAGGTGCACCATGTCGCCGGTTACCGTGCAATTGCCGGACGCGCCAAAGCTCACGGTCAATCCCGAAGAAGCTGAAGCACTCACCTGGAAGTCAGCATCGCCATAGGTCTTGTCACCCAAGGCGCCGAAGCTGATCGTCTGATTCGCCTTGGCGATGTTGAAGCTGCGCGGGACATCAGGCGCCGCGTTGTAATTCGTATCACCGGCCTGCGATGCCGTGATGGTGCAGGAACCAGCGCCGGTGATGTGGACAGTGCCGCTCGTCACCGTGCAGTTACCCGAGGCCCCAAAGCTCACCGCCAACCCGGATGATGCCGTCGCGCTGACGCCGAAATCGGCATCGCCGTAGGTCTTGTCCGCCAGAGGATTGAAAGTGATCGTCTGGTCCGCTTTGTTAACCGTGAGTGCGGCGGTGCTGTTGCCGGCTGTGTAACTACTGTCGCCGGCAAAACTGGCTCCCACACCCGTGGGGTAAGAGCCGGCGTTGATGCCGGCGAGGCTGACGTTGGAAAGTGTCGCCACACCCGATCCATTCGTGTTGGCGCTGCCGACAGAGTTGCCGTTCAGCGTGAAGGAAATCGACTTTCCGCTGATCCCATTTGTTCCGTCAGTCAGAGTCGCAGACAGGTCTACCGTGCCGCCGAATGTTCCGGTCGCTGGGGCGGCCGTGAGCGTAGTCGAAACCTGAGTGACGTTATTGAAGCAGACCGTTACATCGTTCAGAGTGGGCGTCGTCGAGCCGTTACCGGTGAAGAGCGCTTTATATTTCAGGTAACGCGATCCGTTGAACTGCGACAGCGATGCCCCGCTGCTGTTAAAGAAAGTGCCGGCCGTCCCATCAGGTCCAACAAAGGTGAAAGGACCGGACGAGCTGTTGCTGGCCGCGACCTGAAACTTAAGCGTTGAACCGCCGGGGAGCGCCGCGTTGTTCCAGGTGAGCGTGGTCCAGTTCGGAGTTGCTCCAACCACCGCGCTGCTATCCTTGACAGCCGAGACGAAGTTGCCGGAAGTCTGTAAACCGACGGGTTTGACGTATTCGGTGAAGTACATGTCCGCCGCGACCCCCGTCCAGGCGCCGCCGCTGTTGGTTGAAGAAAAGTACTGGCCGTTTGCCAGCGTGCTGCCGCCCGCCGTGGAGCCGCGAACGACGAAGACGCTGCCGCTGACGCCCTTGACCACGACCGAGTAGCTCGTGCCGCTGACCACGGCTGCCGGTGATGCGAAACTCGTCGTGTAAAGCGCGGCGCTGCCGACGTTCGTTACGGGACCGAGCGTGCCCGACGCCAGAATGGTTGTGCCCGGATTAGCGCCGTTAAGGTTGCGAATCTCGACCGTCACCGTGCCGGTCGTGCCGGAGTTCAGACCGAGACCAACTGAAATCTTGGTGAGATTGCCCGTGGCGCCCGCGCGGAATGTTTGTCCGGCCCAGGTTGTAGACGAGACCGTTGTGCCAATCGCTAGAGATGCCGGAGAACTGACCTGATCGGCAGCTTCGGCTCCGAGACCTGCGAGTTGTACGTCGCCGGGACTCGATGCAATGTCCACGCCGGCGCCCGAACCAGCCGAGAAATCACCAAAGGCTGTATCGGTGAAGCAGTTATTCGACGCGATGGCGCTGAGCGATAGATTCTGGACCGTGGTCGCGCCGTCATTCACCAGGACACCGTTAACCGACGCCGGATTGTAACCGGCGGGGCTCGCGGAAACCGTATAAGATCCAGCGGTAATTCCCACAATTTGATAAAACCCACTGGCGTTAGTGCTAGCTGAATAAGTCCCGGCGGAAACAACCACACCGCTCACCGGGCTGCCGCCCGAAGTAACCGTACCTTGCAGAGTTCCGGCTCCGGTTCCGGCGGAACCGTAGACCACCGAGGCGGAAGCCGCCGAGTCACTCGTCATCGGTGTCAAAGCCGTACCCGGACAATTGTTCCTGGCGCGCACGAAATAGAAATACGTCGTACCGTTGACGCCCGTCGTGTCCACGTAGCTCGTTGCAGTCAGCCCCGACGCCAGAGGGGAGCCACCGGGAAAAGTTGCACTCGTGTTTCGATATACCGAATAGGTTCCGTTCGTCGCGTTCGTTCCCCAACCGGCCGGAGCGGTCCATGAGACAGAGACGCTCGGAGCGGTGGAGGAATTCACGGTCGGAGCAGCGACGGTCCCCGGGGCCGAACAATTCACGATTGTAGAGGTCGCATTGTCTTCGCGACGCGTGGGAGATTGCGTGTCCGCTGTCGGGAAAAACATTCGCGAGTCGGTCCACAATGGATGGACCTGCCGGTTGAAAGCAGCTATGCCTGAATAGTCTCCGTACTGATTGCCATTGAAGGTTGTGTTGTCCGTGCTGTTTTCATCTGCATAGTTGACGTTATTGCGGAACCCGGAACCGTTATCGGTCACAGGAATATTCGGTTCGAATGAAACGCCGCCGTCGGACGAGCGGGCATAAACCGCCTGCGTCTTCCGATTGAGCGGATCAATACGCGAATCAAGCCAGGAAACATTGACCGTACCGTCAGACTGATCGACAGCCAACCACGGAAAGAACTGTGACGCACCAAAGTTGTCATCGTTTACCTTAACGCGCGTTCCCCAGCTGGTGCCGCCGTTAGTTGAACGCACAATGTAAGTATTGAGATCCGCACCCGAAGTTGTTCCCGATGGAAAGTCCGGGAACGACACGTATAGATTGCCAAAGAAGGCCGAATTGGGATTCTTGTCGACGTCAATCGCGCCAAAGCCATTTATACCGCGCTGGTCCTGAGCCGGCGGCAGATTGTTCGAACCGAAGGATTGCAGCGCCAAGGTCGCAATGACTGCAGGCGCGGTCCAGGTGGTGCCGCCGTCTATCGATTTCGAAAAAACAATTGTCTCGACGTTGTAGCGTGTCCAAATCGCATAGACGGTGCCGTCGGCGCCGACGACGAGGTTGCCGCCAATCGCGCCGGTGTTGCTGGCCGGCTGAACCGTCGTCCAGGTTACGCCATCGTCCGAGTGCGCAATGCGCTCGACATTACCCTCATCCCAGATCACATAAAGTCGGTTCGGAAACGAATGTGGTTGTCCTGAGGTCGTGTCGATGGCAAACATTTCCTTGTCATCGAGATTGGTGGTGACGCCGATGCGATTGACGACCGGAGTGCCAAGCTGCGACCAGGTCTGGCCTACGTCCGTGGATTTCGCGACTACGATTGAAGCTCCCGCACTTCCGGATGCGTTCTGCGAAAGCAACATGTAGCACGCGTATGCATTACCCGATGCGTCCCACGCGAGCGCGGGGTCGCTGCCGAAATAAGCATTAGCGCTGGCGACCCCGCCGGTCACCGATGTGTGCCAGGGTGCGCAGTTGTACTTCCAGGTCTGGCCGCCGTCGCTCGAACCGAAGAGCGCCATCGTGCCGAAGGTAAGTGCCGCTCCGCCCGTGGGTGATTGACACTGCGGCGTGGTGTCGCGGAAGAAAGTGTTCGAGTGGGCGATGATGTGTTGCGGGTTGTTAGGATCGATCGCGACGCTATTTTCGCCCTGATAACCCTCGACCCCATTGGATAGATTCACGTTGGTGCCGATCAAAGCGCTGAGCGCGCCATAGTTGTAGACGGTATCGCGAGCAAACTGGCGAGAGTTGATCAAATCTGCGTCGATCAGCGGCTCGGCCACCCCACCACGTCGCGCGGCCTTCCAAAGTCCACTCGCGCAATCAACAGGTGGCGGCATTTCAATCATGTGCGGATGTGCGCGCCGATTTTGTTCAAACGTGACGCCCGGATCTTCGACAGAATTATTCGCGAGGTCCAACATGTCCTGATTCAGAATCTGGCGACACTGCGGAATGTTCGGAGCATTCTGCATGGTCAGCACCGGCACCTGTCGCGACTGACCCTGAAAAGCCGCCGCAAACTCACTCGATTCTGCGCGGTCCTTTCCCGCTTCATTCGGAACAAACGCGGTCGTCTGGTTCAGCTGGACTTTGAACTGATCGGGCTTTTTCGATTGTGCGGAAGAAATGGATATCGCGGTAATCGCGGTTGCTGCGAAGGCAACAATTAAAGCTGCGGCAATCGCGGGGCGACGTGAAAAAATTTGAACCGTTCTTCCTGGGTTCGAAGACTTTCCCTGGGGTGAGCTATTCATTGATTCTCCTTTTCCTTCCAGCGCGCGCACCGTGCGGTCAGGAGGTGGTCGAACCACGCTCCACACATGGGTGCGCACAGGCTACTTGGGTTCGAGGTTCCAGTCTGGAGAAATATCCCGGGATACGATCAGCGCGGGTGGAGTGAGGCACACACCACCGTCAGGTTGGATCGCTTGTGCGATAGCGCAAACTTGCAGAGCTGGGGGAAACCTCTCTTTTATCGGACCTGGCTAACGTCGAATACTATCGGGCTTCGTACGAGAATTGTGAACCATAGCGTTTCGTCTCCCAAGATGCATCAGTCAGATATCACGGAATCATCGTGACAAATGTCATTATTTGCGGGAGCTTTCAGGCAAAAAGGCTTTGCTGCAAAAGTCGCGCAGGGCTGCTCAAGAGTGCGGCTTTGCCGCAGCACATGGCGGTAAGCCTCCGGCTTACCGATCTGCTACACCCTCAATTTACCGAGGCGGAGCCTCGGACCTGAGTGACCAAGCGTTCACGGTAAGCCGGAGGCTTACCGCCTGTGTGCTGCGGCAGAGCCGCATTCTTGAGCAGCCCTGCGCGCCTTTTGCAGGAGAGCCACTTGCCGGAGTGGGTAGCGCTTTCCGCATATCAAGCATGGTTGCTAACCCTTAAGAGAACGAGTCGCCACAATCCTCGCGAACTGTGGCGACTCGCTTCCTTTATTAATAGGCCAGCCTGAAAGCTAACCCGGTAAGGGCTTCTGGTCCGCCTTTATGGAGGACAGACGCCGGAGCCGACGTTGATCGTCAGGTTACGCGAAACGGTGCTGGCGCCCAGCGTCGCGTTCACGAGCCCCACCTGTTTAGTCACCACGGGCGTGGTCGTGACGCTGAAAGCCGGACTGACGGTCTGAGCTGCCGGAATGAATACCGACGGCGGAACCGTGACGCCGGCCAGACTGGTGGTCGAAAGATTGATAGTCAATCCTCCCGCCGGCGCCGGGCCGGTCAGGTAAACGTTGCCGGTAGTGTTCTCACATCCACCAATCAACACCTGTTTGGCCAACAGAACCTTCTGCAAGTTGACGGCGTTGACCGTGGTCGTAACGCTGTCGGTGTTATTCGCGGCCGACGGATCCTGCTCGGTGCCGGTGACAGTCGCCGAGTTGGTAATTGCTCCGGCGGCTGAAGACATCACCGTTATCGTGACAGTTGCGGTGGCCCCGATACCGAGCGAGCCAATGTTTCCCGTCACGATGCCGGTCGATCCGACTGGCGGCGTAATTAAGCTGCCTTGACTGGTCGTCGCCGAGACGAACTTCATCGAGGCCGGCAGGCTATCGGTGACTACGACGCCGGTCGCGCCCACCACCGTCGAGTTATTCTTCGCCACCAGAGTGTAGGTAACGTTCTGGCTGACGAAGATCGGATTCGCAGAAGCGGTCTTCTGAATCGACAGATCGGTCTGCTTCACCGCCGGGAGGCCGTTCACCGACGCGCTGCTGTTACCCGTCGCCGGATTCCAATTCCCCGCCGTAATCGACGCCGTGTTGTTGAGCGTGCCTTCGTTTCTGGGCTTCACGGTGATCTGGACGTTGACCGTCGAACCTGGAGTCATCGTCCCGATGTTGCAGGTAACCGTGTGCGAGCCTGAGTCATAGGTGCAAGTCCCCTGTGACGAACTAGCCGCCGTGAAGGTCACCAGCGCCGGGAGAGGATCCGTCAGCACGACGTTGGTCGCCGAGGTGTCGCCCGTGTTGGTGATGACCGGTTTGTAATTAAAGTTCAACTCGACGGGCGCGGGATTCCGATCCGCGGTCATCGAGATGTTGAGCACCGCCGACGGGTCGTTGTAGCAGATCGTCACGTCATGCAACGAAGGGGTCAACGTGCCGTCGGTCGTCGTAAAGAACGCCTTGTACTTCAGGTAGCGGAAGCCGTTGAACTGCGACAGCGAGCCGCCATTAGTAAAGAACGTTCCGGCAGTGTTGTCCGGACCGACGAAGCTGAACGGCCCGCCGAAGCTGTTGCTGGCCGCGACCTGGAATTGCAGAGTCGTGCCGGCGGGCACATTCGCGTTCCAGGAAAGCGTGCCCCACTGCGTCGTTCCCGCGAACGGCGGATTCGAGTCCTTCAGAGACGAAGTGAAGTTACCCGAAGGCGCGTTGCCGGTCTGCATGAATGTCGTGAAGACGAGATCGCGGGCGATGCCCGTCGATGTCGGCACCGTCCACGACGCGCCGGAGTTGGTCGAGACGACCCGGTTGCCGTTCGGATAGTCAGTCGGCGCGTTGCCGAAGACCGCCGCGTACGTGCCTGTCCGGTTGGTCACGAGGCGCATTGTGTACGCGTAGCTCGTGCCCGCCGTCAGCGTCGCGGGAGTCGCGAAGATCGCGCTGAAAGTGCTGGACGCGCCGCTGTTGAAGCCGGCAATGGTCGTGGTCGCCAGCACCGTGCTCGTCGGGAGCGCGGTCCCGCTGCTGCTGTCAGTGGTTCTCTTTCCAGCACAGTGGGATCCGAAGCTTGGAATTCACGTGACTTGAAGTCGCGG
>JADMIO010803704.1_pt1 | contig 20162 bp, 19 predicted proteins | sample 8958161 | NCBI WGS metagenome assembly JADMIO01 (sample SAMN16585339, study PRJNA669376) | soil metagenome | isolation source: Crop rotation soil | place: USA: Cullars Rotation, Alabama | collected 2011 | reverse complement strand
CTTTCCCCCGCCTACCGTGCCATGATCGGGGAGTTTGACAAACATAAAAAACTGGTACGCATTACATGGCCTATCTGGTTTTATGTAGCGGTAACTGGTGTGATTGTTTACGTGATGATAAGCCCGTATTATACGTAATACATTTTTATTTTATCAACTGCAGTAACACAACTTGTCCCTTACCGAAGGTCGGGAGATGAGTATATTGCAAGTGTATTTCTCTTTCTCTCTTTTTCCTCTGGGCGAGGCATTTATATTGTAGCTTTTTAAAAACTAAATTTTTCCCGCCCATTGCTGCTCCTCATTTCTTTTCAACTCAGCCTTCTGCTTTAGTTTTCTAGGAATATGCTCTACAAAGAGCACAACTAGTATTGCCACATGGTACAGAAAAAGAGAAAGCACTACTAATGAAAAAGCAAAATCATGTAGCCATACCCATTCTATTACCATAGAAAAAGCAGTGCCGATTATAATCAAAATTGGCGAAACACTTTTTTGAAAAGCAAGCAGGATAAATGATACTATAATAAAAAGATAAGCAGGAATCATTGCCTGTGTAACCCAGGTGGAAAGTGTAACAACCAGATGCTGAATAAAACAGGTAACAGCGAGTAATGCACCAAAAGTGCCACCATAGGTGCAGATATTTTCCTGGTAACTGCTGAGCGGGTTAAGAGGAGACGGAGTAGACATGGTTCAAAAATATTCTAAAATCCTAATTCTTCCAATGGATCCCAGAACACCTTTGCAAAATCCTGTACCTGATCATTTTTTACTTTTACCCCTTCTTTCTTTAATAATTTTTCCATAAGCGAGTGAGGAGAAAAATGGAACTTACCGGTAAGCATTCCATTGCGGTTTACCACCCGGTGTGCCGGCACTTTTGGTTTTACGTTTCCGCAACCATTCATAGCCCAGCCCACCATGCGGGAAGAAGATTTTGCTCCGAGACAGGCGGCAATAGCACCATAAGAAGTTACCCTTCCCTTTGGAATTTGCCGGGCCACTTCAAACACCAACTCAAAAAAATTCTCTTCTCTTTTGCCAGAAGGTTTTACAGCTTTTAATTTTTCAGCAGCTTTCTTTTTTGCAGGCATACAATGAATATATTTTTATTCCGAAGATGCTTCTTTTTCTTTCAGCAACAATGATTTTTTAGGCTCGGGTACATTTTCATATTGGAAAGGACAATGAAGACAACCATTACCACAACAATAACCCCTTTCCAAAAGAAAAGCGGATGTGAGTACAACATACCCATCATTGTTAAGATAATAGTCTATGCCTTCACTCAGCTCCTTCATCTTCTTTCAATAATTGTTTTAGCTCATCATCTTTTTCCCTGCCTTGCAATACCGGGGGTAAGGAAAAACAGAGATAATGAATGCGGTTACTACCAGCAATATCCAGCGATTCGTAATGTGTTTTAATTTTTAATTCATCACTTACCATTTCTTCTTTAAAAACATTATCGGAGTCTTTATGCAATGTGCATCCATACAGTTCAATTACCAGCTTGGTAAATGAATACAAATCAGGGCTGTCTGTTTTTAAATTTATTAATCCACCCGGCACCAATATTTGTTGATATAGCCGCAAAAACTTTGGATGTGTTAACCTCTTTTTCGCTTTCGATTTTCTTAACTGCGGATCAGGAAAGGTGATCCATATTTCTGATACCTCACCTGCAGAAAAATATTCTGTAAGCTGATCTATTTCTGTGCGAAGAAATAATACATTGCCAAGATTATTTTGAATGGCCCTTTTTGCCCCTACCCAAAGGCGATTGCCTTTTAGATCGACGCCAATAAAATTTCGGTGAGAATATAACTGACCAAGACCTACTGCATACTCTCCTTTACCACAAGCCAGCTCCAGTGTAATGGAGTTGTTGTTATTAAAAAATGTATTCCATTTCCCGGGCATATCCTTCGGATATTGCAGTACATTGGAAAATGTTTTTAATTCTTCGAAGCGTACCAGTTTTTTTTGTCCCATTAACGCAAAGATAATCACGGATTAGGGGATTAAAATGGATTAATACAGGATTGAGAAGCGGGCAATTAAATAAATGATAGGACTATATCAGAAAGTGTAAATGCTTTCAAAAATCCGCCATCAGAAAAATCTGCGTTAATCCTGTATTCAATCAATGTAATCAGCGATTATAGTTTTACCTGTATGCCGGCCCCTACTATTGATTTTAATTGTAACGCAGGTGATGTTTTGTTTTTACCAAACAACCTTACATCATCATCATAGATCATATCAACACTCCAGCTGATGGTAAATATTTTTCCAAGCTTTGCAGACAAAGAATTTGTCATGTAAATATCTATGTTCTGCGGGTTCTTTTTATAATTGGAAAAAAGATCCAACCTTCCTTTGTAAGCGACAAACTTATTAAACTCTTTCAGGTAGTTGATAGAAGCATAGGCACCAAATTCGTTGATACTTTTTGTTCCCGGACGTACACCATAAGCACCTTTTGCAGACAGCGTATCATCATTTACTATTACCCAGCGGTTAGTAATGGGCGATAAGAAAATAGATAAATTTTTAGTTGGCTTATAATCAAGACCCGCACTTACCAATATATAGGCAGGAGCAAGAATATTGGAAGAAAGAGTTTTGGTAGTACTTGTATAGCTATAACCTTTAAAAAACTGTGATCTGAAATTGAACAAGCCCGATAAACTAAGTTTTGAATTTAATGCACGGCCATATTTTGAAAGGAAGTCAATGCGGTCATCGTTTTTGCGGCCGCCAATGCTGGTGGTTTTAACGTAGCCCCAGTTTAAATCTAGCGAGTTATCCCAGCTATGTTTATCTTTTTTGTAAAAAGCGTAAAGGTTTAAAAAGGTGTTTACTGTAAGGGAGAAATCGTCTCCACCGGCAGCCCAGTTACTTAATGATCCCTGTCCGATATTAAAACTGAACAGGCCACCTTTCTTCCAGGTTTTGGTGCTGGTATCCGCTGCATCTTTTTTTATAGTTTTTCCGGCATCAGATTGAAGTCCTTTTACGGTTTGGTCCTGTGCGGCAAGACTTAGCGAAAAAGCTAATAGTAATGCGGCTGCTCCTGTTTTTTTCATAAGTATAAATAAGTTGGTTTAAAAAGTATGCAAACTACATCAAATGTTACACCATAATGCTAATATAGTGGCAGGCTTTTATGGTAGCTATGACGGGTTTGGAGTCAATTGAGTTGTGTCTATATTTATCCGAAATGCCAGTTGTGGGCACAAAAAAGCCCTCCGAAGAATCAGAAGGCTGTAATAACAATCACATGAGAATAAATTGCTGTAGGGGGAGGGATCGAACCTCCACGAGGCAGTTAGCTGAAGTACAAAGTTCGGTGGTCGACCCCGGTCGGATTGCTATTGCTAGCAATTCGGCTCTATACTTCGTTTATTCTGTTATCCTCACCCCCGAGACAAGAGGGCATGTCTGCCAAAAATTTCATCACCCCACAGTATTATCAAGAACTTGATAACACAAATGTAGGCCAAACCACCCTTTCATTCCAAATTTTCTAATAAATATTTTAAAAATGTAGATAATATTCAAATAATTACGTTTATTTGTAGATATAATTCAAAATATACTTCAATATGGCTAATAAATTGAATCTTGACAAACTCGATTTGCAGATTATCCAGCACATGATGGAAAACGCCGAGATTTCTTATGCAGACCTCGGTAAAAAACTGTTTGTATCAGGCGGTACCATCCACGTTCGTATCAAAAAGCTACAAGAGGCCGGGGTGGTCAAAGGTACAAGGTTAAAAGCAGATTTGCGGGAGCTCGGCTACGATGTAATTGCCTTCATCGGTGTTTATCTTAAAGAAAGTTCGATGTACGATGCAGTAGCAAAAGACCTGCAAAAAATTCCGGAGATAGTACGGCTCAATTATACAACCGGTAACTACAGCATGTTTGCAGAAATAGTTTGTAAAGATATTTCGCAACTACGTTTTGTATTGCACGATCAGCTGCAAAAAATAAAAGGCATCGAACGCACAGAAACATTTATCTCTCTCGAAGAAAGTTTCAGCCGTAATGTAAGAGTGATTTAAACGATAGAAAAAGAATACATATTATTTTACCAACGACATTAACACGGATGATCGTCCCTTGCGTCGCACACTTCAACTACAGTAACACGGATGAGCATTGTGTAGCACCCAAATTAATTATTGAAAATCACTCTCCGCCAATAGCAAATACATTTTCACGCAAAGGCGCAAAGACATAGAGATTTGAAATTCATTATTTATTACTAATCTCAATTAACTCGAACTGGTTTATTCTTTAAAGCCTATTCTATACTATAACCCTTTGCGTCTTTGCGTCTTTGCGTGCCTTGTATTCAATCCGTGGCTAAGTGTATTTGTATTTTATCTGAGCCCATTTGTGTTTATCTGTGGCCAACTAAATTTTCCCTTTCACATTCAACGCATCCCGCAATCCATTTCCCAACAAATTAAACGCCAGCACCAGCAACATAATAGCAAAACCCGGAGCTAATGCCAGCATAGGATTTTGTGTAATAATGAAATTATAGTTCTCTTTAATCATCAGGCCCCAGCTTGGTTGTGGTGGCTGTACTCCCACTCCCAAAAAACTTAAACCAGCTTCTATAACAATTGCAGAGGCAAAATTGCTGGCAGCAATTACAATCACCGGCCCCATTATATTCGGCCATATATGCCGTACTATCGTTCTGAAATTGGAAAAGCCCAATGCCCTAGTTGCCTCTACATATTCCAGTTCCCTTACGCCTAATACCTGCCCTCTTACCAACCTCGCCACGTTTACCCACATGGTTAAGCCTACTGCAATAAACACCTGCCAGAACCCTTTGCCCAATGCAAGTGTAATGGCAAATACTAATAATAAAGTTGGGATACTCCAGATAACATTGATAAACCACATAATAATATCATCCACCCTTCCACGGAAGTAACCAGCCAGTGAACCCAATATCAATCCGATACTAAGCGAAATGATAACCGTAATTAATCCCACACTTAAACTTACTCTTGTACCAACAACTATCCGGCTCATAATGTCACGGCCATATTTATCGGTACCTAATAAAAATTTTTTATTGACAATTGCAGTTGCTGCGAGTTGATTGGAATGATAAGCCTGTCGTTCACTCAATCCTTCATCTATAAATTTTTGTACAATAATGCTATCACCCTTTTGCTCATGATTTACAACAGGAACGTAATAGTAAACATCTTCTTTTCCCGCAACCAATTGTTTAAAAAAGCTACTTGAGCCAACGTCTTTATCCTTTCTTACTTTAATAAAACTCTGTTTAAAGCCGGGTTTTTCGCCACCTATTTCTAAAATAATACGATTAGAAAAAGGAGATGGGTCCGGAGCAATGAAGTAGGCAAAAATTGCAATTATCACTGCAATAAAAATCACTATCAATCCAAAGACAGCCCCTTTGTTTTTTTTAAGTCGCCGCCACGCCGCCGCCTGGAATGATTGTGATGAATTCATGTTGGAAAGATAAGCTAAGAGTTTAAACGAGAAAAGGAGAAAAAGAGTTGATGCAAGAGTATTAAAGCTTTTGAACAGAATGAATATTAAAGAAAAGAGGAAAATAAGAACCAACTCTTTTTCTCTTTCCCCTCTTTTAAACTCCTAGCTCACCTTACGACCCTTCCACTCATACTTACCCAACTGTCCGAATAAGCCGGAGATAATGGTGTATAAAATATGCAGCGGCTGAAAAAGGAAGAAAAACTTTACGGCCCATTGTTTATTGAAGAAATCGGCAACAGAAATGAAAAAAGGAATTTCAACAAGCGTTTTGGCACTCCAAAGACCAAGAAAATAAATCCAATAATCAGGATACCAAAACCCGCCCACCAACAGGCCGAGAAAAGAGAGATTGAATAAATAAACCAAGAGCAGCACCACTATTATTCTTTTATCGTCATAATTTTTTGCCTTACTGGCCCAGCGGATGCGCTGATTAAAAAATGCTTTCCAGGTTGGCATTGGTTTGGTGGAAACAATAACATCTTTCGATTTCAGGTAATGAACCTTTGTAGGATTTTGTTTCCATATTTTATGCATCAGCAACATATCATCTCCGGAGGCAATACTATCAATACCTGTAAACCCATTTACATCGTAAAAAGCTTTTCTTTCATAAGCAAGGTTAGCCCCATTGCACATAGAGTGAATGTTTTTATGAACAGAGGCGCCGGTTATTCCCTGCAATATCATAAAATCCATTGCCTGGAAAATCTGAACAATGGAAGAATTACAATTCAATACTACAGGGGCAGCAACAAACACAGATTCCTTTTCTATTTTAAAAGAAGCTAAAGTTTGTAACCATTCCGGGGGAGGGATACAATCAGCATCAGTTGTTACAATTAACTCACCCGTTGCTGCAGCAATGCCCGTTTCAATTGCCTTTTTTTTGTAGGAGTTAATATTGTCCTCTTTTAATTGTAATAATCTGACAGAAGAAAATTGCTGAACAACCTTTACTGTTCCGTCTGTCGAATGATCATCAACCACAATTATCTCCAACAAATTGGCCGGATATGTTTGTTGCTGAAGCGCAGCTAATAAGGTGCCGATATTTTCTTCTTCGTTTCTGGCCGGAATTATTATACTGATTTTTATTTGCGGTTCAGTAACTGATGGTTTATAATCTGGAATAGATTTCCACGCCAGCCAATAATAGATTATCAGCGAGCTATAACCGATGAATAATAGTATGATGAGGTAAATAAAAATCATTGAATCAGGCAAAGCTAATATCAGTGCAGCAAAGCAGGCAGAATTTCTTCGATATGCTTTTCATGCAGTACCTGGTGACCGGAAGGGATAATAGTTATGATACATTGTTCTTCTATCCCATCTTTAAACTTTTCTCCAACCGATGACAGAATAATACGATCATGCTTTCCATAAAGCAGTCTTACCGGTGTGTTATTATTACGGATTTTGTTTTTAATATGGTCAAGGTTTGGTTTTAATTTTCGTAAAGTAGTCCAGCGGTTGAATAATAAATGCCTTGCCTTCTCATCATTTACATAATAAGTAACGAACTTGAAGATACTGGCATTAATCATCTTCACTTTGTTCAATAGTTTGATAAAACCAAAAAACCAACCCGGGTTCTTCATGGTAAAAGCAAAAAATTTATTTCCCAGCCATGTTTGTGTAGAAAGCCAATACCAGAAATTTACTTTCAATCCATCAGGGGCAAGCAGTATCAACCTTTCAACTCTTTCGGGAATGGCCTGGTAGAGGCTAAGTGCAATCCGGCCACCAAGACTGAAACCCAGTAATACAAGTTGCTGGTTGTTGGTTGCTGGTTGTTGGTCGTTTTCATTTAATATTTCCTGGATGATTTGCAAGAGGTCTGTTTCTGTAAAAGTTAATTGGTCATTCCATTCTGTTTTTCCATGAAAAGGGAGATCCAAGCAATAGAAAGTAAATTGATTGCCAGCGTATTTGGCTAAAAATTCAAAAAAGGAGGCGTCTTCTCCATAACCATGAAAGCAGATTACCGGTTTTGGTCCGTTACCAAAACGGTAATAACTGATAGTAGATTTTTTATAGTTAAAACGGAGCGGCTCCATCTAAGCTTAAAATATTTATGGAAAATTAACTTGCACATTTCAAAAATACTATTAATTTTGGATAGTTGCACAAACAACTATATGCCAAACAACCAATTTAAAAAAGGGGAACTCTACAGCTTTATTACAGGTAAGGCTTCCACTGCTATTGCACGCCGGCTTCAAAAGAAATTCAACACTGCAGGATTAAATATTACGATAGAACAATGGAGTGTTCTTTATCATTTATGGAAACAGGAAGGCATCAGTCAGCAGGAGTTATGTAATGCTACTTTCCGTGATAAACCAAGTATCACCAGGCTTGTTGATAATCTTGAAAAGGCAAATCTTGTAAAGCGTGTAGCCTCTGAACATGACAGACGAATCAACCTGATATTTCTGACTAAGCAAGCACAAAAATTGCAGGAAGAAACAATGGCATTGGCAGATGAAACATTGAACGAAGCATTGATAGGTGTACCATCGGATAGGATAGATGTGTGTAAGGAAGTGTTGCAGGTGGTGTATGATAATTTGAAGTAACCAATTGTCAATAGGCAATAGTGAATAGACAATGGGGTCGTGAAATGGCAGGAGTCTTTCTAATATCAAAAGCTCTTTAAATCAATACGGAATTTTCAAAAATGTATGGCGAACCCCGAAGGGGTTCAATGTGAATAGCCCCCGATGAAATCGGGGGAAATGAAAACGACAATTGTATTCCAACCCTGAAAGGGTTGAATTTGAAAAAAATAGCCGAGAGGAAAATTTCAGGAAGTAGCAGGGTAATCGCATATGCTGAGTAACGAACAGAACCCTGAAGTGTTCGACGCCCCGATATTCATCGGGATTACGCTTCGCTTCACAAAGGAAGATGATACGTGTCCCCACAGAATTGTGGGGAGTAGTAATACTGCTGGTTAAAAAAAGAATTGAAACGTATAAACATAAATCCTTAAAACTTTTCTTATGTCTACTGACACAGCAACAAAAACAGCACTGAAAGGTGGCGAATGGCTGGTGAAAGAATCATCGGCTGCGGAAACATTTATTCCTGAAGAATTTGGTGAAGAGCAATTGATGATAAAGGATATGTGCAACCAATACCTGGATGCAGAAATTTATCCTAATCTCGATCGCATTGATAACCTGGAGCCGGGATTGATGAAATCGTTACTTACAAAAGCTGGTGAACAGGGTTTGCTGGCTACTTCTTTCCCTGAGCAATATGGTGGATTGGGAAAAGATTTTGTTACGTCAACAATCATTAACGAATACCTTGGCGCAGGTCATTCTTTTTCTGTTGCCATTGCGGCGCATACAGGTATTGGTACATTGCCTATTTTATATTTTGGAACTCCGGAACAAAAAGAAAAATACATTCCAAAATTGATTAGTGGTGAATGGGCCGGTGCTTATGGATTGACTGAACCAAACAGTGGTAGCGATGCATTGGGAGCGAAGACAACAGCTAAGCTGAGCGATGATGGAAAATATTATATACTGAATGGACAAAAATGCTGGATTACCAACGGAGGTTTTGCGCAGGTGTACACAGTATTTGCAAAAGTAGATGGCGACAAGTTTACTGCCTTTATTGTTGAGAGAGGAACAGAAGGGTTTACACAAGGGCCGGAAGAGCATAAGATGGGTATTAAAGGTTCTTCTACTGTACAATTATATTTCCAGGATTGTAAAGTACCTGCAGAAAATCTTTTAGGAGAAATTGGTAAAGGACATAAAATTGCTTTCAACATTCTTAATATCGGCCGTTTGAAACTATGCGCAGCAGCATTGGGCGGGGCAAGAAGATCGTTGACGGATACGGTTCAATATGCAAGAACAAGAGAACAGTTTAAACAACCTATTTCCAACTTTGGTGCTATAAAGTATAAACTGGCAGAAATGGCCATCAGGGTTTTTGTTGGCGAATCTGCTTTATATCGTACAGCAAATTGGATTGATGAAAAAGAGCATGAATTGCTTGCTTCCGGAAAGCAGGAAAACGAAGCACTGTTAGGCGGTGCAGAAGAATACGCTATTGAATGTGCTATGCTGAAAGTATACGGTAGCGAAGTGCTGGACTATGTAGTGGACGAAGGGGTACAGGTACACGGAGGAAACGGATTTAGTGCGGAGTACAATGCATCAAGAGCTTATCGTGATAGCCGCATCAACCGGATTTACGAAGGAACGAATGAGATCAATCGCCTGCTTGTGCTGGATATGACATTGAAAAGAGCGATGGGTGGCCGTCTTGATTTGATGGGCCCTGCAATGGCCGTGCAAAAAGAACTGATGAGTATTCCTGATTTCGGCAGCGAAGATGAACTGCCTTTTGCAAAGGAAAAGAAACTGGTAGCGAATCTGAAAAAGGCTATTCTTATTGCTTCTGGCGCAGCAGTTCAAAAATTGATGATGAAGATTGATACTGAACAGGAAGTGCTGATGAATATTGCAGATATGGCTATTGAAACTTTTAATGCAGAAAGTGTATTGCTGCGTGTAATGAAAATAGTGGAGCAAAAAGGCGAAGCTAACAGCCAGCTTCACCTCGACATAATGCGTACTTACCTGTACGATGCAGCAGATAAAGTAAATAAATCAGGCAAAGATGCGGTGAATGCATTTGCTGATGGCGATGAACAACGGATGATACTGATGGGATTAAAACGTTTTACCAAAGCAGAACCTTTTAATGCAAAAGATGCAAGAAGAAGGATTGCCAATAAAATGATTGAAGAAGGAAAATATAATTTCTGATAAATTATTAATCTCTTTCAAAATCCAGGATAATGGCTGTTCTTAACGGGGCAGCCTTTTCTGATCCCTCATATATTTCGGAGAGTTCTTTACGGGTTAATTTTAGTTCAGCGAGTTTTTGTACCCGTTTACTTTCTATAATTAAACCTGCACAAAGAAGTAAGGAAGAAAGAGTGGCTACAAAAAAGTAGACGAGGTATGTATCTGCCAGGTATTGCTGGTTAATCTTTCCATCAATAATATGTGTTTCAAAAACGTAAAATAAAAGATAGATGATGCCAAAGCAGCCGTAAGCAAAAAGTAATGAGGCTGAAATAAATGCCTTACCGGTAGCTTTACGATGGGTAATAGCCATCTTGGTTTGGTTTATAAAAAAATACATGCAGATGCCAAATACAATAGCTAAGCCCGGAGCAAGTACAATGGTAATGGCTTCTTTATTAAGACCCTTTATTGCTACAATAATAATTTCGAATAAGATAAACCCAAGAATAAGTTTGCGAAGGTTCTGCGCCTGTTTAGCCGAAGTACAGAAATAGCTAAGGAACAAAAGCATTAATGGAGCATCAGTAAGGTTGTTGCATAATTTAAAGTATCGGATTACATCCTGGTTAACCGTTACATATCCTTGTGATAAAAAATTGGTGGTTAAAGAGATAATCAGGTAAGCAAGCAATGCAGGGAAAGTTCTGTATCCGCCCAGGCGAAGAAGAAGGATAAAAGCAATCGGTAAAAAAATGGCCGTTGTCGAAATAACCCCCATGGTAGAGTTCCAGTTCATACACTATTTAGTTTTTCTGTTGGATTTGGATTTTAAGTACGGAGCCAGGTTATGGAACCGCCTGCAATATTAACGATACTTATACTTTGTTAGTGCCTGATTATAGGGGTTAATACCAAAATTCAGTAAAAGCGAAAGCCGTTCCGTAATTCTACGGAAATTGTGTAAGAGGGTTTTTATGCTATCTTTCTGGTATGATACGAATCCTGCCTTTTATACTGTTTTTTAGTGCATTTTTTGCAGCGGCACAGCCCCCAAAAAATAATTTTATCGTTGGTAAAACTACGGGGAATATGCCCTCGTTAGAATACGGTCTCGGCTTCGATAGACTGGGTGCAGCCAAGCTTACTTTCCTGGATACAAATGTGGTAATAAAAGTGGTGGACAGCACTGTAAATAATTACAAAGTGCAGTTATCAAAAGATCATTTTGCTTATTTACAAAAATCAAATTTTAAAAGAGATTCGTCTATTAAAATTCAACCCTACTATTTAACTGCCAGCATCTTTGCAGGCGGTGATGATAAAAGCGATTTTGTAAGCGTTGCACTGGAAGAAAGATTACCCTATAGAAGTATTCAGCAAATAAACCCATCAAGAATTATTGTAGATATTTTCGGCACTACTTCCAATACCAGTTGGGTTACACAACGATCTTCGGCAAAGGAAGTAAAAAGCGTTTACTACGAGCAAATAGAAGATGATGTATACCGTGTTATCATCGAACTAAATCATGAACAGCATTGGGGCTACAGCATTTATTACGAGGGCAAAAAATTAATGGTAAAAATAAAACGCCAACCCAAAGATCTGGATATTGAAAACATGAAAATAGCCGTGGATGCCGGGCATGGAGGAAGCAACAACGGCGCAGCCGGCATTACTACCAACATATCAGAAAAAAAATACACCCTGCTTATTGCCAAAGAATTGCAGCGGGAGTTGGAAGAAGAAAAAGCTACTGTGTTTATGACAAGAGATAAAGACACATCTCTTAGCATGCCTGAGAGGATAGACATGATTAAAGCAGAAGATCCCGATTTTTTAATCAGCATCCATCTCAACTCTTCTGCAAAAGATAGTGTGAATGGAGTAAGTACTTACTACCGTTATATCGGCTTCAAGCCGCTTACACAATTTGTATTGAACCGTATGCTGGAATTGGATCTAAACGAATTTGGAAACGTTGGTGCTTTCAATTTTGCATTAAGTGGTCCCACAGATTATCCGAACTGTTTGGTGGAAGTAGCTTTTCTCAGCAACAAAGAAGACGAAAAGAAAATTTTAGATCCTGAATTTCATAAAGCCGTTGCAAAGAAAATAGTCGCTGGTATTAAGGACTGGCTCAAATCCTGCAAGAAAGGTTTTTAATTAGTCTTCAGGAGGAAAAGGCTCGCCACGGTGACAAGTTTTACAGTGTACCGTGTTCAGGTATTCAGGCTGCTGATCTTTATTAAAGTAAAAATATTTTTTATTCATCTCAATCGTCATCCGCATCATATCCCTTGCATTTTCTTTCATTGGTTCTGCATCCGATGCAAAATCAAGACCTTCTTCTATAGTTTTTCCTTTTACATGACAAAAATCGCAAGCAACACCCAATGCAATATTGTACGTCTTCATAATGCTGTCAAGCTTTGCTTCGCTGATATCTTTCGGCAGTACTTTCAGGTTTTTAAATTTACCAGCAGGGCCTTTTACAGCGGCTACGCCAGCACTAACAAGTGCCACAAGTATTAATGTTGTTACTATTTTCTTTTTAATAAACATAAAACAAAAATTTATTTAGTCGGCTGCAGTACTACTATCACCGTCCCTTGCGTCGCACACTTCAACTGTAGTAACACGGATGAGCATTTTGCATTACCCTGCTATTCTTCTAAACCTTCTTCTCCTCAACTAAAATTCAACCCCTTCAGGGTTGTAATACATTTGTCGTTTTCACCACGGGTTGCACCCGTGGCTATTCAAATTGAACCCCTTCAGGGTTCGTTGTACATCTAAAATTCATTACGCACAAATTAGAACCCAGAACTTAGAATTTGTTTTACCACGCCGAACTCGAAACTCGTAACTCAAAACTCGCAACTGCTCACTCACTCCAAATCTCTCGCCGCCGCCTCATCCACCCACCATGATAAATCACCATTATACGGCTGAATAATTTGCGATGGATAAAGATCCGGTTCATGCTCGCCAGCCAATACATGCTGCAAAGCAGCCGCCTTATCTGCACCACTCACCAAAAATACTACCAATCCGGCTGCATTTACAACAGGAGCTGTTAATGTTATGCGGTACATTTCCTGCTCTGTTAAATAAAACGAGTCTACCCATTTTTCTTTCTCATTCACCACATCATATCCGGGAAAAAGAGAAAGCGTATGTGCATTATCGCCCATGCCCAGCATTACCAAATCGAAAGTTTTAGTCTTATCCGGAAAATAACTGTGCAAAATTTTTTCATATTCGATAACAGATGCAGCGGGTTCAATATCCGTTCGCATAACATGAATATTTTCCTTCAGCACCGGCACATGATCCAATAAATTATCAAAAGCCATTTTTGCATTATTCCTTTCATCTGCAAGAGGAACAAAACGTTCATCACCCCAGAAAAAATGCAGCTTGCTCCAATCTATTTTATTCTTCAATTTATCGGATGCAAGTAATTTATAAACTTTTTTCGGGGTGCTGCCACCAGATAGACAAATGGTAAAAAAATCCTGATGTTCTACTGTTTTCCTGATATGATCGGCGAGCCATACGGCGAAGTCGTTACTCAACTCATTACTATCTTTTTTTATAATAAGGTTCATAATCACGGATTTTTATGATTTAAATGGATTGCGCTGATATAATCCTGATTTTATAGATGAAGAGTGTCTCGACCCCGATATTAATCGGGGCAGGCGCAACCACAGCTCATCTGTGTTAATATTGCCCGGACAAAAAATGTATTTTATATCCCTGCAATTGTATTCTCCTTTTTTTTTCTCTCTTTTAAACTCTTAGCTCGGCAACGTTATCCAATGATGTCCATCTCTCGCAATCAAAGCCTCTGCATCTTCCGGTCCCCAGCTATCGGGTGCATAATTCGGAAAATCAACCGGTGGTCTTTTTTGCCATGCTTCTAATATCGGCGTTATTACCTTCCAGGCTGCCTCTACCTGGTCGGCACGCATAAATAAAGTGGCATTACCTTCTATCACATCTTCTAAAAGTGTTTCATATGCTTCCGGTTCAGTACCATGATAAGCTTCTGCATAATTGAAAGTCATATCCACCGGGTTAAGGTTCATTTCGGGTCCAGGTTTTTTTGCCTGGAAGCGCATACGGATATCCATCTGTGGTTGTATGCTGAATGTAAGACGATTTGATCGCCATGTATCAGCAGCTTCCTGCGGAAAAGAATAATGCGGCGGTTTTTTAAATACAATGGTTATCAGCGTTGTTTTTTCATGCATATACTTTCCGGTGCGAACATAGAAAGGCACATTTTCCCAACGCCAGTTGTCAACAAAAAATTTAACAGCAGCAAATGTGTCTACCGGCGATTGGGGATTTACATTTTTTTCCTGCCTGTAGGATTGAACTTCTTTTCCTTTTATCCAGCCGGCAGAGTATTGACCACGCACTGCATTTTCATTTACTTCTTCTGGTTGAAACTTTCGGATGGCGTGCAGTACATCTACTTTTTTATTTCTTATTTCATTGGCATCAAAAGATACAGGAGGTTCCATAGCAATCATACAGAGCAATTGCAGAATATGATTTTGCACCATGTCCCTCATAGCACCTGCTTGCTCATAATAACCGCCGCGGTCTTCAACCCCCACTGTTTCTGCCGCTGTTATTTGTATATGATCGATGTATTTGCTGTTCCAGATAGGCTCAAATAAAGTATTGGCAAAACGGAATGCCAAAATGTTTTGTACTGTTTCTTTTCCGAGATAATGATCAATACGATAAATCTGGTCTTCTTTAAACATTTTGCTCAGTAGCTCGTTCAGCTCCATTGCACTTTTTAAATCGTGCCCGAATGGTTTTTCAAAAACCATTCTTGTAGTAGCCACATCTTCGCAGAGTTTATGATCAGAAAGTTTTTTAGCAATAGCCGGTGCCAGCTGCGGCGCAACGGATAAATAATAAATAACCGTTGGTCTTTCATTCCATTCTTTGGCCTTGTTATTTATCCAGTCATTTATTTTTCCATAAGTTGCGTCGTCCATTAAATCCAGTTCGTGGTAAGAAACTGCTTCGGAGAATTTTTTCCATTGTCCGTCAATTTCGTTTTTACGGCGGGAGAATTGTTGCACTCCTTCCAAAAGCTTCTTCCTGTATTCATCATCCGATGCAAAGCTTGTACGGCCCACACCGATAACCACAAATTTTTCCGGCAGGTAATTATCTAAAAACAAATTATATAAAGCAGGAATCAATTTGCGGTTAGTCAGATCGCCGCTGCCACCAAATATGAAAAGTATGGTTGGGTTTAATTTTTTTTCTTCCATGTATAAATCTTTTATCGAACTATATAATATCAATAAGCATTTTCTCCTCTAAGATACTTCTGACTTCCGACCTCTTACTTCGTATTCACCGTTTCTTCTTTCCCTTCCCATTCGCTATGGAAAACTCCCTCCCTGTCAATACGCTGGTAAGTATGTGCCCCAAAATAATCCCGTTGTGCCTGTATTAAATTGGTTGGCATATTCGCTGTGCAATACGCATCGAAATAGGATAAAGCACTCATTAATCCTGCGGCGGCTGATTTAGAACTGCTGCTTATCTGAACAACTTTTCTCAATGCAGCTTGCTTCTTTTTAACAATAGCCGCTACTTTTTTGTTGAGTAAAATATTGGTGAGCTGTTTATCTTTTTTGAAAGCATCAGTAAATGTTTCCAATAATAAGGAACGGATAATACAGCCGCCACGCCATATTTTTACCACATCTTGTAACGGAATATCCATTTGTAAAGAGACTGATGCTTTTTGCAACATACTTAATCCCTGGGCATAGGACATAATGGTAGCGAAGTATAAGGCATCGTGCAATTGCTGAATAAATTTTTCTTTATCGCCGGTAAATTTTTTAATAACAGGTTTATATAAAGCTTCTGCTGCCACTCTTTCTTCTTTGTACACAGAAATCTCTCTCAATGCAACTGCTGTATCAATAGTAGGAATAGGAACAGGAATATTCATTGCATCCTGCGATGTCCACTTGCCCGTGCCTTTGGAACCAGCCCTGTCGAGAATCATATCTACAAGGCGATTGGGTGTAAGTTCATCTTGTTTTAAAAATACATCCCTTGTAATTTCAATAAGGAAGGATTTCATTTCTCCTTCATTCCATTTTTTAAATACTTCGTGCAGTTCGTCATTATTAAGGCCAGCAACATTTTTTAATAAACCATACACTTCGCTTATCAGTTGCATAATGGCATATTCAATTCCATTGTGTACCATTTTTACATAATGGCCTGCTGCCGCTTTGCCCATGTAGGCAACACAGGGTTCGTTATTCACTTTTGCAGATACAGCTTCCAATATAGGTTGCAGATACTTCCATGCTTCCACATCACCACCGGGCATAATGCTCGGGCCTTTTCTTGCACCCTCTTCGCCGCCACTAACGCCCATACCCATGAAATGAATTTTTTTATCCTGCAAAAAACTTATTCTCCTCAACGTATCGGTATAGTGGGAGTTGCCACCATCAATTACAATATCACCTTCCTGCAGTAGTGGCAACAGATCATTAATAACACTATCCACTATTGGTCCGGCAGGAACAAGCATCATCAGTTTGCGGGGTGTCTTTAATTGTTGTACCATATCTGCCAATGTGCCCACCCCTTTTACTTTAGTGCCGGGTGTGGCAGATGCTTCCAGCAGTTTTGCTTTCTCTAAATTTTTATCAAAACCAATAGCGGCAAAATTATTATCCGCCATATTCAATAACAGGTTGCAGCCCATTGTTCCGAGGCCGATCATTCCAAAGTCGTATTCAGGTACTGGCATGGTAAAATATTTGTGACTGTAATTTATTGCAATTAAAAATAGCGTAGCCGATCCTTTTCAGCATTAACTATTGAGTAATCCAATTGTTTTTTATTTGCCAAGGTGACGTTTTTCATGGCATCTTCGTTGCGCCTGCCCCGATGAATATCGGGGTCGAGACACGCTTCGAGTGTAGTAGCACGGATGGTCAAATACAAGCTTACGCAGAGAAAAATACAGGGGACGCAGAGATTGTATTCTCTGTGTCCCCTGTGTCCTCTGCGTGAAACTGTATTACTATTTTATATAACGATCAAAAAACTCAAAAGTTCTCAACATCTGATCTATACGCTGGCGGTTGTTGCCGCTTCTTGTCAACTCATGTGTACCGCCGGGATGGCGAACATACTCAACAGGTCTGCCTAAAGCTTTTAAACTTCTGAACATCATTTCGCTTTGTACAAAGCCGGTACGGCGATCATTATCGCCATGAAAAATAATATATGGCGTAGTAATATTCTGTACATAATTGATCGGTGATTCTCTTTCTAAAATAGCTTTGGTAGCAGGCTCCCACGGATAGCCACCAAAGTAATTTGGTACCAGGCGCCATGCATTGCCTTCGCCGAAGAATGTAGCCAAATCATAAACACCACGCTGCGAACAAGCCGCTTTGAAACGATTATCATGTGAAATAATCCATGCAACAAGATAGCCTGCATAAGAGCCACCTGTTACTGCCAGCTTGGATGTATCTGCCCAACCTTCCGCAACAGCTTTATCCAAAGCAGTTAATACATCTTTGGTAGGACCGGTACCCCAATCGTTTACATTACCACGTAAAAAATTAAGTCCGTAACCACCACTACCTCTTGGATTGCAATACACCACGCCATAACCTTTGCTGCAGAAGTATTGAAACTCGTGCCACATAGAACTTTCGCCAGGTCCCCACATTGCAGAAGGGCCCCCATGTATATTTAATACCACCGGATATTTTTTTCCGGGTTCGTAGTTCGTTGGCTTCATTACCCAATATTCTATTTCCATTCCTTTTTCATTCTTGAATGTATGTTTTTCGGGCATGCTCAGTTTTTTTGTTGCAAGCCACTCCGTGTTATAGCTGCTGATTCTTTTTTGATTTTTTCCTGCGGCGTCGGATAGGTATAATTCAAATGGATTGGCTACTTCTGTTTTTACAAAAACCAATTTATCACCCACTATATCAAAACTGCTGATACCGCTATTGTAATCAGTAAGCTGCTCTATTTTTTTTGTTGCAACATCGGCACGAAAAATTGGTTGCCCACCATTGCTTTGTGCGCCGAAATAAATATATTTTTCATCATTGCTCCAGGTAATGTTTCCCTTTGTGCGATCGAAAGGAATATCAATAATGTCTTTTACTGTTCCGTTCAATGGCATAATAGCCAGCGTTGGTACACTTACAAAAGAAGTACCGCTATACTGAAAAGCCAGCCACTTGCCAGAAGGAGAAAGACGGGGCGAGTTATAATTTTTCCCTTCTTCGCCCAATAGCTTGTGAAGATTGCTGCCATCAGTATTAGCTATAAAGATTTCGCTTTCCAATGAACGGTCAGGGTGCTGTAAGGAATCAATGTCTGCACCTAAGATCAGTTGTCTGCCATCGGGAGTAAAGTCAACAAAATTGTAACGATAAAAACCTTTCGTAATGGCAAGAGGTTTTGCATCTTGTTTTACCTCGGTAATAAAGAAATAATTGAAACCCATATCAGCATTGATATCCGTTTCATCCTGGAAATTAAGTTTATCCGCCACTTTTGCTTTTCTATCAATAGCATTGTTATCGAGATAAGCCCTTATTTCTTCAATGTTTCCATCAGGGTCGGCTTTAGCTGCTGATGTTTTTAATTGCTGGTTTTTATCGAAGCCAGGTTTTTCAAATGGCCAGTTGGGAACGGCTTTGCCGGGATTAAGTACAGAGTCTTTTAATAAATCCCGCATAGGAATATTGGCGGAGAATAATAACTGCTTTCCATCGGGGCTCCATTTGGGACTTGATGCGCCGTATTTATATTTAGTAAGCTGCGTGGCTTCTCCACCATCGAGTGATAATAAAAATATTTGCGGTTTGTTGTCGATAAAACGGGCAAAAGCTATTTGCCTGCCATCAGGACTAAAAACAGGTTGAGAAGAATTTTCTTTTGATGTTAATTGCTTTGGAACTGAGTTGCCATCGGTATTTACTATCCATATTTGTGTTACATATTTATATTCCACCTTGCTATCTCCATCAGGTTCAATAGCAGTAACGGTATATAGCGCCTTACTGCCATCTTTACTAAGCGAAACGCCAGCCGGTGTTTTTATTTTCAGCATGTCGGTTACTTTTACAAGGTCTTTACCATTTTGGGCAAAAGAAACCGTGGCAATAAAAAGAAATAGCAATGAAGCAATATGTTTTTTCATGTGTAGTGTTTAGGGTGCTGAAAATACGAATTGATCATCGTTTCCGGCAATGGTAAATGATAAAAGGCGGTATTGGATACATTTGATAATTAAACAATATATATTATGAGCAATCTTGTAAAAGAATTCAATGATTACCGTGCTAAAATGAATGATGTTATCCTTAGTAAGGACAATCTTGTGATTAAACGCCTCTGGAACCTTGACACCAATACGTATGCTGCCGGTGCCCTGGATGTAAAAACAAAAGAACTGCTTGGATTGGTGGCCAGCATGGTGCTTCGCTGCGATGATTGCATAAAATATCATCTTGGCAAATCTCATGAGCTGGGTATCAATACCGAAGAAATGTACGAAGTGTTTGCGGTAGCCAATATTGTAGGGGGCACCATCGTTATACCTCATACGAGAAGGGCGGCGGAGTACTGGGAGGAGTTGGTGGCAATAGACAATGGGCAATAGACAATGGACAATAGGCAAGTCGTGCTATGCGGGGAGGTTGGTTTTTTGCAGAATTTCGCTTTTTGATAAATACGTTTCTCGCAGGGGGAAAG
>JADMIO012752943.1_pt1 | contig 20163 bp, 18 predicted proteins | sample 8958161 | NCBI WGS metagenome assembly JADMIO01 (sample SAMN16585339, study PRJNA669376) | soil metagenome | isolation source: Crop rotation soil | place: USA: Cullars Rotation, Alabama | collected 2011 | reverse complement strand
GCCGCGACTTCAAGTCACGTGAATTCCAAGCTTCGGATCCCACTGTGCTGGAAAGCGGCAGGTGCTGCCGGCTACCGGCCCTGCCTCCACTGCCGACCGGCTGCCTCACTTGGAGCCGCCTGACCATTCGGCAACGGGTTGCGTCGGTCCCCGGCGCCTGCGCTATAGTCGCCTGACTTTGGACCAATCGACTATGCCAAGCATCGCTGCCACAGCCCCGAAGCACGCCTCGGGCGCCGCGCTGTGGATCAACATGCTGATCATCTACGTGGTCTGGGGATCTACGTACTTCGGCATCGCCGTTGCGATCGAGACCATGCCGCCGTTCCTCATGGCAGCGATCCGGTTCGCCCTCGCCGGCGCCATCCTCCTTGCCTGGGACCTGCTCCGGAACCCAAACGCGCGGCACATGCCCACGCGCCGCCAGCTCCGCGACAGCTTCATCGTCGGCGGCCTGCTGCTCGGCATCGGCAACGGGTTCGTGGTGTTCGGCGAGAAGACCGTGCCGTCGGGCATCGCGGCGATCCTCATCGCGATGATGCCGCTGTGGTTCGCGATCCTTGGCTGGCTGTACTTCCGCGACAAGCTGCCGAAGGTCGTCGCGTTCGCGATCGCGGTCGGGTTCGCGGGGACGGCGCTGCTGATCTGGCCGTCGGGCGCCGGGGCGAACAGCTTCGACCCCGTCGGGATCGTGATCCTGCTCATCGCCCCGCTCGGCTGGGCGCACGGCTCGCTGTACTCGATCAAGAAGGCGACGCTGCCGCCGAGCGGCTTCACGGCCTCGGGCCTGCAGATGCTCGCCGGCGCGGCGGTGTCATCCATGTGGGCCCTGCTGCTGAACGAACCGGCGCAGTTCGATCCGGCAGCCATCTCGACAGCGTCGATCCTCGCCCTCGTCTACCTCGTCTTCATCGGCTCGATGCTGGCGTTCACCTCGTATGCGTGGCTCCTCAAGAGCGCACCGCTCTCGCTCATCGGGACGTACGCGTACATCAACCCGGTCGTCGCGGTCTTCCTCGGCAGCGTCTTCCTGCACGAGGAGATCACCGTTCGAACGATCGTCGCCTCGGCGGTGATCCTCGTCGCCGTGGCGATCATCGTCGCGGTCCGCGCCCGGCTCTCGACGTCCGCCGAGGGAACCGAGGCGTCCGCCGAGGTCGGCAGCCCGACATTCAGACGGGCGATCGACCCTCGGCAAGCACCGTCCGACTGACCCGCCGCGCCATCGTCATCACGCCGACCATCGGGTTGACCCCGATCCCGGTCGGGAACGTCGAGGTGTCGGCGACGTAGAGGCCGGGGACGATCGTGCCGTCCGTCGAGCGGCGGATGCGGCCGCGCGGGTCCGCCGGATGCGCCTTCGGGTCCGAGCCCATCCGGATCGTGCCCATCTGGTGGGCCGACGCGATCGTCCCGCGGTGCGGGCGGAAGTCCGTGTTCCTGAGCGTCTCCTCGAACGCGGCGAACCGGCGATCCTCGTCCCCTGCCCCATCGACCCGGTGGCGCGGCATCGGATGTCCGATCGAGAGCAGCTCGCGAGCGCCGCCCGCCCGCGCGAGTCGGGCCATCGACACGAGCGCATGCCGAGCCGTCTTGATGCCGGCGCTGTCGAGGCGGTAGTCGATGCGCACGCGGCCGGCACGCGTCAGCGTCGTGCGGCCCTCGCCGCCGTCGCGGGTGACGGCGATGAGCGGCGAGAAGTGCCGGGCCTGCGCCATCCAGTCGGCATGGTTCGCGGCACTCTCCCAGGGCAGGATCAGCGCCATCAATCCGAGGTGTCCCGGCGCGGACTCGATGACGTACCGGCGGTGCTCGACCGCGTCGTGGCTGAACTGCATCGACCGGACGGCCTGCATCGTGCCCCGCCACATGTCGACCGGCTCGTCGTGGATCGCACCGATCACCGGCACGGGATGGAGTCGCAAGTAGCGACCGATCGATGGATGGCGGATCGCCGACGCCTGCAGGATCGATGGGCTGCGCAGCGCGCCCGCGGCGACCACGACCTGCGGCGCCTTGACCATGAACGACCGCGGCTGGTGGGCGACGGGTGCAGGGTCGTCGGCGGGCGCGAGCGTGCCGAGCACCCCGGTTACGGGCCCGCCCTCGTGGCCGCCGAGAAGGACCTGCCGGACGCGCGCCTTGTCCAGCACCTGCGCGCCGTGGGCGACGGCCTCACCGAGGTGCGCGCGGATGCCCGACTGCTTCGAGCCCCGCCGGCAACCGAACGGGCACGAGCCGCAGTCGCCGCAGGCGGTCGCGTTCCGGTTGATCACGCCTGATTCCCAGCCGAGCGCCTCGGCGCCGCGGCGGATGAGGTCATCCTTCGGCGGGATCACGGTGGCGGGTCGGACGCCGAGCTCGCGCTCGATCACGGCCAGGTCGTCCGACCATTCCGTCCCGTCGAGGCCGTCGAGGCCGTGCTCGCGGGCCCATTCGTGGCGCACGTCGGTCGGGATGTCGAGGCACGTCATCCAATTCACGAGCGTGCCGCCACCGACGCCCGAGCCGGCGAGCATCGTGATGGCGCCGTCCCAGGTCGAGAGCAGGCCGTAGTTGAGGTACAGGCGGCCATACGCATCGAGCTCGTCGCGCGGCATGGTCGACTCGTCGACGAACGGCCCGGCCTCCACGACGAGCACCTTCCGGCCGGCCTTTGCCAGCTCCGCGGCAACGACGCCGCCACCCGCCCCCGAGCCGACGACGACGACGTCCGCCTCGAGCTGGAGGGGGACGTCACCGGCTGCCGGCGTGGTCCGGTCGACCTCGAGTGGCGTGATTGCGGCGAGCTTCGGCGGGAGCGGCGGGTCGTCGCGCTCGTAGCCGATCGCCAGCGGGAGGTGGTTCGGTGCGCCGGGCGCGCCGGGATCGGCGTAGGCGATGAACGTCAGGAGCTTTCGGAACGCGTTGACGCCCGAGCGGCGGAGGAGCAGCGGCGAGTTCGTCCAGCGGAGGAGCAGCGCCTCGCGCGACGGCGCGTCCATGTCCCGGAACGCCTTGAAGCCGCCGCCGGTGGCGAGATTCGCGAGGGGCTGCTCCAGGACGCGAAGGACGAGCCGCAGCTGGAGGAGCTGCGAGGGATCGACGGCGCGGAGCAGCCCGTCGGCCGCGACGGACGCGACTCGTGCCGGCTCGGCCGCGGGCACGAACGTGTGCGCCAGCGCTCGCAGCGTCGCGAGCTCGCCCTCGGAGAACGTCGCCATCGGTTCGTGCAGGCGCCCGACGGCGCGTCGGTCAGGCGCGCGCCGCAGCCGCGGCAGTGGAGCTGGGCAGGCGCTCGAAGCCCTCGGCCGGGAGCGGCTCGCAGCGCAGCGGCCGGTCCTCGCGGTAGCCGAGCGCGTAGTCGGCCTGGATCAGCGTGTGCAGCTGCGAGGTGCCCTCGTAGATCACCGCGGCCTTCGAGTTGCGCAGGTAGCGCTCGACCGGGAACTCGTTCGAGTAGCCGTTCGCGCCGTGGATCTGGATCGCGTCAAGGGCGCTCTGGACCGCGTGGTCGGTCGCGAACCACTTCGCGGCGGAGGTCTCGCGGGTGTTGCGGACGCCGTGGTTCTTCAGGAACCCGGCGCGCCAGACGAGCAGCCGCCCCGCCTCGATGCCCTGGACCATCTTGGCCAGCATCTGCTTCACGAGCTGGTGCTTGCCGATCTCCTCGCCGAACGTCCGGCGCTCGTGCGCGTACTTGAGCGACGCGTCAAGGCACGCCTGCGCCAGTCCCACGTTGCCGGCGGCGACCGTGTAGCGGCCCTGGTCGATGGCGCTCATCGCGACGAGGAAGCCCTCGCCGTCCTCGCCGATCCGGTTCTCGACCGGGACGCGGACGTCGTCCATGTTGATGAGACCGGTGTTGCCGGCGTGGATGCCGAGCTTGCCGTGGAGCGTGCCGGTCGAGAGGCCCTTCATGCCCCGCTCGAGCACGAACGCGGTGACGCCCCGATGGCCCTTCGTCCGATCGACCGACGCGAAGACGAGGAAGTGGTCCGCGATGTCCGCCAGCGAGATCCAGATCTTCTGGCCGTTGAGGACGTAGGAGTCGCCGTCGCGGCGGGCGGTTGACGCGAGGTTGCCGGCGTCCGTGCCGACGCCCGGCTCCGTGAGCCCGAACGTCGCCAGCTTCTCGCCCTTCGCCTGGGGCACGAGCCAGCGCTGCTTCTGCTCCTCGGTCCCCCACTGCATGAGGGTCAGGCTGTTGAGCCCGACGTGCACGGACTGCACGACCCGGAACGCCGTGTCCGCGCGCTCGAGCTCCTCGCAGATCATCGCGAAGCTGATGTAGTCCATGCCGGCGCCGCCGTACTTCGCGTGCACCGGCGCCCCGAGCAGGCCCAGCTCGCCCATCCGGGCGAACACCTCGCGGTGGACCTCACCCTTCGCGTCCCACTCGCGGATGTACGGGTTGATCTCGGCCTCGCAGAACTCTCGCACGCTCTGCTGCACGAGGCGGTTCTCTTCGGTCGGTCGGAGGTCGATCACGCGGCGGATGATAGGCGGCACGACGGCGCCGCCGCGCAATCAGCGCTGGCCGAACGCCTTGTCGTACAGCTCGTCTGACGACCAGCGACCCGGTTTCCCACCAGCGGATGCGCCGGCGCCGAGACTCCGAAAGGATCGCGGTTCGACAGGGGCGTCGGCGAGCATCCGGCGCACGCTCTCCCGTACCAGTTCGGCCTGGGATCGACCTTGTCGTACGGCAAGCCGCCGAAGGCCCTCCACCTGGTCGGTCGTGAGATACACGGACATCCTGCGCATGCCTGTAGGGTGTCTCAGGTTGGGCGCCTAGACAAGCAGTGCGAGACGCTCGGCGGCAATCGAGACATCGCGTTCCGATGCGCGAGTTAGATACACCACAATCGCGTCGTCATCGCCGATCGTTCGATCCATTCGATTCGCCCGAAGGGGCTCGACGCGAATTCCGGACGCTCGAGCCGCGGTGGCCAGGTCTGATGCGCTCGGGCCGCCCGGCGCGATCTCGACGAGGAGGTGGCCGCCGGCTTCGCCCGGCCGGACGCGCAGCAGGCCGCCGGCGCGGCGCGACAGCTCCCGCTCGAACGTCGAGCGCAGCGTGGCGTACCTCGTGCGAACCCGACGAAGATGCCGCTGGTACGCCCCTGACTCGACGAACCGCCCGAGCGCCCGCTGCTCGAGCGCGCTCGGGCCGCGTGCGCCCGCCTCGATCGCCGCCAGCAGCCTGCCGCGGTGGACGTCCGGCACGACCACGTAGCCGGTCCGGAGCCCGGGAAACAGCACCTTCGAGAAGGTGTTCACGTACAGGACGCGGCCGTCCTCGGCGAGTCCGGCGAGGGTCGGCAGCGGGTCGCCCGCATAGCGGAGCTCGCCCTCGCAGTCGTCCTCGACGATCACTGCCCCGACGCGCCGTGCCCAGTCGATCAGGGCGAGCCGCCGCGCCACCGACATGCGGCCGCCACTCGGGTATTGCCACGACGGTGTCACGAACACCACGTCTGCGTGATCTGGAAGGGCGGCAGGATCGAGCCCCTCGGCGTCGACTGCCACGGGGATGAGCGTGCCGCCTGCGCTCGAAAGGCTGCGTCGAAGCTGCGCGCCACCGGGTTCCTCGACAACGCATCGGCGTCCTGCGCCGAGCCACACGTGCGCAACGGCCGCAAGCGCCGCCGTCGCGCCGGCGGTGATCACCACGTTGTCCTCGCGGGCGCGAACGGATCGGTTGACCGCGAGGTGGTCGGCGAGCGCTCGACGGAGCACCGGGTCGCCGAGCCCGCCGAAGTACGAAACGGCGGCGCCGTCCGGGTCGTCGGCCAGCTCCCGCCAGGCGCCGACGAGACGCCGCTCCCAGGCGCGCCGATCGACCGCGGCGAGGCTGAACGACTCCGGCCCAAGGTCGATCTCGTCGTGCGGCAGCGGATCCTCCATCGTCACCGGGGCGTCCGGCGCCCACGGGTTCGGCGCGGGCAGGGCAGATGGCGGAGCAGGCGGCAGCGAGGTGCCGGGGTCGAATCCGTGCTCGGGCAGGTCCGTGGCGATCCGGGTTCCGCGTCTGGCGTTCGTGTCGAGGTAGCCCTCGGCCACGAGTTGGTCGTACGCCGTGGAAACCGTGATTCGCGCGACCCCGAGCTCGCGGGCGAGGCTGCGCGAACCCGGGAGCGCGGACCCGGGCCGCAGGCGCCCGGCCGCGATCGCGCCGCGCAGACCGCCGACCAATTGCCGATGGAGGGCTTCGCCCGACGATCGATCCAGCGCGAGCGGCACGACCGCCGCGCGATCGGACGTCGCGCGATTGCTGGCCCTATCGGTTTGGCGCAAACTGGCTCTTGCGGTCGGTCCAGGCATCGCGTGCAGTATCGCGCATGAATCGACCACCTCGCGCCCCCAGGACCACCGTCGCGCTCGCTGCGCTCGCCGTCGCGCTCGCCGCGTGCGGCAGCGGATCGCCGACCGGTGCGCCAACCGGAGCCACGGCCACAGTCCCCGCCTCCTCCGCGGCGACCGGCGCGAGCGCGTCCGCCGGCGCGAGCGCGTCCGCCGCCCCGGGCACGCCGAAACCGACGCCGAAGCCGGTCGCCACCGGGACGCCGCTCGGCGATCGGCTGATCGCCACGATCAAGGTGTCGGCCGCGCCATGCGCGATGGCATTCGACAAGACCTCTGCCTGGGTGACGAGCAACGCCAGCGGTGCGCTCGACCGCATCGATGCCGCGACCAACACGGTTGCCCAGCACGCGATCGTCGGCACCGGGTTGTGCGGCGTCGCGTTGGGCTCCGACGGGCGCATCTGGGTCGCCGATCTGGGGACGGGCGCCGTGCTCGCGGTCGACCCTGCCTCCATGAAGGTCACGGCAACGATCGACGGCGTCGGTCCGGCGCTATGGGACCTGAAGGCCGGCTTCGGCTCGATCTGGGTCGCCGATCGCAAGGCGAAGGCGCTGCTGCGGATCGATCCGGCGACGGCGAAGATCACAGCCACGATCCCGATCGGGCCGCAGCCGTCGGGCATCGCCGTCGTCGACGACGGCGTGTGGGTGAGCGACGACACGGACTACCAGCTCCGGCGCATCGACCCGGCCACGAACAAGGTCGCCACGACGATCAAGGCGGCGGGCGCTCCATCCTGGTTCGCCGACGACGCCGCCTCGACGCTGCTCATCGCCGAGCGCGGCGCAGGCAACGTGCTGATCGTCGACCGATCCAGCGGGACGCTCACGCACGCGACCAGCGGCTGGCACGAGCCGCTCGACGGCACGGTCTTCGCGGGTCGCGCCTGGATTCCGGACGGAAGCGGCCGGAAGCTCGGCGTGATCGACCTCGCATCGCCCGACGCCGAGCCGGTGCGCTATGCGCTACCGAATGCGATCAACCCGTTCGTGGCCGAAGCCGGCTTCGGGGACGTCTGGGTGCTCGACTTCAGCGGCACGACGGTCTGGCGCATCAGGCCCTGAGGGGACGAGCCAGCTCGGATTGCCTTCGAGCGTCCGGTGCAGGCTCATTCGTGCTCGGCCGCTGGCCATGACGTCCCGCCAGCGCGGTTTGCACGTTGCTTCCGAGCTCGGTTCACCATCGCGAGAGCCGGCCAGGAATCGGTAACCGGATGCCCTCCGGCGTGAAGCCATCGAGCACGTGGCTCGCCTCGCCGGGCGACTCGACACCTCCAGCGCCGCGGCGAAATCCGCCAGCGCCGTCGCGACATGGGAGCTGGTCGCCGTGATCCCGGGTCGCTCCCGGTCAACAAATCGAGCCCGCGACGGCAATCGCCTCACGGTTCAGTTCGAGATCGCCATCGTTGGCGCCGTAGCGCAGTCGCTCCCCGGAATCCGCGTTTGCCGGCGATCGTGAACCGAAGCCGGAACGATCGTGCAAGACGGCTGGGGGGCAACGATGGTGCGGCCTGCCGCACGAAATCGGGGGTAAGGCGGTCGGCGACCGCGAGCTGCCTGCCCGGAACCTCACCGCCTGGACGCCAAGAAGCGCCGGCCGAATGGCCGACGCTTCTGCTGTTGTGGTGCGCGGCCGGGCCGCGCGGTGCGGGCGAGTCCTAGCGGTTGTTGTCGAGGAAGCGCCGCACGTCCTCGAGGAGGAACCGGCGGTCACCGCGCTTGCAGACGCGGTAGTACTTCAGCTCGCCGCGATCACCCAGCCGCTTCACGGTGTTGACGTGGAGATGAAGCATCTCCGCGACCTCCGCGGCGGTGAGCATCTTGCCCAGCTCGTTCAGTGCCATCGAGCCCATCCGTGCTTGTGCCTTTCGGGAGACGACCGACCAATGAGTGCAACCGCAGTTGTCCCCGCGACGATGGCTGCGACCATGACTCGCCGTCGGGCCGAACCGTAGGAAATGGGTTCGAGGCATCCAAGCCGTACTTGAGTCCGGTTGAGGGCAGTACCAGCGGGCGCGCACGGGTCGGGCGCAGGAATGAACGGGCCGGGTCAGTCTGGTGCGGTTGCCTGCCGCGCGGCATGAACGGTCTCTAGAGCCACCACGTAGCGAGGTCGGCGACGGCGTGGGCGGCAGCGGGAGCCGCAATTCCCTTCGTGAGCAGGCGGAGGCCCGCGAAGCCCAGCCCGACCGCGAGGTCGAGCGGGACGACCTGCCAACCGTACAGCGGCACGTGCAGGAGGGCGAAGGCGACGGTGGACAACGCCACTGCTGCGATCGGCCCCGAGGCCCGGCGTGTTGCGTCGAACAGGCGGCCGCGCAGCAGCGCCTCCTCCCCCGTCGCAACGAGCATCGTGATCGCGGCCCACGGAACGAACGCGGCGGCGGGACGGCCGAGGCCCGAAGGGAGATTGCTGCCGCCGAGGGCGGCGCCGAGCGTCGTGACTACCACGAGCGCGAGGCCGGCCGCCGCACCGATGGCGACGTTCCGCACGGCCGGGCGCCGCGGCCGCAGGTGCCTCCCTGATCGCGGCCAGGCGAGGGCGACGAGGGCGGCCCCGAACAGCGCGCCGACCGGCAGCGGCTCGACGCCGATGCGCGTCGCGGCCCATCGAAGTCCCGTGACCGCGCCCAGACCCAGGAGCAGCAGCCCGGGCGTCGCCCAGGCGCGCATCGGCGGCGACACGGCGCGGTCGAGCGGGCGCGCGCTGGCGGTCATCGGTCCGGCGCGGTCATCGGTCCGGCGCGGTCATCGGTCGAGCGGCACGAAGGCGATCGAGCCCGTGGCGTACGTCGGCGGCCACACGAACTCGTAGGTCCGCACGGCCTGCCACTGCCAGATCACTGCCGCCGCCCGCTCGTTCTGGCCGAGCCGCGCCGGATCTGACGAGAACCGCAGGCCGGCGCCGTTCGGAAGTGCGCCCTCGGGCAGGTCGACGGAGCGGGCCGCCGCCGCGACGGCCGTGGCGTCGAACGTTCCGCCCGTGGCGGGGAGCACGTGGTGGAAGAGCGCCCAGGCGGCGGAGAACCCCGAAAGCGCCTCCTCGGATTCCTCAGACGTGGCGTCCTCGTCCGGTCCGTGGATCGTGTACCCGCTGTCACCGTCGCCATACCCGCCACCGCCGTACTCGCCGGACCAGCCGCCGCCGGTGGCGTCACCCGAGCCCCCCGTCCGAGCCGCGATCGCGGCCCAGGCAGCGGCGAATCGCGCGTACGTGGCCGCGGCGTCCGGATCGAGCGCCGACGACTGGAACCCCGCCGTCGGGCGGTCGGACGCGAAGATGCCGATCGCCGCGCTCCCGAGCTCGCCGGCGAAGTCGGGGTCGCATTCGGCCATCGTCGAGCCGATCAGCGCGCCGACCCGAAGGCCCGACGCGACCATGGCCTGGCGGAAGGCGATGCCATCCGGGATGTGCGACGCGAGGATGATCACGTCCGGACGCACCGCTGCGAGGTCCGCCATCACGGACGTGAGGTCGGGCATCGACAGGTTGTAGGAGCGCCGGATGACGACGTGCATCCCGCGGGCCGCGGCGGTGGACTGCGCCGCATCGGCGACCGCGTTCGCGTAGGCGTCGTCGGCCACCGCGATCGCAACCCGCAGGTCCGCGACGCGCTTCCCGAGGCGGGCCGCGAGCTCGGAGGCCGCGAAGTCGGCGCTGTTGCGGCCGAGGTTGGCGCCGCTCGCGCCGACCCGAAAGACCATGGGCAGGCCCTGGCCCGTGAGCCGGTCGGCAACGGCACCGGCCTCCCAGTACAGCAGCCCGGCGCGAGCGGCCGCCTCGGAGGCAGCGATCGAGAGGTCGGACGAGTACGCGCCGATCACGATGTGCACGCCATTGCGGCGCAGGCCCGCCATGACCGCGTCGGCCTCGTCGCGCGCGCGGAGGTCGCGGACCTCGAGCACGATCCGTCGCCCGGCGACGCCACCGTCGCGGTTCACGAGGTTCGCCGCGATCTGGACACCCGCGAGCTCAGGGCCTGCGAGGTTCGCCGCGTTGCTGGTGATCGGGAACACGGCGCCGATCCGCAGCACGTTCGCGTCGGCAATGGCGCGCGCGCCGCCGAGGAACCCGCCGGTCAGCAGCGTGAACGCCACGACCGCGAGCGGCAGCAGCGAACGAGAACGCCGATCTGTCGTCGTCATGTGCATCGTCGTCATCGTCGAGGGCCCTTCCGTTTCGAGGGGATCCGGGAGCGCGGCGCCGGCTCGGGCTCGGGCGGCGCCTGCTTCACGCCGAACAGCAGCACCGCGCCGATGACAAGCAGGACGATCATCACGAGGCCGCCGCCTGCAACGATCGGATCGAGGCCGAGGATCGTCCCGTCGTCGCCTCCTGCGCCCGGCGATTCGAGGTTCGCGATGATCGCGTAGTCCCCCATCGCGGTCGCGTTCGTCTGGTACAGGTCGACCATGCCCGCGTGGACGGTCTCGACGTCCTGCCACGCGCCGTTCGCGAACCGCTTGATCGACGCGTCCTCGGTCGTCTCGGGCGCGCGCATGAGGAGCGACAGGCAGCCGGAGCACTGGCGAACGTCGAGCGGGGTTCCCGACTGGTCCGTGACGACGAACCTATACACGTTGCCGGCGATCGCCCCGCCCGGCGGCGGTGCCGGCGGCTCGATCGGCGTGATGGACACGAGGACGCCGGTCGCGCCCGGGGTCAACGTGAACGCGCCACGCTGCGAGATGAGCTGCGCCTGGGGCGGGTTCTCGGTCGTCGCGGCGGCGAAGATCGGCGACTGATCACCGGCAACGGGCTTCTGCCCGCTGTACGACGTCGGGGCGCCGGATTGGCCGTTGGCCGGGTGCAGGAACCGGTACGGCTCCTGCACGACCACGCCGTCGTAGAGGGGCACGCCCACGGGCCGCGCGATCTGCACCCCGAGCACGAGGAGCGCCCCGGCGACGAGCACGAACAAGCCGAGGCGTCGCTCGGAGACCACCAGGATCCGCACCTCAGTTGACCGTGAACACGACTTCGGCCGACTCGACGCGCGGGTTGAACGGCGCGTGGTCGGCGGCGACGAACTCGGCCCGGAACACGTACGTGCCCGGCGTGACCGGGAGGTCCTGCTCGAGCCCGTAGTTCATCGAGACCACGAGCCCGTTGAGGTACAGGTGCACGTGACCCTCGTCGGGCCGGATATTCGTGGTGGTTGCATCCACGATCTTGGCGCCCGTCAGCTTGAGGGCGACGTGGACGCTCGTCCCGACGACGGTCGCACCGTTGGCGGGCTCGACGATCTCGACGGTGGCGGGTGACGAAGGCCGCGGGCCGAGCGTCGGCGAGGACGCGGGCGTCAGGGTTGGTGGCGTCGCGGTCGTCGCGGGCGCGGAGCAGGCGGCCACAGTGAGGACCGCCGCGGCGGCGACAGCGAGAAGGGGTCGGAACGGCGAGCTCATGACGGCTGGACCTCGGGTTGGACATCGATGGTGACATGGAGATGGAGGTGGCTCATCGAGCTGCCGGTCGGCACCTCGGCGACCACATCGACGACGAGGGGGCCCGCGACGGCGTCGACCGACGAAACGACGTGGCCCGGCTCGAGCAGTCGCGGGGTCAGCAGCTGGCCCGTGCCGTCGCTGCCGAACGTCGCGACGGTGAAGACCTCCGCGGGACGCTCGTTGCCGGCTGTGTCGAACAGGGTCACGTGGAGCTGGTCCGGGCCGCCCTTCCCGGGATCGAGGTACAACTGCGCGGTGCCGGATGCTCCGACGTTCACGACGTAGATCGTCGGCAGCCCCTCGGTGACGAGCTGCTCGACGGACCGGGCGGGGATCACGGTCGGCACGACGAACGGCACGTCGACGGCGCCGCCCGGCAGGGTCACCGTGGCGGTGACCGTCCAGATCCCGTCGATCGACAGCTGATCGCCGCTTCCGGAGAATCGGCCGGCCGCTGACTTCGTCAAGTCGAGCTTCACGGGCGCCACGCCCGTCGTCGACGTCAGCTGGAAGCGCAGCGTCGCCGCCGAGGCATCGACTGGGCCGCCGGTGTCGTAGTCGTTGAGGACGAGGTCGAACGTGTTCGCGCCCGGGGTTCCGCTGGCCACGACGAGCCGTGCCTTGACGCTCGTGCCGAAGTCGTGGCCGGTGACGATCAGCGGCTGCAGGGCGGGCGTCGGGCTCGGGCCGGGCACGCCGCCACCGGACAGCGGTGGTGACTGGTTCACGAGGAGCGCGGACAGCCCCAGGATCACGACCGCAACACCGGCCTCCGCGGCACCAACCCGGCCGAGCCAGCGAACCACGCGCCTCGTCGAGCGGATCGTGACCCAGTGGTTGAAGGCACCGAGGCCCGCGAGGAACACGAGCAGGAAGCTCTTGCCGAGCACGGTCCGCCCGAAGTCCGTGCCGACGAGCGCGTCGAGCGTCCCGATCTCGGCGAACGCGCGTGCCGCGCCGGTGACCGCAACGATGACGAGCATGACGCTCGCCCAGGTCGAGAATCGCCGTGCGAGCGTGACGCGTTCCTCGGGCTCCGCGCCCCGGATGAGCACGAGCAACCCGCCGAGACCGCCGATCCACGCCGCTGCCGCGATCGCGTGCGCCGCCTGCGCCGCGATCTGGACGAGCCACGTCGGTCCGGCCGCGGCGTGTCCGAGCGCGACGTCGACCGTGAACGCCGCCGCGGCCGCGCCGGCGACCAGCGCCCAGCCGCGGGCTTCCTTGAGCGCGGGCAACACGGCAAGGCCGGCCACCGCGGCACCCACGACGAGGAGCGAGATGACGCGGACGATGGCGGCGAACCCGAGGGACGTCGTGAGGATCGTCTCGATCGGCGCGGCCGCTTCCGCCCACTGCACGCCGATGACCGCGACGGTGCCGATCGCCGTGAGCAGCCAGCCCACCGCCGCCATCGCGAGCAGCGCCGGGGCCGGCTTGCGAGCGACCGCGACCGCAACCCACGCCGCCCCGAAAAGCACGACGAGGCCGAGATAGAGCAGCCACCGAGCACCGATCGCCGGCGGCGAGCCGCTCAGGTTCGCCGGCGCTTCCGGCTGGGCCGGTCCCGCGGTCGGCGGCGGCTGCCCGACGCCGAACCCGAAGGAGCCGGCGGAGATGTGCCCATCGACGGCGGACACGGCGCGCCACGACACCGTGTATCCGCCATCGGGCAGCGCATCGAGCGGCACCGCGACCGACAGCTCGTCGCCGGGAACGGCCGCGACCGGGCCGGTCGCGTGGTTCGTGCCCGCGCTGTCGAGCACCTTGATGGACGTGAGTCGGACGTCCGGCGTCTCCGTGAACGTCAGGGTCACCCTCGACGGAGCGGTGCCGAGCGTGGCTCCCTTGGCGGGGTCGGAGGCCGTGAGGCGCGCGTGCGCCGCAACCCCGCCCGGCCACGCGAGGGTGGCCAGGACGAGGAGCGCGAGGACGGCCGGGATGCGCTTCACGGCAGGCTTGGTTGCGCGCAGCTCAGGCCGGCTTCGCTGCCGCGCGGCGGGCCCGCAGGGCAAGCAGGATGCCGACGAGCCCGACGAAGAACCCGAGCTGGGCGTTCCTGTTCGCGGCCTGGGCCTCGTTCTGGGCGGTGATGGCCGCGTTCTGTGCGGCTTCCGCGATCTGCAGCGCCTCCGTCGGATCACCCTGCCCCGTCGTCTGCAGCTCCTCGATCCGGGCATCGATCCGGTCGAGGCGGGTACCGACCTCCGTCAGCGTCGGCATCTTCGCCGGGAACTCCAGGTCGCTCGAGGTGACGACCGGATCGAACGTCTCCTCGCCGGACGTCACGGTCAGGTCGACCACGGTGCCGTGAATCGAGCCCGTGATGTGGAAGCCGTAATCGCCAGGCGCAGTCGGGACGAGCGCGGCGTCGTACTCGCCCAGCGAGCCTTCCTTCTCGACCGCGTCGAACGCCGGCTCGAACAGGAGGCTCGGGCTGTTCGCGCCGCCGGTGGACACGACGACCGTGATGTCGTCGCTGCCGAGGTCGAGGATCGGGCTGCCGTCGTGGTGGTCCGTGATCGTCACCTGGACGGCGTTGGGCTGGCCGACGAAGGCGGGCTCGTGCAGCCAGCCGATCTCGAGGACGTAGTCACCGACCTCGTGGCCCGTGTGGGCAAACGCCGGAACGGCGATCGATGCGGATGCCATCAGGCCGATGGCAAGGCCGAGGACGCGGTGCGACACGTGCGAACTCCTGTCTGTGCGGGCGGGCGATCCCGGCCGGCGCATCAGCGGAGCGCGGACCGGGTCAGGCGGGCGTGGCGGCCAGTGGCGGTGCCCGGAGGGCGGATCGGCGCCCGAGGATCGAGCGGGCGGGGCGGTCGACGACGATCGTCGGTCGGGACGCGGAGGCGGCACGGGTCGGCGGCGCGTCGGCGCGGGCCTCGCGCAGGCGCGCGATCAGGACCCGGTAGCGCCAGGCGACCAGCGAGACGACGAGCCCGATGACGAGCCCGACTGCAAGCGCGATCCACAGGCCGCCGGCGTACTCGGGCGTCAGCAGGATCGTGATGCCGGACGAGCTGCCGTGAAGCGCGAGCTGCTCGATGTTCTCCTGGAGCGTGAGCAGGGCGACCGTCGTGATCGCCAGCGCCGGCCCGACGAGAAGCCACGTCCGAAGGAGCGCGCGGAGCTCCAGGTCGCCGGTCGCGCCCGCGGCTCGCTCTCGTCTGACGAGTATGTGGAGCCGGACGAGCCGTGCGAGGGCAACGAGCCCGGCCAGCGCACCGAGCGTCAAGGTGCTGGTGACCGCCGCTTGCCAGGCGCCGCCGTGGCCGCTGTGCACGAGTGCCTCGCCGTACCTGGAGCCATACCGGGCGAGGTAGACCAGGTCGTGCGCCAGGACGAGCACGGCGAGCTGCACGATTCCCGCGATCGCGATCAGTCCAAACCTGCCCAGCCTGGGACGCATGCGCGGACTCTAGTCCATCCCCGCGAATTGGCACCCTGCCGAATGGCCCATTCCCGCAACGGCCCGGTTTGGCCGTCGGTCGCCACCGTGGCCTCGAGCTGCAGCCGCCGGGCTAGTTCTGCGGGAAGTCGCCCAAGTAGAAACCCACCGTGGGACATGACCCGGAGGGGCACTCCTCCACCCGGAGAACGGCCGACGCGCCGCCTATCCCTTTGTACAGGTGGTACCGGTGCCCGGTCACGAGGACGCGATTACCGGTCTCGTCGAGCACCTCGGTTTCCGTCCCGATACGCCAAGCGGTGTATCCGGTCGGCCATTTCAGTGGATCAGCGCCGTTGGCGACGACTGGAGCTCCGGTTTCGGGGTCCGCGATCACGTCGGCGACCGTGTTTGCAAACGAGCCGTAGCCAGGGTCTTCGCCGACCCTGAGGGTGCGGATCGTCACCTGTTCGCCGCGCGGCGCGGCTCCCGCGCAGCCGAGCCCTCCGAGAGCCACGACGAGGCCAAGTAGGAGACGACGCATGGTTCCCCCGTGCGATCGCTGGGTTGGCGTCCCCGGCAGGGTTCGAACCTGCGACCCGCTGCTTAGAAGGCAGCCGCTCTGTCCACTGAGCTACGGGGACTCAGTTATCCGGTCAGTCTACGCACGAAAACTACGGATTGACGCCCGATCAGCGCTGGGCTACCGGTGTATTCCCGATCGCATCGATCACGGTGCGGCTTCCTAATTCCACCTTGAGCTTGACTGGTAGCCACAGGTCGTGCGGAACCGGCGCACCAGCGCCCGGGCGCTTCAGCTTCGTACGCACGCTGATGACGACTGTGGTGGGCGTTTCATCAACGAACGCCACCCACGTGTCATAGGCCTGGTCGGTGCTCGTGAGGACGCTTATCGTCGTCGGATCCTCGATGCGGTAGCCCCAGATCGGGTTCGGTTGCCCTGGCTGCGATTCAGCGCATGCCCACGAGACCTGCGAGCACCAGAGCGCAATCACGAGAACGCGGCGTGCAATGACCGTCTTAGTACTCCTTAGCGATATCCGCAAGGAAACTCATGGGACGGTGGTCGTCTTGATTGTGCCCGGCAGGGCGTAGTAGGCATCTCGAATGTCGGTAAACACGATCTTGCAGGCCGGCACCTGCACATTCCCGCTCATGATGCCGACCGCGGTGCCCTGAGTGTACGCAGGCGGATTCCGAGCTCCGGCGAGCGACTCCAAACCTTGCAGGGACATGTCGTTGTTGCCCTTTCGGGCATCGGAATGCCGACAAATGGACTGCCCGTTAAGCCGGCGTTCAGTGGCCGAAAAGGGCTGCCCGTTAGGGTCCGCTCGAACGGGCGATCGGCCGGTGCGAGAAGGGCAACCGGGGACGGCCGGAGGGTCAGGGGAGAACGTCCGATGGTTGCCGAGCCGGTTCCCTTCAATCCCACGGTGGCCGTGCACGTGTCCGCCGCTGACCCGCTGACCCGCGCCGGGATCGTCAGCCAGCTGCGCAGCGCGCAGGGGTTCTCGATCGCTGCGACCGACGCCCCGATCGTCGACGGCGTCGCGCTCGTCGTCGCGGACGACGTCACCGATGACGTGACCACGGAGATCCGCTCGCTGCGAGCGCGCGGCGTCTCCCGCGTCGTGCTCCTCGTCACCTTCGTGAACGACAAGGGCCTCCTCGCCGCCGCCGAGGCCGGTGTGTCCGGCGTCATCCGGCGCAACGAGGCCACGGCACACAACCTCGCGCTGGCCATCCGCTCCGCGGCCGCGGGCGAGGGCACGCTGCCACCGGACCTCCTTGGCCGATTGCTTCGCCAAGTCGGCGAGCTCCAGCGCCAGGTCCTGTCGCCGCGCGGGCTCACCTTCTCGGGCCTGACCGAGCGCGAGACGTCGGTGCTTCGACTGCTGGCCGAGGGCTACGACACGGCCGAGGTCGGACGCCGGCTCTTCTACTCCGAGCGGACCGTGAAGAACATCATCCACGACGTCACGTCCCGCCTGGACCTGCGCAACCGGGCGCACGCCGTCGCGTACGCGATCCGCGAGGGGCTCATCTAGGACAAACGGTCTGAGATCCCTGCCGGATAGCAGCACCCAGTGCTAGGTGACTGCGTCTGCGCCCGCCGTCCCCGCAGACTCGTTTCGCGATCGACCGGTTACGGGCTCGGCTTCGCCGAAGCGCTCCACAGCACGGTCGCCGGGAGCAGCGTCGCTTCCCGCGCCACCTCGGCCTCGATCTGTGCATCCCGCGCCGACTTCTCGGATTCGAGGCGGCGCAGCACCCGCAGCTTGCGGAAATAGCGAAGCCGCGCGTCGGAGTAGGCGCGCAGCGCGATCACGAGCTTCGGCGGCGTCGCGTACGGGCCAAGGAACCGCTGGACCGTGCCGTCACCGTCGCGCGCCCACTGGCTGCGCGGCGTGATCTCGTAGCCGGCGTCGGCCGCGAGCCGGCCGGCGGCCGCTGCGGACGTGCGGATCGCGTCGTCGATCATCCATGGCAGGTCTGCGCCGCCCTCGAAGAGCGGCGTCTTGTCGCCCTCCCCGATCCAGGCGGCCTCCTGCGGGAACGTCCACGAGAACGCCGTCACGAGCCGCTTGGCGCTCTCCCCCGGCAGCTTCGCCTTCACCGACGTCAGCTCCGAGCGGAGCTTCTCGACCCCGCTCTTGCCGAGCTTCTGCGTGTGCTCGGCCTGGGCGAAGACGACGGCCTCGAGCCGCTGCTCGACGGTCTCGAGCACGATGACGGAGGTCGCGCGGAACACGTCGTTCGCGCGCTCGGTCAGCTGCTTGCCGGCGGCCGCGACCTCGGCTCGGGCGTCCGCGATCTGGTCGATGAGGTTCCGATTGACAGGGATCGGGTCTCGCATCTGTCGTCGTCGAGCCCGATCAGCCGGCGCCCGTGGGTGCTTCTTCCTCTTCCTGCTCCCCGCCGCTCATCTCGCGCTGGACGGGCGCACCTTCGTCGGCCTCGTCCATGGCCTCCAGCTGCACCGACGCAGCGCCGGCTGCCGAGCCCGCCGCGGCGGGCGCCGGGGCCGGGCCGCTCATGACCTGGTCCGCGGTGGCATCGGCCGCGCGCTCGAACCGGTCGCTGGGGTCGCTGAGCCGGATGCCGCCCGCGGCCTCCGTGCCGTCGACCGGACCGCTGCGCTGCTGGACGACGTGGCTGAGCTCGTGGGCCAGGGTGCGCTGGCCGGTCGGCGATGAGGTGTCGAAGTGGCCGCCACGGAAGGCGATCTCGTTGCCCACGGTGTAGGCGTTCGCGCCGACGGCTTCCGCGGAGGCCGACGCCTGCGCGTCGGTGTGGACCCGAACGTCGCTGAAGTCCTGGCCGAACCGGGATTCCATGGACGAGCGCGTGCCCTCGTCGAGGGGCGAGCCGCCGCCCTTGCCGACGACGTCGTGGACGGGCGATCGATCTTCCTGGGACTGGATCTCGCCTTCCTCGGCGAGCATCTGCACGACGCTGGCGTTGCCGGCCATGCGCTGCAGGTGCATGAGCGAGGCTTCGCCATGGACGGTCCGCGGCGAACGCGCGGGCGCGTACGAGGCAACCTCGTGGGATTCCGTCGGCTCGGCGCTCGTGACCGTCCGCCGATGGGCGGCCTGTGCTTCGCTGTCGAACTCGTGCATCACGCCCTCCGTTGACAGTCCGAGGATCGACCACCGGCGCGCGCTTCGCAAGGTGGGAGTTGGGCTCCGAGCCCTTTTCTGCCCAAACGGGAAGGACCCACCAGCGCGTTGCCGCTCAACTGGTTCGCCGGGTGAGGTTGAGGTACTTGCCGAACTCGGCTTCGACCGTGAGCCGCCCGAGCTTCTGGTACTCGCGCTCGGTCGCCCGGATGAGGTCCGCCATCGAGACGGCGCGCCCGCCGGCGGCCGCGAGGAATGCGGCGGCGACACAGATGTTGCGGATGTCGCCACCTGCCAGCTTGAACCGCTTGGCCAGGAACTCGAGGTCGATGTCCTCGTCGCGCGGCACCCGCGGCGGCAGGTTCCGCTCCCACAGCAGGCGCCGATGCTCCTCCTCGGGCAGGGCGAAGTCGACGATCGCGTCGAGGCGCCGGGTAAAGGCCTCGTCGACGTTGGCGCGCAGGTTCGTGGTCAGGATCGCCAGGCCATCGAACGACTCCATCCGCTGGAGCAGGTACGCGACCTCGACGTTGGCATAGCGATCGCGTGCGTCCTTGACCTCGCTGCGCTTGCCGAACAGGGCGTCGGCCTCGTCGAACAGGAGGACGCCGTTCACCCGATCCGCCTCGGTGAAGATCTTGTCGAGGTTCTTCTCGGTCTCGCCGATGTACTTGTCGACGACCGTCGACAGGTCGATCACGTAGAGGTCGAAACCGAGATCGCCGGCGAGGACCTCGGCCGACATCGTCTTGCCGGTGCCGGAGTCGCCGGCGAAGAGCGCCGTCACGCCGAGGCGCCGCGAATTGCCGCCGCCCATCCCCCACTTGCCGATGACGGTGTCGCGATGGCGGGCACGAGCAGTGAGCTCCCGGATCTGGTCCTCGGTCGCCGCCGGGAGCACCAGGTCGTCCCAGTTCGCTCGGGGCTCGATCCGGCGAGCGAGCCGCTCCAGCCCGGCGGCGTTCTGGGCGCGCGCGCCGCTGGCGATGTCGGCGACGGTCATCGGCCGCGCCGCGGCGAGGGTTGCTCGGTGCGCGGCCTGCGCGGCTCGCTTGATCTGGTCGGGGGCGAGGCGGAACGCGATCGTGACGACGGCCGGATCGAACTCGACCGGGCGGTCGCCGTTGAGCTCGCCGACCCACATCCCATGCCGCTCCTCGATCGACGGGACGGGGGCATCGAGGATGAGCGCCGGCTCCTTCGCCCACGCGGGATCCCACGGTCGGTTGCCGACGAGGACGACCGGCGGCCGGCACTCGGCGAACGCCCGGACGGCGCCCGCACCACGTTCGGCGATGAGCTCCACCGGCCCGGCCACGATCCCGGAAAG